>Ga0208764_10002961_pt1 | contig 10499 bp, 11 predicted proteins | sample ETNtaG_18_FD_185762 | JGI IMG/M metagenome (GOLD analysis project Ga0208764, IMG submission 185762) | Marine microbial and viral communities from oxygen minimum zone, Eastern Pacific Ocean - ETNP201302SV91 (SPAdes) (version 2) | ecosystem: Environmental > Aquatic > Marine > Oceanic ...
TTTTGTTTTCCATTCTTTAATAGCCCATTGAATATTTGATAATGTAAATAATTCAAAAGTAGTGATCAGAATTATAAAAGCTGAGATATAAATTTTTAAATTATTTGTTTTGAATTTTTTTTTAAAAAAAACAAATATTATAATAAAGAGAGCTAGAAAGTTAAAAATAACATAAATCCAACCATTATAGAGCTGCAGAATGTAACTAATATAAGTAGGCAAAATTTCAATAGCATAGTCGAACCTTTTTTTTTGCCAGAAATTCCAATATTCATCATTGTGGAAATTAAACTTAATGAAAGTTATTTGTAATATAAAAATAATTAAAGAAATTAATAAAAAAATTTTTATATTATTATTGAATGGTAAATTTATGTAATTTTTCTTTGTTTCAATTAATTGATGAAACTGTTTTATACTTACAGAAAGAAGAAGAGCAATAAATGGTAATAGAATAATATTTATTCTAGGCCACGTTCTCAAATTTTCTATTAATGGAATGTACTCCCAAAACCATTTAAAAATTATGGAGTGTTCAGTCCAGCTAAAGTGTGTAATAAAAATTATAAAAAATAAAGAATATAAAATATAAAATCTTTCTTTATAAATAATTTTTTTTTTAATGAAAAAAATATATAAACAAAAAAAAATTAATATTGTTGTAATTATTCCAAAATAATACCATCCTTCAGTACTTGAAGCTGGTGGGAAAATCCATGAACCAAGAGTATCTTTCCAAAAAAATTTGTGCTCAGTTGCAAAATCCCAATTTGCATCAGTTCTATCAACCAAACTCTTCAAAAATAATTTTACTTTAAATAACCATGGCGACGCAAATAAGTATGATAATGAGAATGGTAGCGAAATTTTTATGTATTGTAATAAATTATATCTCGAGAAAATATTTTTTTCTGAAACAATCGGAATAAATACAATAATGTAAGGAATAAAAAGAAAAAGTGAGTAAACAATAAAGTAAGGATATCCAGCAGTTAGAAGAAAAAAATTAAATACAAATATTAAAAAAAAATTTTTAAGAGTAAAATTTTTATTTATCAAATTTATTCCATATAATGCCCAAGGCATCCACGCAGCTGAGTGTGCAGCATTTGGAAATCTAAGCGTTTCAGTAATTTTAAGACTACAGATTGTTACAATACTTACTGTAAATGCTATCCAAAAATCTATTTTTAAACTTCTAAGCCAGAAAAAAATTCCTAAAGAATATATTGAAAAAGCCGATATTGTATAAATTACATAGTCATGAAAAGTTAAATTATTTTTAATAAAATATATTATGTAATTAATCCAACCTGGAATGTAAAAGAACTGTGAGAATGGATTAAAAATTAAAGAAAAACCAGTTCCTTCAGCAGGTGACCAAAAGGGTATTATTTTTGCAGATAGAAGTTCTGCTATATATCTTTTGTAAGAGAAATAGATTAAATCAAAATCATTTCCAACAGAAATTAATTCAAATGTATATGGAAATAGATACAAAAAAGGCCATAGTATTAGTAATAATATAAAAATACTTTCGTTATTTTTTTTAAACATTATTAACTAATTTATAATTTTTGGGTATGGAACATGTGTTATAAATTTTCCACCTAATTTTAAAAATTTTTTTTCTTTTAAAAAAATTTCATTTTTGAAATTCCAAGCTCCTAAAAAAATATATTCTGCAATTTTTTTGTTAATTTTAAAATATTTTTTTATTGGAATTTTAACTCCTGGTATAAATTTACCTTGTTTTTCAGGAGTTGTATCAACAAAAAAATTAATATTTTTTCTGTTTATATTGCAATAATTTAATATTGTGACGGCTTTTGCTGTTGCGCCATAACCAATTATTCTTTTTTTATTTTCCAATATTTTTTGAAAAATTTTTCTTAATTTAATTTTAGATTTTTTAACTCGATTTGCAAATTTTTTGTAAGTTTGTAATTTATGTAAACCATATTTAACTTCCTTAGAGTATTGGAGTGAAACCGAAGAATGAATTTTTTTAATTTTATATGATTTTTTAATAAAATATCTTATTGAACCACCATGTTGCTTAACATTTTGAATTTTATAAATATCTAAATCATATTTCTTCAAAATATTTGATAATGAAATATATGAAAAAACATACAAATGCTCATTATAAAATTGATCGTAAGTGTTATTCTTAATACATTCTAGTAAAGATGGATCTTCAATTATTAGCAAACCATTTTCACTTAATAAAATATTTATTGCTTTAAATACTTCATCTAAATTTTTTATATGTGTTATAGTATTTGCTGAATATATTAAGTCAAAATTTCCATATTTTTTTGAAATTTTTTTTGCCAAATTTCTTGACCAATAATCTGAAATTACATTTAAATTTTTTTTTCTAGAAATATTAGCAATATTCAAACAAGGCTCTATACCTAGTGATTTTTTTTTATTAAAATTTTTTAAAAAAGTTCCATCATTAGAACCAATTTCTAATAAATTTTTTGGTTTATATTTTTTTTTAATTTCGTTTGCAAAATTTTTGAATGATGTTTTCATTGTTTTTGACATTGATGAACGATATGGATAATTATTTTTAAACATTGTTTCACTCGAGAATTTTTTTTTGATTGAAACAATTTTATTTTTGTTATTAAAATCTACGAGAAGCCTATATTTTTTTTCTGGTTTATTTATGTTTTTTTTGTTCAAATACTCATTTGCTAAAGGCTGGGAACCTAAATCTAAAAATATCATTTATTATTTCTTAAAAAATCTTTAAATGTATTAGCTTTTCTATCTTTAGATGATAATACAGGATTTTTTGTGTTCCAATTAATATTTAAATCTTTATCTTTCCATAGTATTGAAATTTCACTTTTTTTATCTCTATAATTTGTGCAACTATAAAGAACAATATTTTCTTTTTTTTTCCCTAAAAAACCATGTGCAAACCCTTGAGGAATTAATAAAAATTTGCAGTTTTGATCGCTTAAAATTATTTTAAAATGCTTTCCAAAAGTTTTAGAATTTTTTCTTAAATCTACTACAACATCTAATATTTCACCCTTTATAACAGTTATAAACTTATCCTGAGTTTTTCTTTTTTGAAGATGCAAACCTCTTAGAGTATTTTTTTTTGATTTAGAGACAATTGAAAAAATTAAATTTTTTTCTATTTGTTTTTTATGAAAAACTTCTCTTAAATAACCTCTATTATCAGAAAATTTTTTTCCTTCAAATATATATAGATCTTTGAAAGGTGTTTTAATTTTTTTTATCACTATTTTATTAATTTCATTAAATAATTCGAATAGCTACATTTTCCATAAAATTTTATTGAATTTATGATTTCTTTTTTTTTAATCCATTTATTATTAAAAGCTATTTCTTCTAAACAAGCTATTTTGAAACCTTGTCTATTTTCAATTGCAGATACAAAAGCACTTGTTTTGTAAAAATCTTCAAGCGAACCAGTATCAAGCCAGGCTCCACCTCTACCTATATAATCTGCAGAAAGTTTTTTTTTTGATTTATATTTGTTTAATAGATCAGTAATTTCAATTTCGCTTCTTTTAGAAGGTTTTAAAGTTTTTGAGTATTTTATCACATTATTATCAAAAAAATATAATCCAGTTATAGCTAAATCTGAAATAAATTTTTTTGGTTTTTCTTTTATTAATGTGATTTTATTTTTATTATTAACTTTTGCCACACCATACAATTCTGGTTTTGAAACTTTATGCAAAAGAACTTTTGCACCATTTGTAAGTTTACAGCAATCACCAAGTATTTTAGTTAAATTTTGTCCGTAAAAGAAATTATCTCCCAAAATTAAAGCGGTATTACTATTACCAATAAATTTTTCACCCAGGACAAAAGCATCTGGTAATCCTATTGGTTTTTTTTGTTCTTTATAAGTTATTTTAATTCCTAAATTATTTCCGTCAGGTAGAATTTTTTTATATTGGTTCAATTGACCTTTATTGACAATTATTAAAATGTCTCTGATTTTAGATAACATTAAAATTGACAATGGGTAAAATATTAACGGTTTATCGTAAATAGGAAGCAGGTGTTTGTTTACTGCTTTTGTTAAAGGACTCATTCTAGTTCCTTTACCCCCAGCTAAGATAATTCCTTTTTGGATCATTTTTTATTTCCAAGTCGTCTAGTGATATCTTTTTTTTTTAAACTAGAATAGTATTTTTGATTGTCTAAATACCAGTCTAATGTTTTTTCTAACCCTTTATTAATATTTATTTTTGGCTTCCATCTTATTTCTTTTCTTATTTTATTACTATTTATTGCATATCTTAGATCATGACCAGGCCTATCTTTAACAAATTTTATTTTTACCTTTTTGCCTGTTTTAATTTTATTTTTAGTTATAGATAATAATTTTTTAACAATCATTAAATTATTTAAATTAGCATTTGAACCAATATTGTAAATATTGCTTAATTTTCCTCTTTTAAAAATCTTTATTAAAGCTTCGCAGTGATCTGTTACATATATCCATTCTCTAGAATTTTTACCTTTTCCATAAATTGGAAGGGGTCTATTATTAAGCATGTTATAAATTAATTTAGGAATTAATTTTTCAGGGTGTTGTTTTGGGCCATAGTTGTTAGAACAATTTGTTATAATTGCAGGCAGGTTATATGTTCTTATATATGCTCTTACTAAATGGTCGGAAGATGCCTTTGAAGCTGCATAGGGAGAGCTAGGATTGTAACTATCAGTTTCTTTAGATCTTCCATTTAAAACATCTCCATAAACTTCATCAGTTGAAATATGAATTAATTTTATGTTTTTATTTTTTTTGTGATATTTTTTTAAACATTCTAATAAACTAAATACACCTAAAATGTTGCTATTTATAAAATTTTTTGGTTCATCAATAGATCTGTCTACATGGGTTTCAGCGGCAAGGTTAAATATTCCAATAGGTTTATATTTTTTTAAAACTTGGGCTATTTTTTTTTTATTTTGAATATCACATTTTATAAAGTTGTATTTTTTGTTTTGTTTAAATTCTTTGGTGTTGTAAAAATTTGATGAATAACTAACTTTATCTATGTTAATTACATAGTATTTTTGTTCTAAGAGCAATTTAACAAGATTACTCCCAATGAATCCCAGTCCACCTGTTACTAAAACCTTCCGCATTATTTTTTTTACAACAATACCTACTTTAAGTATACTTGTTTATCCTAATGAATTTGAATTCAAAAAATATCACTTTTGTTATTGTGACGTTTAAAAGTGAAAAAATTGTTTATGAATGTATTAATTCACTTCCAACTGATTCCAATAAAATAATTATCGAGAATTCTAAAAACATTAATTTAAAGAGAGAACTAGAGAACAAATATGACAATATTGAGGTAATAATTAATGAAAACATAGGTATGGGAGCATCAAACAATATTGGTATTAAAAAAAGCAAAACAAAATACGCTTTTGTTCTAAATCCTGATACCAAGTTTCACAATAATACTTTGCAAAATATTTTCGAAGCGAATGAATTCATTAATGATTTTGCAATATTGTCTCCAATGAATAACGATCCAAATTATCCAAATTATAAAATATCAGGTGTTAATAAAAACATAAATGAAAATATTATAAGCGTTGATTATGTTGATGGTTTTTCCATGTTGATAAATAAAGAAAAGTTTAAAGATGAAGATTTTTTTGACGAAAGCTTTTTTTTATATTTAGAGAACACTGATTTGTGTTTAAGAACAAAAAAAAGAGGTCAAAATATTTTTATTATTAAAAATTCACTTATTGATCATGCTGGAGCAGGCTCGATAGTTTCAAAAGATTTAGAGTATTTAAGAAATTGGCACTGGATGTGGTCAAAATTTTATTTTAACAAAAAACATTATGGCTATTTTAATGCTTTTAGTAAAATTATTTCAAATTTATTGTCTGCGATGTTTAAATATATATTTTATTTAATTTTATTTAATTCATACAAAAAAAAAATTTATTTAATGCGTATTTGCGGTTTATATAATTCTATAATAGGAAAAAAATCGTGGTTAAGAATAAATGATTAATGACCAGGAAAATTAATTAGATTTTCTATTTTGTATCCTTGTTTTATAAGTTTATCACAACCACCTAAATCAAAAAGATTTATAACAAAGACAAATCCGGCAACTTTTCCACCAGAGATTTTTATTAATTTTGTAGCAGCTTCCGCAGTTCCTCCAGTTGCAATTAAATCATCTATTACAACAACAGAGTCATCCTTATTTATTGAATCTTTGTGCATTTCAATAGTCGCCGTTCCATACTCCAATTCAAAATCAACAGAATAGGTTTCAGCTGGCAGCTTATTTTTTTTTCTAAGTAAAATAAAAGGTTTTTTAAGAATATAAGAAACTGCTGATGCAAAAACAAAACCTCTTGATTCAACAGCAGCAATTTTATTAAAATCAAATTGTTTAGATTTTTCAACTATTTGATCAATGCAATAAGCAAAGGCTTTTTCATTTTTTATTAAAGTTGTTATATCCCTAAAAAGAATTCCTTTTTTTGGATAATTTGGTATTGACCTAATATATTCTTTTAAATCCATAATTCTTTAAGTTATATATTGATAAATAAATTATTTTTTAATTATGGCAAATAATAAATTAGCAATAATTGGTGGAAGTGGCCTATATGACATTGAAGAACTTAAAGATAGAGAGTTTTTAGATTTAAATACACCCTGGGGTAAACCTTCTGATCAAATATTAAAGACCAAATTTAATAAAAAAGAAGTTTTTTTTCTTCCACGACATGGAAGGGGGCATTTTATTTCACCATCAAAAATCAACTTTAGAGCAAACATTGATGCATTAAAACAACTTGGGGTTACTGATATAATTTCAGTATCAGCAGTTGGATCTTTAAAAGAAGATTTATCACCTGGAAAATTTGTAATTGTAGATCAATTTATTGATCGAACTTTTGAAAGAAACAAAACTTTTTTCGATGATGAAATTGTTGCACATGTATCAATGGCGCACCCAACATCAAAAGGTTTAATGAACGCTTGTGAAGAGGCTATTAAAAAAGAAAATATACCTTATCAAAGAGGAGGTACTTACGTTGTTATGGAAGGACCTCAGTTTTCAACACTAGCAGAGTCAAATTTATATAGATCATGGAAAGCAGATGTTATTGGCATGACTAATATGCCTGAAGCTAAATTAGCCAGAGAAGCAGAAATTAGATATGCGTCAGTTTCTATGGTAACTGATTATGATTGTTGGCATCCAGATCATGAGAATGTAGATGTTCAAAAAGTTATAAAAGTACTTTTAGATAATGCAGCCAAAGCAAAAAATATGATCAAAAATCTTATAGATAATTTTGAAAAGCACATTGATTCAAAAGACCCAACTAACAATTGTTTAGATGTAGCAATAATAACTTCACCAGACAAAAGAACTCAGAAAACAAAAGATAAATTAAAAACAATAGCTGGTAGAGCTCTTAACAAATAATGAAAATAGAAGAAAAAGAATATCGTACAATTTGGTTTGACGAAAAAAATAAAGTTGTAAAAATTATTGATCAAACAAAGCTTCCTCACAAATTTATTATTAAAGACCTTAAGACAGCAAAAGATGCAATTAATGCAATTAAAACTATGGAGGTTAGGGGAGCACCTCTTATAGGCGCTACTGCTGCATATGGTTTGGTGTTATCTATCTTAGAAAATAATGACCAATCATTTTTAAAGAAATCTAGTGAAGAATTAATTAATTCTAGACCAACAGCAATAAATCTTAAATGGGCCGTAGATAGAATGATGAAAAAATTGTCAGGAGTAAATAGTAATGAAATTTTAAATATTGCTTTAAATGAAGCAAAAGAAATATGCGAAGAAGATGTTAAATTTTGTGAAAATATAGGACTTAATGGACTAAAAATAATTGAAGCAATTTATAATAAAAAAAAAGATACAGTAAACATTTTAACTCATTGCAACGCAGGCTGGCTTGCAACAATTAATTGGGGCACTGCAACTTCACCAATTTATCACGCACATAAAAAAGGAATTAAGATTCATGTTTGGGTTGATGAAACAAGACCTAGAAATCAAGGAGCTAATTTAACCTCATATGAATTAAATGAAGAAGGAGTGTCAAATACGATTATTGCCGATAACACAGGAGGAATTTTGATGCAAAGGGGTGAAGTTGATATGTGTATTGTTGGTACTGACAGAACTCTTTCAACAGGAGATGTTGCAAATAAAATAGGAACTTATTTAAAAGCATTAGCCGCACATGATAACAATGTACCATTTTATGTAGCATTACCAAGTTCAACAATTGACTGGGAAACAAAAGATTATAAAGATATTCCAATTGAAGAGAGAAACTCAGAAGAACTATCTCATGTAGAAGGTTTAGATGAAAGTAACAATGTTAAAAAAGTATTAATTTATCCAAAAAAAAGCAAAACGATGAATTTAGCTTTTGATATAACACCAGCAAAATATGTTACTGGATTAATTACTGAAAAAGGTATTTGCGAAGCATCTACTGAAGGATTAAAAGCATTATTTAAATGAAAAAAAAATTATTATTTGTTGCATTTATACTAATCGCAATCTTTGTTATTTTTAAATATAGCGACCATAACTTAAATAAAACAGTAGGTGCTTGTATGGTTGCTCAAAAACAAACAAATAAATCATTTGACGTCGATAAAGCTAGAAAATTTTGTAAAGAGGAAATTAAAAAACTAAAAAACAAATAAAAAGTATTTAAATGAATGATTTAAAAGAAGAAGTAATTAAATTTACTCAAAAGCTGAATAGCACAAATTTATCCCCGTTAAGATCAGGAAATGTATCGGTTAGAACAACAAAGGATGGAATAGAAGGTTTTTTAATAACACCATCAGGTAAAAAATATGAGACACTTAAAGTTGAAGATATAGTTTTTCTTGAAGTAAACAAAGAATACGATTTGTTAAAAATGTTTAATTCTAGTCTTAATCCTTCATCTGAGTGGCGTTTTCATCAAGATATTTACTTAAAAAAAAAAGAAGCAAAAGCTATTGTTCATGCTCACTCACCTCACGCTACGGCTGTATCAACTCATGGAAAAGCAATTCCTGCATTTCATTATATGATAGCTCTGGCAGGTGGTGATGACATAAAATGTGCAGAATATGGAACTTTTGGAACAAAAGAATTATCTAAAAATATTTTAAATGCTCTTGAAAAAAGAAAAGCTTGCTTAATGTCAAACCACGGACAGGTTGCATTTGGGCTAAACTTAAAGCAAGCGTTTGAACTTGCAGAAGAAGTAGAAAATATTTGTCATCAATACATAATTGCTTTAAAATTAGGACAGCCCAAGATTCTTTCATTTGCTGAAATGCAAAAAATCTTGGAGAAGATAAAAAATTATAAAAAAGGATAATTTTTTTATGACTAAAGTAGGGGAGCATATAACTTTAGACATTATTGGAACCAAAAAGGAATACGATCCTTCTTTCTTTGAAAATCTTATACATAAAATTTCAAAAGCTGCAAAAGTAACTATCCTTGAAATTTCGAAATATAAATTTGAACCACAAGGTTTTACAATTCTTGCTTTATTGGCAGAAAGCCATATTAGCTTTCATACTTTTCCTGAGAAAGGGATAATAAGTTTTGATTTTTTTACATGCGGAAAAATTAACCCATCAGTAGCAATTGAAATAATTAAAAAAGAAATAAAACATACAAGAATTGTTAAAAAGGAATTTAATAGAGACACAGTTTCTCTTTATCATGACATTTATAGCTCACCAGGTTTACAAAAATCATATGTTGTAAATAATGTACTTGAAGACTTCACTTCAAAAGTTGGTCAACATATAGAAATATTAGATTTAGAACAATTTGGTAAATCTTTATTCATTGATAATGAAATCCAAGTGGCTGCTTCAGATGAACATTTGTATAGTTCTACTTTTGTTAAAGCTGGTCTAAAATTAAATAAAAATAAAGAAAAAGCGGCTATAATTGGTGGTGGTGACGGTGGTGTTGCAAGAGAATGCATCTCTAAAGGTTTTAGCTTTATAGATTGGTATGAGCTAGACCCTGAAGTGGTTGAAGTTTGCAAGAAACATTTAGGAAAAATTGGAAATAAAGCTACAGAAAAAAATTCAGTAAAATGTGTATGGGGAGATGCCTTTGAAAGTATAAAGAAAGTAAAAGACGATCGTTATGATCATATATTTGTAGATTTGAATGATGATCAATTTTGCATTGATCTTGCTTCAAAAAATATGGATTCATTGATTAGAATATTAAAACCTAAAGGGGTCATAACCGCACAAGTAGGCAGTCAAGATAAAAAGCCTAAACAGGTAAAAAGTTGGCTAAATGTATTTAATAAAAACTTTGGAAATGCAACTTTAGATAGGGTTTATATCCCAAGTTTTGATTGTTCTTGGAATTTTTCTTCATCTATAAACCATTAAGACTAAAAACTTCTTTTTAT
>Ga0208764_10002964_pt1 | contig 10495 bp, 8 predicted proteins | sample ETNtaG_18_FD_185762 | JGI IMG/M metagenome (GOLD analysis project Ga0208764, IMG submission 185762) | Marine microbial and viral communities from oxygen minimum zone, Eastern Pacific Ocean - ETNP201302SV91 (SPAdes) (version 2) | ecosystem: Environmental > Aquatic > Marine > Oceanic ...
TGGTATTTTTTATATTAAATTTAATCCTTATTTTTTGTATCCCCAACAAGACTATAGAGCTGCTATTCAGTTAATAAACCAAGATGTAGATGGTTTGAATCAGAATTGGTTAATCAAGACAACAGATGGAACATCACCAGGCGCTGTTTTGTATGACGGCAGTTCAAATGTTAAGTTTGGTCCCGGTTTAATTTTTTCATCATCTAAATCAAAATCTGAATTAGTTGATTTATCAGACTCTGAATATAAAGATATTGAAATAGTTTATACAATTTATATAAATAAGGATTATGACTTATCCTACCTTGGGTTTAGTAAAGAAAAGTTGAACTATTCATCATTGGGTAATCTGTTTATCTCCAAATGGAAAAAGTAATCTAAATCAAAGAATCTCAAGTAGCTTATTCAGTTTTAATGCCCTGGTAATTAACCAAAGAGATATCCCCATTCCTAAGAAGGCAATTGTTCTGTATCCTAAATTGAAATAAGAGAAACCCAGCATAAGATGGGTACATGCACTCCCAGCAAAAACATACATGTCGCTCCTAATGTTAAGATCAGTTGAATATTTTGAAGAGAAAGAAGAGATTGCTGAACTGAGAGCTATGAATGTGAAGTTCCATCCAAGGCCAAGTAGAAACAGACCCAATCCAAGATAGATTACATTTGTCGACATAAATGTCAAAAGACAGCTCATAAGCATGATGAGACTACCAATTCTTGCTGGGATTGAGATTCCAACTTTATCTACAAATCTACCAATAAAAGGTGCAAAGAAAAACATTCCTAGAGTGTGGACAGTAATTATATTTCCTACAGTTCCTATATCTTCACCAATATCTTTTAAATGAAGTGGGGTCGCTGACATGATTAAGACCATTATCACATGATTTACAACCAGCATGGTAGATAGAGAACTAGAACTATTAGTACTTTTCTTACTCCCTTCGGGCCTTTTAACTTTATTTTTTGTTCTAAGAGACGATTCTTTGCTAGTAAATATAAAAAGTATTAAACCAGCAATCATCATCCCCATGAAGGCCAAAATATACCCGACTATAAGTTCAGAGTTGAACATTATTGCAAAGAAACCTGAAAATAATCCCACTGAGCTAGGTCCAAAAATGGAGCCAAAAGCTGAGAACCATACTGCCACCGATAGTGCTACATTTTTATATGCATCAGAGACAATAAAAGAAGCAAAGTATCTTGTTTGGAGTGTAGCTGATTGGCCTACTCCTAATATGAAAGACCCAATCAATATTAAAGTTGTAGAATCATAAAGAATACTTAAGAACAAAATTAAACCACCTAGGCATCCAACAAAATATGCCCCAACTAGAGACTGGAGCATAGAATATTTTCTACTTAGATAACCTATGATTTTTGCTCCCATTATTCCTCCACCAACAGCAATCGCCATAGGGAGTCCAACAAATAATTGGTTGGGAATTACTTCTCTTGCAACTAACGCAGTAACAGTAAGTGAGCCGAAGTATCCGGTTGTAGAGAATATAATTGCAAGCAGTAAAGTGGAAATTCTTAAAAGTTCATTTATCACAACTTATAGCTTAACTAGATATGTTAAATATAAGCTTGCTTGAATAATTGAATAAAAGTATTAATATTTACTAAAAGCATTAAGAGAGGGTAATTACCTCAGCAACCTGGAAGGCTACCAAGGTGCTAAGAAGATGTGGCTTTAAGCAAAAAAGAGCCAATCTCCTTAAATGCGCGAAAGGACATTATGACATTTGGAAAGGGAGATGTTTTATCATTTGAATTTTTTCCTCCTAGGAATGTCCAAGAATTTTCTCTTCTTGAAGACTCTTGTAAGCTATTAGCTCCTTACAGTCCAAACTTTATTTCATTTACTGATGGGGCTGGTGGGTCAAAAAATAGAGACATAATTGATGCAGTAGGAATCGTCAGGAAGTATTTGAAAACTGAAGTAGTTGCACATATTACTAGTTGCGATAAAGAAGAAGAGGATGTAGATAATATAGTTAGTTCATATTTAGATGAGAATATAGATTCGTTTCTAATCATAAGGGGAGACTGTCCTGCTAATGAGTTTCTTATGGACTTAGATGAGTTAGAAGAACAAATAAACAGGGATTTCAATCACGCAAGCGACTTAATAAAGTACCTGAGCAAAAAAGAATTAAACAAGATAGGCTTCGGTGCATTTCCAGCTGGGCACCCTGAAGACAAGAAGAGAGAAGACACAATTAAGACCTTTAGACTTAAAGTAGAGGCAGGAGGGATATTCTCTGCGACACAATTATTTTTTGATGTAGATGAGTACATAAGTCTCTATGAAGAGATAAGGAAATTTGATGATAATACACCTATTTATGCAGGGATCATGCCATTAGTAAGTTTGCGTCAGGCAAAAAGATTTGCAGAGATATGTGATATTACTTTACCCAAGGAGTTAGTAGAAGGATTTACTGCTTGTACAAACAAAGAAGAAGAAAGAGACTTTGGTTTAAGGTATGTAGCTAACTTGTGTGACTCTCTAATTCAATACAATGCAGATGGCTTACATTTTTATACACTTAATCGTGCAGCAGCTTTTATAGAAATAGCTAAAAAGATGAAAAGTCTTAATCTTGAAGGAAGAACAGAGGTAGGAGAATGACTATAAAGACTTTTATCCCTGGTTTTCCACGGATGGGTCCAAATAGAGAATACAAGTGGGCTGTTGAAAAGTACTGGAGGGGAGAATTCTCAGAGAAAGAATTATTGGAGATTGTAGAAACTCAAATTATTAGTAGCTGGACTGTGCAAAAAAAATCATCAATAGATAAGCAGTTGATTGGAGACTTTTCTTTCTACGATCAAACACTTGACGCTATTTCACACTTGGGGATTCCACTAAAACGTTTTGGGAGGGTTTCTTTAGAGAACCTAGAGTCATATTTCTTAGCTGCTAGAGGCGGAGATGTTAATGGGAAGAAGGAGCAACCTCTTGAAATGACAAAATGGTTTAACACAAATTATCATTATTTAGTTCCAGAAATTGATTGGGATTCAGATTTTATTCCAGACACTTATAGATTTATTACAGAAAATGAGTTAGCTAAAAAAAGTAACACTGTAGTTATACCAAAAATTCTTGGTCCGGCAACACTAATGACTTTGTCTAAAGAAGGAGAGCTCGATGAAAGTAAGAAAACGAAAGTAGTTGAGGCATATACAAAGCTTTTTAATGAGTTTAAAGAATTGGGATGTACTGAGGTAATGCTTGATGAAGGAGCTGTATCAATTGGTAATCATTTTGTACTCCAATCCCATTTCGATACCCTGCTAAGTATTACAAAATATTCCGATTTAGATATAAGGATTAATGGATACTTTGGTTCCTATAAAGGGTATTTAGATGAGTTATTAGATTCAGAAATAAAAACAATACACTTAGATCTGTGTGAAGGAAATTTTCTTCCAGAAGAAATCATAAAAATAGCTGAAAGAAAAAATGTTTGTTTAGGTGTTATAAATGGTAGAGCTATATGGAGAAATAATCTTAAAGAAACTTCAAATCTACTACAAGCATTAAGTCAAGATATTGAAACTTTTGAAATAGGGACTTCTTGCTCTTTATTACATGTCCCATACTCTCTTAATAATGAGGAAGGGTTAGGTACAAACCTGAAGTCTATTTTGTCTTTTGGAGAAGAGAAATTAAAAGAGATCAAACTCTTAAGGGATTCTTTTGACTCACAAAAAGGTATGTTAGAACTTATTAAATATACGGAAGATCTTCTGAAAGCAAATCATGACTTGGACGGGAGAATTGTTAGTGAAGTTAGAAAGAGAGTGGAATCTCTTGATAAAAATATGTTTCAAAGAGAAATGTTAAGAGGTGAAAGGTCTGAGATTCAAAAAGATAAAATTGGGATTCCCAAACTACCAACGACTACAATAGGTTCTTTCCCACAAACTCTTGAGACTCGGACTCTTAGAAGAAGGCTTAAGGCTGGTGAAATCGATATAGAGACCTATAACTTAGGAGTTAAGGAGATTATAAAAGATACGGTTGAAATACAAGAGGAATTGGGTTTAGACATTCTTGTTCATGGAGAAGCAGAAAGAAACGACATGGTCGAGTATTTCGGAGAACTCTTAAATGGTTTTGCATTCACAAAAAATGGATGGGTACAAAGTTATGGTAGTAGATGTGTAAAACCACCAATTATATATGGGGATGTATCTAGGGGTTCAAAGATGACCGTAGACTGGTCTGTTTATGCTCAAAGCTTAACAAGAAAACCTATGAAAGGAATGATTACAGGTCCAGTGACTATTCTTAAATGGAGCTTTGTTAGAGACGATATTTCTAATCAGGAAGTTTCATATCAAATTGCTTTAGCACTTAGAGATGAGGTTCAAGAATTAGAAAACAATGGAATTAAGATTATACAAATCGATGAACCAGCAATAAGGGAAGGACTTCCTTTACACCCTGGAGACAAAGAAGACTATTTGGCATGGGCTGTGGATTCATTCAAGCTGAGTAGCTCAGGAGTAAGTCCTGAAACACAAATACACTCACACATGTGTTATTCAGAGTTCGATGAGATTATGGATGCTATTAATGCTTTAGATGTTGATGTTCTCTCTATAGAAGCTTCAAGGTCTGGAATGGATTTAGTGAACAGTAATTTATCACAAAAATATAATGGAGCAATCGGACCTGGGGTTTATGATATACACTCTCCTTTAGTCTTAGAATACAAAGATGCAAAAGAAAGAATTGGTCAATTAAGTAGTAATTTGGGGGAAGACTATATCTGGGTTAATCCTGATTGTGGCTTGAAAACGAGAGAGTGGGATGAGGTGAAAGAAAGTCTAACTAACATGGTAAAAGCTACTATTGAGACAAGAAAGGATTTAAGCGGATGAGTCTTACTACTGCTGAAACAGTTTCCCCTGGACATCCAGATAAAATAGCAGATTTGATTTCTGACTATGTATTAGCAGAAGCTTTGGAAAATAACAGATCTTCCAAAGTAGCCGTAGAAACATTTCTAACAGGAACAAGTAAGGGAGGATTAGTTGTTGTTGGTGGGGAAATAAGTGAAAAAGCAAGAATAAGCGATAAAAACATAGATGCAATTGTTAGGGAGGTACTTTCAATAACAATTAAATCCAGTTTTCCTGATTTTGACCTAGACAAATTAGAGATATTAAATGTGTTAACACCTCAGTCAGAAGAGATCCGTGTAGCAGTTGAGGAAGAAAAAGAGCAAGGTGCGGGAGATCAGGGGATAATGATTGGATTTGCTACTAACAGCACAGAGTCTTACATGCCTGAAACTTTTGATACAGCTAGAAAAATACAAATTGCATTATGGGAAATCCAAAATGACAATCCACTTTTAGAGCTAGATTCAAAAGTTCAAGTAACAAGCGGGGGAAGTAAGACAAGGGTTGTGGTATCTACACAACATAGAGAAGAGATGGATATGGACGATTTGTCTAAAAGTATAGAAATATTAATTAGTGAATTTGTTGATGGCAACTTTACTTTAGAGTTAAACCCTTCTGGTTCTTTTATTAAAGGAGGGCCAGCAGGAGATACAGGACTAACAGGAAGAAAAACAGTTGTAGATGCTTATGGTCCAACTATTCCTGTAGGGGGAGGTGCTTTCTCTGGGAAAGATCCGAGTAAAGTTGATAGATCGGGAGCTTATGCTGCAAGGCACTTAGCTAAGAATATTGTTGCACACGGTTTAGCCAAAAAATGCTTGGTACGAATTGCTTATGCTATTGGAAAGGCAGACCCATACGAAGTTACTATTGATACTTTTGAAAAAAAGAGCGATAGTAAGATGAAAGATTTTATAAATAAATTTGACATGAGACCCGGAAGTATTATTGAAAGACTACACCTATTAGATGTTGATTATAGAAAAGATGCATTATTTAGTCATTTTGGCAACCATGATAGAACATGGGAACAGATAGAAGATATTTAAAGAATTAATAAATGCCGAAGTAGCTCAGTGGTAGAGCAGCTCACTCGTAATGAGCAGGCCGAGGGTTCAATTCCCTCCTTCGGCTCAATTAAATCTAGATATAGTTATCCTCAAAGATGTATGAAGAAGATTCTTTTAGCCGGGTTATTTGTCATTACAACCTTGTTGGTTCAGGGATTAGCATTCGCTGAAGTTCAAAATTTAAATGAATACTCTATTTTCTCTGAAGACAACGAGGGTCTCCCTGAGGGCGTACCGGAACCAGCAATTATCATAACTGAAAATGAAGGGATTCCTGAAGAACCTGCATGGACATATAGATATTTAATTCCAACCTCAATCGCTATCGCAACCATTGTAGTTTTTGGAAATATTGTTCAGTATTTCAGAAAAGTCGTAAGGAAAAGATACAAGGTTGTTGAGTAGAAGAAAATCTATAAAGAATATAAGTTAATAAATAATGAGCAAAATAGAGGAGATAACATTTCCCAAAAAAAACAAGAGAGAAATTTATGTTGCACTCAGCGGAGGCGTAGATAGTTCAGTCTTAGGTTTATTGGCAAAAAAACATTATGGCTCGGTTAAAGCATTATATATAGACCATGGACAAGTAAATTCAAAAAAAATGGAGAAAGCAGCCATATCCATCTGTGAAAAATTTTGTATTGATTTACAGATAGAAAAAATAAATCCAAGCAATAATGAAGCGACAGAGACAGAATTAAGAAGGCTTAGATTTGAAGTTTTCAACAGAGAGATTATAGAAAAGGGAAATATTTTACTTTTAGGGCACCACTCTGGGGATAGGCTTGAAACTTTTTTTATTAACCTACTTAGAGGAACGAGGCTTAAGGGGTTAGGATCTATTTCAAAAAAAGCTGGTAACATTTTTCGACCTTTACTAGATTTATCCAAAGAAGATATAGTGGCTTATGCTAAAGATAATAAGATACCCTATACAGAAGACCCTTCTAATAGCAATCAAGATATATTACGTAACTGGATTAGGAAAACTTTACTTCCACTTATATCAGAAAAGTCGAATAAAAATCTGGAAGATACAGTAAGGGGTTTGTCAAAAGAAATAAAACAAGCAAGAAAAGTAAACCCCCAATATTTAAAATTTTCTAAAGGTTATGCCGAGGTCCCTCTAGTTTTAGTTGAGAAGGGGGATTTTAAGGACCGAAACCTATTAATCCATTTCTTGGAGCAGATAAAAGGAGAGGGCGTAGAAATACAAAATATAGAAAATGTATACTCAACAATTAATTCAGGAAAAGAGAGATTAATCTTTGGAAACTGGAGAGCCTCCCTATCTAATGGGTTATTAATTATGATTAATCCTGATCTATGGACAAAGGAGGTTCATTTTTCTCTCGAAGCCAAGATTACTAATTGGAACAACTTTTCTTTTGAAATAAACGAAAAACTTAATATCTTTAATAACTGGAATTTTATTGGAGAATCAAAAAAGATTGAAGGAAGAATAATTATAAGACGTATAAAACCTTCAGATACAATAGAAACAGATACGGGAAATCAAAAAGTTTCAGAGTTATTAAGGTCTGAAGGGATTTCAAATTCATACAGGAAGGTTTGGCCTATATTTTCTGATGATGAAAAAGTTCTTTGGATTCCAGGAGTTAGGACCTCAAGACTACTCTACTGCAAGGGCTCTTCTAAAGATTTATTATCTATATCGGGGAAATTGGTATCTAATTCTATGACCTAAGGGGTCTTTTTTATTTAGTTAAAAAAGGTATCTTGATTTGAAACACGAGAGTACTAAATTATAAATAGATGGAAAAAGAGAAAGAGTCAAAAAACGAAGAAAAGCCTTCAGTATCTAGGCCCATTTTTCTTTATGTAATTCTTGCTGTGTTAATCTTTTTTGGGGTACAACAATACAACAGTACAATCAATGAACCTACAGAATCTAGTTTTACTGAATTCAAACAGCGAATTCAAGATAATGAAATAACAAAAGCAACAATAAAGGCACAATCAAATACAGTCGAATACGAAATAAGTGTGGATACAAAAAACATAATATATATGACTGAGTATCCAGAAGGATTTGAGGGAGAGGTTTTTCAACTTTTAATTAATTCTGATATAGAACTTAATACGGACACAGAACCCCCTGGCCTTACAGAGTATTTTATTGGATTTCTTCCTTGGGTTCTAATTGCAGGATTTATGTTTTATATGTTTTCTCAAGTTAGAAATAATGGAAATCAGATTATGCAATTTGGAAAATCGAAAGCGAGAGAATTAGATGAGGAAGCTCCAAAAATAACTTTTGATGACGTAGCAGGGGTTGAAGAAGCAAAAGAAGAGCTTAAGGAAATTAGAGAATTTTTAAAAGATCCAGAAAAATTTAATAAGCTTGGTGCAAAAATTCCAAAAGGGGTTCTGTTGATGGGACCTCCAGGAACCGGTAAGACTTTGCTAGCTAAAGCAGTAGCAGGAGAAGCTGGTGTTCCATTTTTTAGTATTTCGGGTTCAGATTTTGTAGAAATGTTTGTTGGAGTTGGTGCAAGCAGGGTAAGAGATTTGTTTGAGAAAGCGAAGAAAGCTGCACCATCAATAATCTTTATAGACGAGATTGATGCAGTTGGACGAATGAGAGGAGCAGGCCTAGGCGGAGGCCACGATGAGAGAGAACAGACATTGAATCAACTTTTAGTTGAAATGGATGGTTTTGAAGTAAATAGCGGAGTTATATTAATAGCAGCTTCTAATAGACCTGATGTTTTAGACCCAGCCCTTCTAAGGCCAGGGAGGTTTGATAGGCAGATAGTAGTAGATAGACCAGATTTGATGGGTAGAAAACAAATATTAAAAGTTCATGCAAAAGATAAGCCGTTAAACAAAAATGTTAACCTAAACAACATTGCAAAACAGACCCCTGGTTTTACGGGTGCTGATTTAGCGAACTTACTTAATGAAGCAGCGCTTCTTGCTGCGAGAAAAAATGCAAAAACTATTTCTCATAAAAATGTTGAAGAATCTATAGACAGGGTTATGGCTGGTCCTGAGAAAAAAAGTCAACTAATGTCAGAAGAAGAGAAACTAGTAATTGCTTATCATGAAACAGGACACGCCTTAGTTGGGTGGGCTTTACCCAATGCAGATCCAATACATAAAGTAACCATTATTCCAAGGGGTAGGGCTCTCGGGTACACCCAAGCTTTACCAGAAGAAGATAAGTATCTGACTTCTAAAGCCGAACTAAAAGATCGATTAGCAATGTTAATGGGAGGAAGGGTTGCAGAGGAATTAATTTTTGCAGACCCAACAACCGGAGCTGCGAATGACATAGAGAAAGCAACAGATATTGCAAGAAGAATGGTTATGGAGTTTGGAATGAGTGAAAAACTTGGCCCAATGTTATATGGGAAAGGTTCTAACGAAGTCTTTCTTGGAAGAGACTACGGAAGACAGCAGGATTATTCTGATGAAGTAGCTTCGTCAATAGATGAAGAAGTTAAGCTTTTATTAAATGAAGCACACATAACAGCAAAAAAGATATTAACTAGATATAAGAAACAAATGAAGTCTATGGTTAAGACTCTTATTGAAAAAGAAACTATAGACAAGGATATTATTCGGGAATTATTTAATTCTGTTCCTAAAGTGAAGCTTATCGGGGCTGGCTCTAAAATTAGGTTGGTGACACCATAATTTTTTTATGAAGAACATAGAACAAAAAATAATTGATACAGAAAAGTTAAAAAAACAAATAGATGATTTAATCATAGAAATTGATGACGAAGGTATTACAAACCTAGACCAGACAGTGAGTAGGTTTATTGATTTTCTTTATAGTAAAACAAAAAATGATAAAACAGTCGAGGAGGTTTTCACAGTCCTTGATTCGGAAGAGCACTCTGAGCCCTTTTTCATTAGTAAAATAAATTTTATATCAATTTGTGAACACCATTTAGTTCCATTTTTTGGGATAGTGGATTTAGGAGTTATTCCTGATAAAAAAATTGCAGGTTTGTCAAAATATGGAAATCTAGTGGAATATTATTCCAATGCATTTCAGATACAGGAAAGGTTCACTAAACAAATCGGAGAGAAGATTCAAGAGATACTACAACCAAAGGGAGTTTTTGTCCGAGTTATAGCTCAACACTTATGCTCTCAAGTAGATAATGGAATAAATAATGCGTCTCAATTTATAACTACTCATACATCTGGGATATACTCCATGGATTCGTCATTAAGAGATGAAGCATTAAAACAGTTTGAATAATCTTAATCCGACTAGTTTCAATTGGAAAAACATATTAACGGATTGTCCCAATTGCTTTATGGGTATTATTAATCTAACTCCAGATTCTTTCTTGGGAGATGGATTGTACAAGTCTATTAATGGAAGCAAAGCAGAATCCAATTTAGAGACTATAAAATTACAGCTAGAAAGAATATATAAGGATTTTGCAAAAAAAAATTTTCAATTGGTCGATATTGGAGCTGAATCTACTAGGCCATTGGGTAAA
>Ga0208764_10002965_pt1 | contig 10495 bp, 7 predicted proteins | sample ETNtaG_18_FD_185762 | JGI IMG/M metagenome (GOLD analysis project Ga0208764, IMG submission 185762) | Marine microbial and viral communities from oxygen minimum zone, Eastern Pacific Ocean - ETNP201302SV91 (SPAdes) (version 2) | ecosystem: Environmental > Aquatic > Marine > Oceanic ...
TGATCCAACTTCAGATGGCTGTATTGACAACAGAGACGAGGATCCATTCTATGATGACGAAGATTCTTGTCCCGACGAATATGCAGCATCAGAATTTGATATGTACACTGGAGAAGGCACTATCGCCCCCGGTGCTGACGGCTGCCTTGACGACACGGATCGAGACACTGTTACCGAGGATATCGATTTGTGTTTGACAACACCATTTGCAGAACGCTTCTATGTCAATTCAGACGGATGCGGTACTTCTGAGAGGGATACGGATGGTGACGGATACAAAGACAACGTTGATTCTTGTGAAGGCACCCCGCAAGGCGAGTCTGTTGACGAATTTGGTTGTGGCGAATCACAAGTTGATTCGGATGGAGATGGCGTTTACGATAACGCTGACGTTTGCCCAGAATCACCATTGGGTGCAACTGTCGATATTGATGGATGCGCTGCTGCAGAGAAAGACAGTGATGGCGATGAAATCAACGATGAAGTCGATGTATGCGATACCACTCCACCTGAATTACACAATCAGACAAATGCTGTTGGTTGTGCACCAGGCGATTTAGTCACAGATGACTTTGATCAAGATGGCGTGGCGGATATCTTTGATAGTTGCCCGATGACACCAGTCGGTGATGTTGTAGATTACAGCGGATGTGGCATGACTCAGAAAGATTCTGATAACGACGGTATCACTGACGATATGGACCAGTGCCCAGACACACCAGGGTATGACATCCCCACGATTGATATCAATGGTTGCGGTTCATCACAGCGAGATTCTGATAGTGATGGAGTCATTGATTCAGTAGACCAGTGTCTAAACACACCTACAAGTGTAGAAGTTGACGTATTGGGCTGTCAAGCAGGACTTTCAGATTCTGATTTGGATTCAATTGTCGATATCATTGACGCCTGCCCTAACACAACAGGTAGCCAACCGGTCAATCTCAATGGCTGTGCCCCTTATCAGTTAGATTCTGACGGGGATGGAATTACCAACGATTTGGATTCCTGTCCAACTACACCCGCAGGTCAAGCAATCACAACCAACGGCTGTGCTGAAGACCCAGATGTGTTCGATCCAGTCGCAGAAGACGATGATGGCGACGGCATCCTCAATGAAGACGATGAGTGTCCAAATACGCCATTGAATTCTAAGGTGATTGACAACCGAGGTTGCGCAGTCGACACAGACGGTAATACTGAGAAATTGGTATCTACTGCAACCATTGGACTCACAACCATTCTTCTGCTACTAATCGTTCTAATCACACTCGTGGTTCTACGACGAAACCGACAACAAGATTCGCTTTGGGGCGTTGATGCTGTTGGCGATGCGTTGTTCGATACCATGGATCTCGATGGTGATGGTATTATTTCCGATGAAGAGTGGGAAGCTTACAAGAAGGTACGAGATGCCAAGAAGACACCAACGTTTGAAGATACAGATGACGATGATTTATTCAATTGAATAAATCATTCTTCTTCTTCACGGATGGCATCGATGATCTTTGCCTTGGTACCACTATGGGATACGCCCATTTCCTTGGCAAGGGTAACCAATTCAGCTTTCTTCATCCGGTTGAGTGAAGCGATTGATGGCTTGGATGCTGGTTTGGACGACTTCTTGGAAGTCGGCCATCCGGCTGGAGCACTGAGGCTGAATTCAGTATCTTCGCCATCTGCTTCAACCCGCGCTTCTTCTTCATCTACAGCAGCGACAATATCTGAATCTTCGATGCGCTTTGTCCACATCTCTAGGTAATGCTCGGGACTGAATCTACCAGAAGAAACATGACGCTGCATCCGTGTCACAGCCTCCTTTGTAGTGAGATCAAGAGCAACTGCCTTTGCAAATACACGTGCCAATTCTTGTTCTGTCTTGTCCGCCATCTCGACTTCATCTTCTTCAAATTCATCGCGTTGAGTTCGTATCAAATCTTGAATTTCGTCATGCTGTTGTGGAGTGATGAGTTTTGCAACAAACATGTCGGCTGCCTGGTTGGAAATCTTTCTCAATTGCTGAGGAGTTTCTGCAACTCCAATCATCCCTCTTAATTTCCGCTCAGTATTTGCTCTTCCTTGCCTTACGAATACGACAGCCCCCAAAGAGAACAAGATTAGTAGAGGTATGATTACAATCGCTAAAGCAGACACATCACCTTGCAGGAATTTCTCAATGAAAGGAGTTTCAGGCTCTGGAATTATATCGGTACATCCGTCCCCATCAAGGTCTGAAACATTGTTGGTTGCAGTCAAAGGACACCCATCTTGCGGATCAAGAACCCCATCACCATCGTCGTCATCGTCTTCACTAATGTCACGGCACCCATCACCATCAACATCTGTGAATCCATCAGATGTCCAACCAATATCACCCAATGGGCACGCATCCATTGCATCGTCAATGCCATCCCCATCGTCATCCTCATCTTCGAGGGTGTCTTTGCACCCATCTCCATCCATATCGATTGTTGCGTTTGAGGTCCATCCCCAATGCATACCGGTAGAACACAAATCATCAGTGTCGTTGACGCCATCCCCATCGTCATCCAAATCCTCATTCATGTCATAGCAACCATCGTTATCGTAATCGTTGAAACTTGTGAGCGCCCACCCTAGGTCACCCAACGGGCAATCATCTAATTCGTCAATTCGCTGGTCGTTGTCATCGTTTTCATCACAGATGTCACCTTCTAAGTCACCATCATGATTTGCTTGGTCACTATTTGGGATTGAGGGGCAATTGTCTAGGAAGTTCGCAATACCATCGTCATCATTGTCGATGATCGAATCACACCCATCAGGGATACCATCTGAATCCATATCAACGGCATCATTGTAACCTTCACAAAGATCAAATTCATCCGACCAACCATCATTGTCAGAATCCGTACCGGGCCACGAATACCATTGCTCACCAATCTGAGCATTGCCATCGATGAAATTGTAAATTTCACTTTCGTTGCTGGTCCCAAACCAGTTTTGATTGACCTGAATTTCCGCATTGGTAATTGAAGGTACATCAATTGCCATTGCATCAATCTGTGTGAATGAATTTCCTTGGAATGTTACTTGTTGAAGAGTATTGGGCACGGTTTCTTCAACTGCGATAGCTGTATCCATCCCCGACATATTGTTGCCGTTTACTGTAATGTATCGAACGTCTTCAACAAGGATTCCTTGAGTTGAATGGATCCCCTGCATCAAATTTTCTCCGAGGTAGAGTGTACTGACATCTTTGATCACCATCATTGTCGTTGTCGTATTCTCCACAGTATCTCCACTATTGGTGAACACATTTCCAGAGACTTGCACTTGGGGAATCATTCCAGCAAATGGTGCGATATTGACGAACCCCTCTGAATTTGAGATGGTATTGTCAGTGAATTGCAATGAAGAAATTTGACCAGCACCAGGATCCAAACCGCCCGGGGTCGTGGTGAAAGCATAGTCGCCGTTAAGGCCGGTGAATTGATTGTCATCAATAGTGATGGTTCCTGCAAGACCTGAGGCGATGATTCCTGAGCGTTGATTTCCGTTGGCATTACTTCCATCCATGGTCATCCCTCGAATGGTCAAATCAGAGATTCCAGCAGCAGCCTCGATACTGAAAGCAACATCTGTCGCCCCCTCGCCCTGAAGAGTAATCCCTTCGATTGTGATATTATTCATCATGTAATTGCTCTGTAGAAGCAAACCACCAGTAAATGTAGGGTCACTATCTTGTACACTAGAGATTAGCATATTCCCTTGCATTGTTGTTGGTTGGATGACCAATGTTTCATCAAAAACACCGTCGGATAATATGATGTTATGTCCATCCATTTCTGAACCAAGTAGTGTGTTTCGCACAGCCAAAGAAGGGCTAGCAAAGTAGGCAGTAGACTCGCCAACATTGATTGGGGGTTGAATAGAGGTATTTTTGCCAATACTTCTTGCAAAGGGTGCTAGATTTGATTCGTTGACAAAACTGGTATGCCCAACATTGATCATGAAGGCATCGACATTATCGAAATCTCCACTGTGCTCATCGAAAACACCTGCATTTGAAACTTGTAGAGCAGCACCGATGGAGAGGTTCGCATATTCATTGTCTCGAAGGGAAATACCACTGAGGTAATCGCCAGCATACATGGTTGTCTGTTCATGAGTGAAGACACCCATTCCTGGAACATCAAGTCCAGCAGCTCCAGCCCATTTACCATCGTGGATATCAGAGAACCGATTGTTTTCAATGAGGGCACCCCCATCAATTTCAGAAGAAACCACTTCATGAATTGAAATACCGAGCCCAATCGAATCATTGAACCCTCCAATATCGTAGATATGATTTCCATGAATGTGTAGCCCATCGATTGTGTGGAGGATCTGGCCCCCTTCCACCGCATCGGTTAGAATTCCCCACGAAGTTGCTCGAATAGAGTCCAACTTCATCGACATGCCGTGGATTAGATTATCTGAAATTTCAATATTGGAGAGATTGTTTGACCCACCAGCAATGTAAATCCCACACCTCGTATCTTCATCCCCATGGATGTCGAATCCAGAAACTGACACATCACTGCTGAAAATGAGGATTTTGTTGTTCGCACCGCGCAAATCGATTACACTCTCTGAGGAATCACCTGATGTTCGTTGCAGTGCACTATTCCCATCCTGAGCGCCATTCATCGTCAAGGGGTGATAGATTTCAATGGATGAAGTCACAGGATACACACCATTTGCCACTTCAATCGTGTCACCGGATGATGATGCTAGGACAGCATCATTGATTGAGCAATAGGGTGTTGAATTGGTCCCATCACCTACATTTGGACAGTTCGAAGCATCCACGTAAATCGTGGTGCCACCGTCAGCAGATGCACTTGGGAATAGGAAAATCGTGGGGGCGATGAAAGCACAAACGATGGCTATCACAAGGAGACGCATCCGACCCCCATCCATTACAGCCATGCAGAAGGCGAGGGGCCCCCATCGTATAACGATGGGGAATAACTCAGGACATTTATGAGCCCATATCGCTTAGAGAGTTGATGTTACGAAAACACACTTTGTCAGAGATCTCAATGATTTGGCAGGGCACACTGCGCAAGGTGTTCTTCAATGAAGCGCGCATCTCAGCTCGTTCCAATGCTGCAAGAACCGTCTTCACATCAATCAGTGATAGAAGAGGTTGCAAATGCTCACCTTTAGGCATCATCACTGGGCGACTGCCTTCGCGAAGTCGCTCAAACACCTGTGGGCGAATCCAAGGCATATCACATGGAGCCAATTGTATTCGCTCAATCCCCATTTCAGCGCATTCTCGTAAAGCGGATCGTAAGCCAGATTTCGCACTTCTTTCCAAGTCATTATCCAAGATGCATCGAACATCGGTTAAATGAGTCAATGTTCCCATGATTTCTCTTCGCTGAAACCCATCACGAACAGCGACGAAAATGGATGTACAACCAGCATCTCGTAGCGCATGTGCAACTCTAGAAATCATTGCCGAACCTTCGACAACCATTGTGGCTTTATTTTTGCCCATTCTCTTTGAAGCACCACCGGCAAGGATGAGTGCAGGATACATTTCAACACCTATTCGAGTTGATTGAGTTCATTCATCGCCGCTTCGAGTTCTGCCATCAATGATTGCGCTCGTCCCAAAAGAGCGCGCTGGTCACGGCGATTGGCAGCGTTGGGCAACCATTCCAATAATTGTCGAATATCCGCAGCATCTCTCTCCACAGTCCATTTGAGAACCTGCTCAAGAACAGGGTCATCCGCTTCAAGGAACCTTTCGACCATACCTTCCACGGAACAGGGACAAACCTTCAGTCTTCGCTTAGGATTCGAGCATTTGGTCGCGAACACGGCTCAATAGCGAATCACCGTCAGGATATGGAATCATTTTGAGTGCTGATTTCAACTTTGATGGCAAATCCGGTCGATTCGAACGAATCCAATTGGCATGACAGGTCAACAATGCAAGGTGCGCATGCACAGTACCAATCGAACACCATTCTACCAATTGTTCGTCTTCAGGCGGATCGTGTTTGGCGCGGAAACATTCCTCAATAGAAAGCAGCAGTGCTTCAGCAGTTGAGGCCCCTTCAATCACATTGGCCAATTGAGTCCAAACATCAACATCACTCTGTAAATTGGCCAGCAAGAGGGCTGCCAATGCAACGTCTTCACGCCCATGTCTTTTCCAAAGTCGACCTACAATTTGTGACAGGACATCATCTTCACCGTGAGTCAATAGCCACGAGCAAATTCGCCTTAGGACATCATCGGGAGTTCCTAGATGGAAGGCATATTGACCAGAAGCACCCAGACGATCGGTTTGTGATTTCACAATGAATGCAGGAACACCAATCGGATATGCTTCTCGAATAGCTTCCATCAGTAGTTTGGGGCGAAGATGCACCTTTGCTGGTTGAGATGATAGCCAATCATCCAATGGATCACTCGTTGTCACCCTTGGTTCCCCCTTCGGGCAATATTGAGCGAATTCTGTTGAACAATCCATCGACAATATCTTTCGCCTGATCAAACCCCTTTTCGACAACTTGGAACCTGTTTTTCTCAACATGATCTTCCATTTCAGCATGGATATCATTCATCACCAATTCATTTTCTTCATCTGTAATGTCGAAATGATGCCGAAGGTAAGCGACGACCAGATATTCATCTTCACTGATACTGGCATTTAGGTAAGCGGTTTGGAACATTCCAGCATACACTTCAAGACATTTTGTTCGGCCAATTACATTGCCACCTTCCATTATATTTCCAGAAATAACAGCATCATAGACGTGTTTTGGAGCATCATTTTCCAAGTTGAGAAGGCTGGCGAGTTTGATGACCAATCTCTTCTCCTCCCGAGTGATTTCCCCATCCTTCAGTATGATGGAAACAACACCTTGGAAGGTGCTGATGTCGGTGATGGCATCAGTGGGCACGAATGGGGAGGAACATCTCCTCCTCATAGCGGTTCGCCCTCTCCAGCAACCCATTTTCCCATCATATTTTCATCCAATGCCTTCATGAAGGATGGGTTGGTCGGCCCATTTGCAGGTAACCCCTGTCACGTTCCCAGGGCTTCGTGCCCTTTCCCGTGAATACGCGCGATGAAAACCCCCCCGAAAGGGTCGGTTGAGTGCTCAGATGAACCCTGCGAAAGCAAAGAAAAGGAAGTGAACACAATGAGTGATCAGAAAGCCAAGTACATGATTCATGCTACGATTAAGGCGGATGGAACCATCCAGAGAAAAGACGTCGTCGGCGCAATCTTCGGTCAAACCGAAGGACTGCTCGGCGAGGAACTACAGCTGCGTAAATTGCAGCGAACTGGCCGAATCGGCCATGTGGATGTGGACCTCAAATCCAACAAGGGCAAGGTATCCGGCGAGATTCTGCTACCCAGCAGCCTCGACCAGGTATCAACAGCCGTTATTGGTGCCGCGCTTGAAACAATTGAGCGAATTGGACCATGTAAGGCAACAATAAAAGTAGCCACAATCGAGAATATTCACAGTGTCAAGCGTGACACGGTCATCGATCGTGCCAAGGACTTACTCCTAGGCATCGTGAATGAAGGCTCGAACGACAGCAAGAGTATTTTGGACGAGGTCCGAAGTGTACTCACGCTCGGGACAGAAACCAACATTTCAGGCATGACCTGTGGGCCCAATGCGGCCGATAGTGATGCCCTCATCATCGTTGAAGGACGAAATGATGTACGAAATTTGTTGAAGTTCGGAATCAAGAACTCAATTGCAACAATGGGTGCAAATGTCAAGGATGAACTTGTAGCACTTGCAAAGGGTAAGAGCAACGTAACAGCATTCTGCGATGGAGATCGTGGCGGGAAGTTGTTACTCATGGAATTGTCCGGAGCATTGGGCAAGTCTCTCACACATGTTGCAATTGCACCAGAATCCCGTGAAGTTGAGCACCTTGAGGGCAAAGTTGTCACCAAGTGCCTCAATCAAAAGGAAGCAGCATCCAAAGCAATCAACCGTATCAAGGCTCAACTTGAAGCGGACGATAGCGGTCAACGACCAGCAAAAGCAGGTGCAAGCAACGGCTCCGTAGAGGTTCCAGATAACATCCGAGAGTGGTCTGCACACATGGGCGACTTGAAGAAGAATTACGCACTTTTGATCCTTGAAGATGGATCAGCATCTGAGCAGATTGGAGCAAGTAAACTCGCAGATTTTGCTGCTGATGTTGAAGGCGCACAGTGCTTGATCGTTAATTCCAAGATTAGTGCACGGATGGTTGAGATTGCTGAAGTTGGTGCAATTCCAAGCGTGCTAGGTAGTGCATCAGGAGTCGGTAGCTCAGACAGCGTTGAAGCATATTCAATGAGTGACCTTGAGTGACCCTCACCCCTTAGGGGTGAGAACGATAACCCCTCATACACTCCCATGTGCTATGCAACCCCAGACAATGGCACCAGCGCCAGCCATACAACCCGCACCGGTAGCCGTACCGAGTGCTCCCTTGGCAGGATCTGGACCAGACCGAACAATGATGATTCATACCGGCTTGATTGTGGTAGCATTGGTTCTCGCATTACTCGGTGTAATGGGCGATGCTTGGAGTGTTGAAGAGACATCCACTACCACAGAATTACTTGGTCAGGAGATTACAGTGACGGCCGAATCAAATGTCGGCCTTGATGACATGGTGGCAACAGTTTGCACCAATGATGAATGTGAAACAGTGGTTGCCGATTTATCAGATACATATGATAATTGCACCTCACTTGCATCCGACCTTGAAATCAATTCTTCAGCAACGGAAGAAATGTGTGGTACAGCGGGTGACATGGCAAGCGCCGGATTCACAGGCACACTCTTTATCGCCCTCGGAGTTCTTGTCTTGATTGCTACTTTGGTTGCAACTTTCTTGGGTACAAGGGGTACAGCACTACCGTTTTCTCAGTACTATCCATTCGCCGCTGGAGGATCAATCCTGATCGGTGTCGTGGCTTGGTATCTGATGATGCCAGAGCCCCCGGAAGGTTCGGATCCTAGTTTGGGCCTCAGTGCTTGGATGACGATTGTTAGTATGGTTTTGGCCGCTGGTGCTGGTGGGTATTCCATGTACATTGGAACATCCACTACCACTGTCACAGGCGGCACACAGCCTCCTGTTAACAGTGGACGAGCTCCCGGATTAGGTGCACGAACGCTGACAGCAGATTCCAATTCAAGGGAATTCGTTCTTCGTGAGACCGCGATGGGCAATCAGACACTCTCAATCGTCGAAGATGGAAACCTCTTCCGACTTACCCGAGCAACTCGTGGAGAAGATGGAACGCACAGTGAGGACTTGTTCATGGCACGAATGGATGCCCTTTGCGGCTTTACCCATGCACGCTTCGATTGGTTGGACACAACTCGATATCTATGGAATCTAATGGCGATTGGAGGCCTCGTATTGACCATCATGGCTTACGAGAATGCATCCCTCATATTCTACACAAATTGGTTCATTCTCTTCTTTGCAGCGGGCACAGTCCTCTCGATGCTACAATTCGCGGATCCCGAACTCATTACTTTTGAGACCAATACTGGTAAGCACCGCACTTTGATTTATCGTGCAGGTTCAAACAGGGTACTGACTAATACGAGCATGGATTTGATTGACTCAGCTATGCGCGATGCTCTTCGAGGCGAAGAGATTGATCCAACAGCATTGAATGTGGTCGCTGAAGCAATCGAAGCAGAAATGGCCGAGGCTCGCAAGGCTGCTGAAGAGGCCGCGGCTGCAGCAGAAGCCGCAAGAATTCAGGCTGAAGCAATGGCACAGGCGCAGGCAGAGATGCAAGCACAAATGCAGGCACAAGCGCTCGAACAGGCGCGAGTGGAGGTGGCTGCCATGGCACCTGCACCTGCACCAGCACCACCTCCAACAGCAGCACCACTACCCGCACCAGCAGCCCCACCAGTGGCAGCAGTGGCAATACCTGCGCCACCCGCACCAATGATTCAGGCCGCACCACCACCCGCAGCAGTCCCTCCGGTGATGAATCCCCCACCGGCTCCAGCACCAATGCCACCGCCTGTAGCCGCTCCACCACCTTTGGCTGTAATGCCCCCACCCGAAGCGATTGCCGCACCTCTACCACCGCCACCAATGTCCCCCGATATGGGAATGCCAATCGAGGCAATTTCACCTGCACCCGAAGTTCCAACGCAGGCCGCCCCGAGGGATGAGTCCCTTTCAGAAGGTGAAAAGGCAGACATCCTCACGGATCTTGGAGAAGATTAGGATTCTACAGCTTCTGGCATTTTCATCATTGCACTAGGAAGCATGACTGATTTCTCCAGGCGTTTTATTGCCTTTGTCAATCCCTCCAAATCATCAGAATTTGGAAGTGAAAAGACATCCTTTTCCAAAGGCATGGCTGCACCAGGGCCCGGAATATCTGCCAAGCGTTCTCCAAGTTCCCTTGCATCTTTTAGCAGTCCATTACCACTACTTGCATGTCTTCGGG
>Ga0208764_10002968_pt1 | contig 10492 bp, 10 predicted proteins | sample ETNtaG_18_FD_185762 | JGI IMG/M metagenome (GOLD analysis project Ga0208764, IMG submission 185762) | Marine microbial and viral communities from oxygen minimum zone, Eastern Pacific Ocean - ETNP201302SV91 (SPAdes) (version 2) | ecosystem: Environmental > Aquatic > Marine > Oceanic ...
ACTTTTAATGAATGCTATTCCTGCAAAGCTAGCTAAAGTAAAAAGAATAGTTTTAGCAAATCCTAAACATAATGGAAAATTAAATGCAGCCGTTCTCTATGTTGCTAAAAAATTAAATATTAAAGAAATATATTCAATGGGTGGCGCACAAGCTATAGGAAGTTTAGCTTATATTCAAAAAGTTGATAAAATTATTGGACCCGGAAATATTTATGTTGCAAGAGCAAAAAAAGAAGTTTTTGGTGATGTTGGAATTGAATCTATGACGGCTGGCCCTTCTGAAATTACAGTTATAGCAGATGAAAATACAAGTATTAAAGAAGTAGAAACTTCATTAATTGGACAAGCTGAACATGATATAAATGCTCAAAGTATTTTAATTACAAAAAGTCTAAAATTAATTAAGGAAATAAAAAAAAATATATCAAAAAGTATAAATAAATTACCAAGAAAAAAAATTATTATTGAAAGTTTAAGAAAAAATGGACTTCTCATATATGCAAAGACAGATAAACAAATTATTGACTCTACGAATGCAATTTCACCCGAACATATTGAACTCAATGTTTCAAATTATAAAAAATATATTCATAAGATAATTAACGCAGGCAGTATTTGCATAGGTCGATATTCACCAATGGCAGTTACAGATTATAATAGTGGTACCAATCACACATTACCAGTAATGGGATCAGCAAAATTTTCATCTGGTTTAAATATAAATGAATTTTATAAAAAAATAAGTCATATAACTTTGTCAAAAAAAGGTATTGAAGTTATTGGCAAGAAAGCTATAACTCTCGCAGAGTATGAAGGATTATATGGTCATGCTTTAAGTATAAAATCTAGAATAAAGGTATAATAGTTTGGCAAAAGAAGAAGTTTTAGAATTTAAAGGGAAAATAATTAAAAGTTTACCTAATGCTATGTTTGAAGTAAAATTAGAAAATGGTCATACTGTTATAGGATATACTGCCGGTAAATTAAAAAAAAATAGAATAAGAGTTCTCGATGGTGATGAAGTTCTCTGTTCTATATCTCCCTACGACCTTAAACGTTGTAGAATAATTTTCAGGTATTAAGGCCTTGTAGCTCAGTAGTAGAGCAGTACCCTGAAAAGGTATGTGTCGTAAGTGCGATTCTTACCAAGGCCACCATGCCCAAATATTAATAAATATGAGAATCTTAGGGCTTGCAATAAATTTCAAAATCTAATAATTAGTCAGCAGCTAAATTTAGCTAAAGTAAAACAATAAAAAGAGAGAGTAAAATGAGTCTAAAAGGTAAAGTAAAATGGTTCAATGGAAAAAAAGGTTATGGTTTCATTGAGCGTGAAGATAAAGAAAAAGATGTATTCGTACATGCTTCAGCTGTAAGAGAAGCAGGTTTAAGATTTTTAAACGAAGGTGACGAGCTTACATTTGAAGTTGAAGACGGAGATAAAGGTCCTGCCGCAGTAAAACTGCAAAAAACCTCTTAATTCTAATTCAATCATATTTGTGTAGGAATATTAAAAACTTAAAGGGTTTTTTTATTCCTATGCAAATCGTACTTGCATTTATGAGAATAAGTGTTATTTAACCAACAATGATTAGAAAGTTTAAAACACTAGTAATATCACACAGACATCATTTTCATGCTGGCTGCACGCTAGCAATATAATCATTTTATAAATTTAAAATTAATAATAATTAGTATAAAACAAAGGAAGGACGCCGCCTTCGGATAATGGTTAATCCTGGAGTTTGTGGAACTCTCAATCTTGGTTCAATTCCAAGAGGCGGTACCAAAAAATGAAAAAAGACGAAAAATTAATACCTGGACTACCTTCAGGTTTTGAAGATAGATGGAATAAACAGTTATCGATTAAAAAGAAACTACTTGAGATAATTGAAAATACTTTTTTAAAGTATGGATTTAGCTCTTTAGAAACACCATCTTTTGAAATTAGTAAAAATATAGGATCATTTTTGGCAGATGATGAGGATAACTCTATGTCCGATGTTTTCACATTTAATGATGGAAACGAAAAAATTACTCTTAGATATGATTTAAGTAGCCCATTAAGTAGATTTGTTGCTCAAAATTATAGAGAAATTCCATTTCCATATAAAAGGTATGCAATAGGAAATGTTTGGAGAAATGAAAAAAGTGGCAATGCAAGATATCGTGAATTTACCCAAGCAGATGTTGATATTATTGGAACTACAAATAAGAGCCAAGCTGATGCAGAAATTTGTAATATTATCTCTGAAACTTTAAAGAAAACTGGATTGAGTGAAACGCAATTTAAAATTAACATAAGTAATAGAAAAATTGTTCAAGGATTAATTAATCAACTGAAGATCACTGACAAGAATCAAGAATTAAAAGTAATTAGAGCCATCGATAAGTTAGATAGAATTGGATTAAAAGGAGTAGAAGATTTACTGAAAAAAGAAAGAGTAGATTCTTCTGGAGCGATTATAAAAGGTGCCAATTTAACTAACCAACAAGCATCAGAAATTTTAAGTTTTTTAAAAATTAAAAATCTTGATGATTTAAAATCTATTTTAAAAAATTCATTATCCGTAGAAGGAATTAAAGAAATGGAGGAACTTTTGGAAGTTGTAAGCTATGGAAGGTATGCAAAATTAATTCAACCTAATTTTACAATAGTTCGTGGCCTTGCTTATTATGATGGGTTTTGTGTTGAAACTAACTTAAATTTTAAGGTAAAAAATCCCAAAGGAAAAGAAATTGATGTAGGAAGTATCGCTTCCGGAGGTCGATATGATAAACTTATATCAAGATTTAAAGGCACAGATTATCCAGGAACTGGAATGAGCATTGGAGTAGATAGATTGTTATTTGTTTTAAATCAAATTAACTCAATTAAAACAGAAAATAACGCACCAGTTCTTATTTGTGTTTTAGATAGAAAATATTTTAAAAAATATTATGAAATTTTAGATTATTTAAGAGATAAAGAAATAAGTTCTGAACTGTACTTAGATTCTTCAAAAAATTTAAAAAAACAATTGAGTTATGCAGATAAAAAAGGATGCCCAGTAGCGATTATAGTTGGCGAATCTGAGATTAAAGAAAATAAATTTACTTTAAAAAACTTAAAGTCTTCAAAAGAAAATGATCAAAAAACTGTTTCCAAAGAAAGTTTAATAGATGAAATCAAAAAAATTATCTGAAAAAATCCTTAGATCTATAAAGTCAAAGGGTTTTAGTAATATTACATTAGACCCAGTGCTTGAAACTAAATTCATTCTACAAAGATCAGGAGAAAATTTCAAAAGATACTTATTTTCATTTTATGATTTAAATGGAAAAGAACTTTGTTTAAGACCAGATCTAACAATTTCTTCAGTAATAAGATTTATACAAAACAAAAAAAACAATAAAGAAAAAGTTTATTATAGCGGAGAAGCATTTAGAAAAAATTACCAAAAGAGAGATAGCATTATAAAAAATCAAATTGGTTATGAAATCTTAGGATCTAACAACAAACAGAAAGATGACAAAGAAATTATAGATACATCTTTAAAAATTTTAAAAAACAGTGGTTTCAAAAAATCTGTTTTAAAGATCGGGAATATTGAATTGTTTAATTTGCTAATTGATAAACTAGATATACCTCGAAGATGGAAAAATAGACTTAAAAGATATTATTGGAATGAAAATTATTTTAATGAATTATTAAAAAGATTAGAAACAAATTCAGATATAGATCCAGTATTTGTAGAAACAGATAGATCCAGATATCAAAAAATGAGAAAAGAAAATAAAAATAAAACTATTGCCGCTAGAACTTATAAGGAAATACTAGATAGGTTTAATATGAAAATTGAAGATCCAAGAAAATCTTCAACTGGAAAAAAAAATACAAATATCATAAAAAATTTTTTGAAAATAAAATGCCCATTGGAAAAAACCCCAAAAGTTTTAAATACATTCTTTAAAAAAAATAAAATTAATATAATCGTTGGAAAGGGATTTTTCCCCTTGGGCAGAAGTAAAAATAGAAATTTAAAAATAGAATTTTCAGCTGCAAATGGAAGAGAAGTTGAACTTTATAGTTCAATGATTTTTTCCATAGAAGTTAAAATAAAATCAAAATTAAAAAACTTCATATCAGGTGGTAGATATGACCAGTTAACAACTAATTTGGGGTTTAGAAAAGTTTCCGCAGTTGGTGCTGCTGTAAATATGAATTTATATGACTAAAAATATTATTAAAATAGGACTTCCGTCTAAAGGAAGATTAAAACATAACACAATTAATATATTTAAAAAAAATAAAATAAATATTTTTTCTGAAAGAGGGGAAAGAGATTTATTTGGGTATATTAAAAAACTTCCCAATATTAAAATTATTTTTTTGCATGCTAGAGAATGTATTGAGCAGTTATCATTAGGAAATATTGATATTGGTTTTTCAGGATATGATTTATTTAAAGAAAGCGAAATTAATGTACAAAATAAAATTTTAATTAGAAAAAAGTATGATTTTGGTAATGCAAACCTGGTATTAGCTATTCCCGATCCATGGATAGATGTTCAAACATTATTGGATTTGGACGAAGTAGCAGACGAATTTAAGAAAAATAAAAAAAAACTTCTAAGAGTTGCAACTAAATATCCAAATTTAACTAGAGAATTTTTGTATTCAAAAGGAGTAACACAATTTCAACTAGTAAAAAGCTTAGGAAGTACCGAGGTAGCTCCTTTCACGGGCACTGCAGAAATAATATCTGACATAACTAGTACAGGCGCAACGTTAAAAGCAAATAATTTAAGAATTTTAAAAGATGGTGAAATTTTAAAATCACAAGCCTGTTTAATGACATCAAAAATTTCTTTAAAAAAATCTGGAATTAAAAAGATTATAAACTTGCTTAGTAGATAATTTATTTTAGTATCCAATGTAAATGCAAGATTCGTTATTATACATAATTTTAATTTTAATAGGGGTCGTTATTTATCTTTTGATTGCTCAGCGCAAAAACAAAGAAGAGTCCAAAGATAATACAGAAGGTCTAAATAATTTAAAAGACAGCATAAACAATTCATTTAATACTATGTCTGCCTCATTTAATAGTTTGTCCAAAGATGTGACAAGAGATATGACTCAAACTTTAACATCTGTTAATGAAAAAGTTTCTGCTTTTAATACTCAAGTAGAAAATTTAAATAAAAGCCAAGAGGGGATTACTAAAATCTTAGCCGGAGTTAAAAAATATGGAACCTTAGCAGAGTTCAGTTTAGCCTCTTTATTAAAAGATTTATTACCGTCCTCTCAATTCATCTCAAATGTTAAAATGAAAGAAGATACATCAGAAAATGTAGAGTTTGCCATTAAACTTCAAGGAAATGTTCTAGTTCCTGTAGACAGTCATTTTCCAGTAGAAAGATTTAAAGCAATAGATGATGCCCATCAAAAAGATGACAAAAAAGCAATGGCAGATGCTAGAACAAAATTAGCAAGTGCATTTAAAGCGAAAGCAAAAAGTGTTAATGAAAAATATATTGTACCGCCAAAAACTACAGACTTTGGAATAGTATATGCACCAACTGAGAGTTTATATAAAGAATTAACAGACTATCAAGATCCTGGCACTAAGGAGTTATTAATCCAGGAATTAATGAAAAAATATAAAATTGTAATCATGGGACCAAATACTCTTTCAGCTTATTTACAATCCTTGCATATGGGATTTCAGTCATTAAAAGTTCAAAAGGGTGCAACAGAAATTTATAATCACTTAAAAACTATTAGTACAAGATTTGCAAAACATTTTGATAATGTAATTCTACTTAGAAAAAAATTAGAAGAAGCAATGAAAGTTGTGGATACATTTGGCACAGATGCCAGAGCCATTACCAGATCTTTAGAAAATATTAAAGATCCCGAGCAAGTTGAAATAGCTTCTAAAACGGAGAATGTAGAAAAATTTGTTGACCACTCAAAACAACTTAAAAATTAATTTCATTTTCAAATCAAATACACTTATAAGTAAAATTATGGAGTGGAATAATAAATTTACATACCCTAAATCTACACGTTCTATTATTAATGGTTCAAGACACTATGCTTTAGACGGTTCAAATTTACCCAGCGTTACAACCATACTTAAAGTCACGCAAAGCGAAGAAGATAAAGCCGGGTTAGCCGCGTGGAAAGAAAGAGTAGGTCACAAAGAAGCTGAAAGAATAAAAAATGAGGCTTCAAATAGAGGAAGTTCAATGCATTCTTATATTGAGCAATTTTTATCAGGTAAATTTAATTTAGATTTGCTGGATGAAGAAAATAAATCTAAAAAAATGGCACTAGAGATTATCGATAATGGATTAAAAAACAAACTCTCTGAAATTTGGGGTGCAGAGGCAACAGTATATTATCCTGGCAAATATGCAGGAACAGCCGATTGCATAGGAGTTTATGAGGGGAAAGAAACTATTTTAGATTTCAAACAAAGCAACAAACCAAAAAAAGAAGAATATATTACAGATTATTTTTTGCAAATTGCAGCATATTCTTTGGCTCATAATACTGTTTATAATTCTAAAATTACTCAAGGAGTAATTCTTCTTTGTACAGTAGATGGATTGTTTCAAGATTTTATAATTAAAGATAATGAATTAATAAATTTTCAAAAAAATTTTCTTGAAAAAGTTGAACAATTTTATAAAAAAATTAGAAGATAAAATTTGACTTTAACAAAAATTAATATATTAACAAAACAACTTTGCTACTTGTTTAGATGCGAGTTTCTAATAATTTCCTCTCAATTAGCATAGAAATATAGGAGAAAAATTGAATTTAGCTATTTGGGATATTGAATCATCAAATGCCAACACAGATTTTGGAAGTATTATTGAAATAGGAGGGGTACTTGTTGATGAAAATTTTAAAGAAAAAGATAGATTTAATTTAAGATGTAGATTGCCAGAGGGTGAAATTCCACAATGTATGGCATTGATCGTAAATAAAACAAGCGTTGATCTTTTAACAAAAGCCAATTTAAGTCATTATCAAATGCTTGGTGAAGTAGAAAAAATTTTTAAGAAATGGAGTCCAGCAATATTTATAGGTTGGTCAAATATTGGATTTGATGATGAAATGATTAGGAAGGAATTTTTTAAAGGTATTAGATATCCATATATTACCAACTCATCTCCAAACAAAAGGCATGACGGGCTTAATATTGCAAGAGGAGCATATGCTGTGGATAAGAGCATTTTTAAAACAGAAATAAATCAAAAAGGAAACGCAGTTATGAAGCTGGAATCTCTTGCTAGAATGAATGGCTTTGAATCTTCGGGAGCTCACTCAGCTTTATTTGACGCAGAACTAACAATGAAAATACTTGGTTTAATTAAAAAAAAACAACCAGATACTTGGAAAAATTTTTTTAGAACATCTAGCAAACTTGAAACAGAAACAATATTCAAAAAAGAAAAAATTATTACTTTAAATGAATATTTTTATGGTAAGTCCAGACTATACTTATGTGCACCATTACACCCCAAACATTGTATCCATCCAATTTATCAATGGGGACAAGTTGTTGATTTAAGAGTAGATGTTGAACAATTATTAAATCTTTCCGTAAATGAGTTGAAAAAAGAGATGAAAAAAACTCCAAAATTTTTAAGAACGATTAGATCAAACAAAGCGCCAATAATACTTGATCAAAGTTATGGCATGAAGGAGGAACCATATAATGCAATCGATCCAATTTTAATAAAAAAAAGGGCCGATCTAGTTAAGAATGATGAAAAATTTGCTCAAAACATAATGACAGCATTAAGAGAGATTGCTGAAGAAAGAGAACAATTAAAATCTCAAGAAGATATTTTAGCAGAAGAAAGCATTTATAAAAAATTTACTCCAAACAAAGACACCAATCTTTTTCCTGTTTGGCATGCAGCATCATGGAAGGAAAAGCTAAAAATGCTTGATAAATTTGATGACGATAGATTAGTTGGTTTTGGAAAAAAAATTATTTATCAGGAATCTCCTGAAACTCTTCCAAAAAGTATATTGCAAGAAATTCAACGAGAAATTGCCAAAAGAATTTTGAGTGAAAAAAAAGAAAAATGGTGGACTTGTAAAGAGTTTTATTTTGAATGTGACAATTTAAGAGAAAAATATACTAACGAAAATGATGAAAAAAAATTGAAATTTCTTGATCAACTTAATAAATTTGTAATGTCAATTGAAAAAAAATACGAAAATTATTAATGTGTATAAAATAAATTAAATATTATTATAGGTTGATTTAATAATATTAATTTATATATAGATATTATGGCAACAGTAAAAATAACAGATGAGAATTTTGAAACAGAAGTTGTTAAAGCTAGCAAACCTGTGATAGTAGATTTCTGGGCGGAATGGTGTGGGCCATGTAAAATGATAGGACCAATATTAGAAGAACTCTCAGATGAATTTTCAGACAAGGTGACAATAGCAAAACATAACATTGATGAAGAGCCAAACACACCAACAAAATTTGGTGTAAGGGGAATACCAACAATGCTACTGTTTAAAGATGGAGAATTAAAATCAACTAAAGTTGGTGCGACTACCAAATCAAACCTTAAATCTTGGATTGAAGAAAATATTTAATTCAAATTTAAAACTTCTCCAACAAGATATAATGAACCAGTGATAAGGATAATATCCTGATCTTTAAGTTTCAATGATTTTAATGCTTCTTCTATTGAATTTTTATATTTAACTTCATTAAAACCTCTAATCTTATTTTTTAAGTCTTTACCTCTTATAGAATTGGTTTGATTTGGAATATCGACCGTTGTTATTGAACTAATTTTATTTTTAAAAAAATTAATATATTCTTGGTGTGATTTATTTGACATCATACCAACAATAATGTGTTTATTAGAATTTAGTGTATTTAAGTGATCCATTAAAACTTTAGCACCTAAAGAATTATGTGCGCCATCAACAAAAAGTTTATTATTTTTAACTATGTTTTTTAGTTTACCTGATTTTATCTCCTCGAATCTGCCAATACTTTTAATTTTTGTAATTCCTTCTTTAATGTGATTATCTAAAATCTTTAATTGATCAATATTTCTAATTGTTGCTATAGCTGCCGCTACATTTGAAAGTTGAAAATTGCCTACCAGGTTTGGCATCGGTAATTTTAATCCTCCATATTCGTCTTCATAGTAGAAAAAGTTATTTTCCCTCAATGAAAATGAATACAAATCATTAAAAAATATTTTTTTTGAACTATTAGATTTTAGAGCTACCTTAATTTTTTTTAGATTTGCCCCATCATCTTGATTAGATATAATTATTTTTGAATTTAATAATGAAGAGGTTTTTTCAAAAATAATTTTATCAATTGTTCTTTCATTTTTTGGAAGCCAATCAGTGTGATCAAGTCCTATTGATGTAACTACAGATGCTAAGTTTTCATATAAAATATTTGTTGCGTCAAATCTGTGAAAGAGGCCCGATTCTATTATATTTATATTATTATTATATTTTTTAGTTCCATAAAAAAAGGCTGCAGTTAAAATTTCAAAATATGTGATTTCTTCACCATCATTTATTTTTTCTATTTCAGTTAAAATTTTATATAGTTCGTCATCATCAATTTCGTTATTATTATATACAAATCTTTCATTAATTTTCTGTATGTGGGGACTAGTATAAACATTGCATTTTAAACCTGCAGCTGTGAGTATTGCTCTTATTGTTTGAATAGTTGAATTTTTTCCGTTTGTTCCAACTACTGAAATTGATTTTAAGTTTTTCTGTGGATTTCCTATTTTTTCACAAAGATTTTTAATTCTATGAAGGCTTAAATCGATTTCTTTAGGATGCAGCTTTTGTAGTCGTTTCAATATTTTCTGAAGTTTCATTTGATATGTTTGAATTTACCTCAGAATTTTTCTTTAGCAATATTGATAATAATTTTTCTATTTCATTTCTTAGTTGTTTTCTATTTATAACTTTATCAACAAAACCATGTTTTTCGACAAATTCAGCTGTTTGAAAATCTGTAGGCAATTCTTCTTTGACAGTAGCTTGTACTACGCGGCGCCCTGCGAATGCTATTAACGAACCAGATTCTGCAAAATGAATGTCTCCTAACATAGCGAAGGATGCAGTAATACCACCTGCACATGGATCTACAAAACACACAATGTAAGGAAGATTATTTTTTTTAAGTTCATTAATTGCTATTGTTGTTCTAGTCATTTGTGCCAAAGCTATTGATGACTGAAACATTCTTTGTCCACCTCCAGAAGCAAAGAAGATATAAGGTGTTTGATTATCTATAGCATGCTGGACACCATATATTATTGCTTCGCCTTCTGTGGCTCCAATAGATCCTCCAATAAAATCAAAATTTATTGCTCCAACAGTAACGTTAATGCCATTTATACTACCTTTTGCAATCATCACCGCACAATTTTGTCCTGTTTTTTTTCTAGCAACTTTCAATCTATCTTTATA
>Ga0208764_10002971_pt1 | contig 10482 bp, 11 predicted proteins | sample ETNtaG_18_FD_185762 | JGI IMG/M metagenome (GOLD analysis project Ga0208764, IMG submission 185762) | Marine microbial and viral communities from oxygen minimum zone, Eastern Pacific Ocean - ETNP201302SV91 (SPAdes) (version 2) | ecosystem: Environmental > Aquatic > Marine > Oceanic ...
TCAAGTTACATATAAATTGAAACTATTACCTTCAGGAATAGTTAGAAAAAATAAAATTTCAATTATTGGCAATGGTGTAGTTATAGATCCTTGGGCACTTTTAGACGAAATTAAAAAAATAGAAAAATTAGGAATAAAAATTACCAAAAAAAATTTATATATAGCTGAAAATGCAACAATAATTTTACCATTGCATGGAGAGTTAGATGGAATTAGAGAAGACTCAAAAAACACTGATAAAATAGGAACTACAAGAAGAGGCATTGGACCCGCTTACGAAGATAAAGTTGGAAGAAGAGGAATTCGTGTCATGGATCTAGCAAATAAAAAAAATCTATCAAAAAAAATTGATATGGTTTTATTTCATCACAATTCTATAAGAAAAGGTTTAAAAAAAAAATTAATAAATAAAAAAAAATTATTAAATGATTTAGTAAAAATTTCTTCTAAAATATTAAAATATTCTCAACCAGTTTGGAAAAAAATTAACGAATTTAAAAAGAAAAAGAAAACAATTGTTTTTGAAGGAGCACAAGGAATGCTTCTCGATATAGATCATGGAACATATCCATTTGTAACATCTTCAAATACTGTTGCTGGAGCGGCTTCAGCCGGATCTGGATGCGGTCCCGATACAATTAATTATATTCTTGGTATAGTTAAGGCCTACACAACAAGGGTAGGAGAAGGTCCCTTTCCAACAGAATTAAAAAATGAAATAGGAAATAAAATTGGTAGAAAAGGTAACGAGTTTGGAACTGTTACTAATAGGAAAAGAAGATGTGGTTGGTTTGATGCAGTTTTAGTTAAACAAACTTGCACAATATCGGGAACAAACGGAATTGCTTTAACCAAAATTGATGTTCTGGATGAATTTAAAGATTTGTATATTTGTGTAGGCTACAAACTTAATGGAAAAAAAATTGATTACTTTCCTAGTTCTTTACAAGACCAAATGAAAGTAAAGCCTATATACAAGAAATTTTCAGGTTGGTTGAAAAAAACAGAAGGTATAAAAAAATGGGAAAATCTTCCAAATAATGCGAAAAAATATATAAAATTTATTAAAGATTACTGTGGTGTTAAAATTTCAAGCATTTCAACCAGCCCCAAAAGAGAAGATACTATACTTTTAGAAAATCCTTTTAAAAAATAAGTTAGTTTTTTGAAAGTAAATTTTTAGACTTAGTTGAATCAATCATTGCTTTTTGAAGTTTTTTAAAAGCCTTTGTTTCGATTTGTCTTATTCGTTCTCTGCTAATTTTATATTTTTTGCTCAGATCTTCTAAAGTTGTAACTTCTTCTGAAAGTCTTCGAGCCGTTAATATTTCTTTTTCTCTTTGGTTTAATACACTTATTGAATCATTCATTAATTTTTTTCTTTTACTAAGTTCCTGTTGGTCAGAAAAATTTAATTCTTGACCAACTTTGTCATCTACTATCCAGTCCTGCCATTCAGAACCATCTTCTTCTTTTATTGGAACATTTAGTGACTTTTCTTTTCCAAGAAGTCTTCTGTTCATTGAAACTACTTCTTCTTTTTTTACATTTAATCTTTTTGATATTTCCTCAACATGTTCAATATTGAGATCGCCTGAATTATTTGGAGCAATTTGATTTTTTATTTTTTTTAAATTAAAAAAAAGTTTTTTTTGTGCAGAAGTTGTTCCCATTTTTACTAGGCTCCAAGATCTTAAAATATATTCTTGTATAGAAGCTTTTATCCACCACATAGCATATGTTGCTAATCTAAATCCTTTTTCAGGTTCAAATTTTTTAACTGCTTGCATCAAGCCAATATTACCTTCGGATACCATTTCGTTTACTGGTAAACCATATCCTCTATACCCCATTGCAATTTTTGCAACTAATCTTAAATGACTCGTGATTAATTTTTGTGCAGATTTTAGATCATTTCTATCTTTCCAGCTTTTGGCTAGCATGTATTCTTCTTCTGCACTTAACATCGGAAATTTTTTAATTTGAGTTAAATAGCTAGATAAGCTTCCCTCAACATCTATTGAAGGCAAATTAGTAGTTATTGTTTTTGTACTCATAAATTCAAACTCTATGTATTATTAAATTATGGCAAATACAAGATAGCTAAATACTAGCCTTTGTAAGGTTTTTAATCAATGCATCAAAATCTTCAGGTCTTCTTGCTTCAAAAAATACTTCTTTTTTTGTTCTTGGATGTAAAAAACCTAAACTTTTGGCATGTAAAGCTTGCCTATTAAAATTGTTAATTTGATTTTCTATTTTAGGATTTATTTTTTTAAACTTTTTTTTGGTTTTTCCATAAGATTTGTCACCTACAATTGGATTTCCTTTATAATTCATATGAACTCTAATTTGATGCGTTCTGCCAGTTTCTAATTTACATTCTATTAGACTAATTTTAGGTAAGTTTGAATTTTGAAAAGTTTTTAATGTTTTATAATTTGTTACTGCCATTTTTCCTCTTTCTTTTCTAACAGACATAAGTTGTCTATTTTTAAAACTTCTTGATATTCTTTCTTTTATTTTTCCATTTTGTGGTTTTAATGAACCCCAAATTAAAGCTTCATATGTTCTATTGATTGTGTGTTCTTTAAATTGTTCAGATAAATTTATGTGCGCATTATCATTTTTTGCCACAACTATTACTCCACTAGTGTCTTTATCAATTCTATGAACTATACCAGGTCTTAATTTACCTCCTATACTGGAAAGTTTATTTTGATATTTATACAACAAACCATTCACAATAGTTTTTTCATAATTCCCTGCACCTGGGTGCACAACAACTCCTGGATATTTATTGATAATTATGATGTCTTCGTCATCATATAGAATATCCAAAGAAATTTTGTTTGGTTTAATAAGAGTTTCTTTGGGAGGTGGAAAATTAATTTTTATTTGATCTTTATCTCTTATTTTTTTAGCAGAATCCTTGATAGTTATATTATTTAATTTTACTTGGCCTTCGTGTATTAATGTTTGAAGCCTAGTTCTACTTAATTCACTTATCACTGATTGTAAAAATTTATCAATTCTGTAGCCATGAAAATTTGTAGGCACAGCTGTATTAAATATATTTTTTTTCATTAATCGTATATTATATTATAAATAATGATACTTTAGCGCTCGTAGCTCAATTGGATAGAGCGTCTGGCTTCGGACCAGAAGGTTGAGGGTTCAACTCCTTCCGGGCGCACCAAATAAGTTTATAGTTCATTACTAAATTATCCATTGTTTAAGTTTTTCCTTGTTATCAATTATATATCTTGGAAAAGTGTGATCTATTTCAACTTTTTTATAAGAAAAACCCAAGCCAAAAATATTTTTTTGCATTTTGATTTTCTCTTCGATATTTTTTGAATTTGCAAATTGAGGTTTATTATGTTCTCCATGAGAAAATGAAGAAATTTTCTTTAATAAATTTTCTGGGGTTTGCAAATATGAAAAATGCCAACCACCATCCCTAATGGTCTGTAAGTCTCTTATTTTATCAAATCGCCAAAATGGATATTTTTTAAATTTCAAATCTCTCAACCATTGTGGAGATCTTAGGTTTTTCTTTAAACATATTTTTGAACCATGCCAGTCTCCTTCAGTTTCATTTAATAAATTTAATTTATAATCAAATTTTTTCTGGGAAAAAACTGCATATCTATTTTTCTTATTAAAAAGATTTAATTTATTTAAATCGGGTATTTCATCTACATCAGATATAATAACTAAATCATTATCTTGGCAACTTTTTAAACCTCTCATTATAGAATTTCGTTGATGTCTTTCTACTAAAGAATTTTGTCCCATATGAGTCTTTTTAATAGTGTCCTTAGTATCTTCAACCACTATATGAATAATTTTTTTTTTAAATTTTTTAAACTTCTCTACATCAAAAATTAATTTTTTATTTTTTCCCTGGTGGTCAGTTGTTGATTCAACAAGAACAAAAAAATCAACAAATTCATTTAATATATTAAAACGTAAATCTAATACGTTTTCTTCATTAAAAAACTGAAAGCAATCATAAATTTTCATTTTTTACTCACCCATGTTAAGCAACGTGCCTTTTCTTCTAGCTCCATAAAAGGCTAAATAAAAAACTATAACTGCACCTACAAAATAAAATAAATTTAATGCAAGCGCGGTTACAATATTATTGTAATTTACTACATTGTTTACCAAAATAGATCTTGCTTCTTCAAATATATAAACTAATGGCAAACCTTTCGCTAATATTTGTAGCCATTCCGGTAAAATTGATAGAGGATAATACACACAACCCAATGGTGCCAGAAGGAATAGGGAGGACCATGCTGTATTTTCAAAAGCAGGCCCGAATCTTAAAAGTCCTGAGGTAACTAACAACCCTAAAGTTGTTCCAAAAAGATACAGACTTAAAAAAAGTAAAAATAATGGTGGCCCCATTTTTAATAAAGAGACCCCAAACAATGGACTCATAAGTAATATTGCAGGAATGATTCCCACTAGTGTTCTTAGCAAAGCCGTAGATGTTAATGCTGTAATTACTTCACTAATTTTTAAAGGAGCAACAAATAAGTTTACAAAATTTCTACTCCATATTTCTTCAAGAAATAACATATTAAAACTTATACTTGATCTAAATAAAAAATCGTAAAGAATTGCGCAACTTAAAATGACACCAACTGTATTATTATAATAATCGCTATACATGGTAAAAAACTGAGAAACAAACCCCCATAGAATTATTTGTATAGTTGGCCAATAAATTAGATCTAAGATTCTTGGAAAAGAACTTTTAATCAAGTAAAGATGACGGAGAGATAAGGCATAGATTCTATGTAATTTCATATTATTCTCTAACAATTTTTAAAAAAGTTTCTTCTAAATTTTTTCTTCCGTGCTTACTTATTAAATCTTCGCTTGTTCCTTTGTCTATTATTATTCCATTTTTCATCATCATAACTTCATTACAAAGTCTTTCTACTTCATTCATATTATGAGAGGCTAACAAAATCGTAGCACCCTTCTTTGACGCAAAATTTTCTATATAGCTTCTAATATAATCGCCAACGTCCGGATCTAGACTGGCCGTTGGTTCATCTAAAAGAAGTATTTCAGGATCGTTAATCAAAGCTTTAGCGAGAGAGACCCTATTTTTTTGGCCAGAAGATAGTTCTCCAGTTTTTCTTTTTTTGAACTCATTTAAGTTTAACTCTTCCATTAAAGTTGAAATTTTTTCTTCTAAATTACTTACACCATACATTTTTCCATAGACTTTAAGATTTTCTTCTATAGTAAGTTTTTTTGGTAATTCAACATAAGGAGAAATAAAGTTCATTTTTTCCAACAAGTTTGTTCTATTTTTTTCGCTATCAATATTTTGATCATTAATAAAAACGTTTCCAGAAGTTGGCTTTATAAGACCTAAGATCATACCTATAGTCGTAGTTTTTCCACAACCATTTGGGCCCAAAAGACCAACAATTGAACCTGTTTTAATTTTAAAGTTTATATTCTTAACAGCTAAAATATTATTATACTGTTTATTTAAATTTTCTATTTTAATAGTCATTTGTTTGACGCTTTTTTTAACCTATCGTTTATAGCTAAACCAATTTCTTTATTTGGTATTTTAGTTATAGCTATAGATTTAAAATTTCTCTTTTTTATTTTTCTCATAGTTTTGTATAAGTTATTTGCAGCTTGTTTCAAGTTACCACTTTTACTAAGATTAAAATGATTTTTAGCAATTTTAAATTTTCTTCCAAAACCTATAAGTGCCTGATATTTTTTAGCATAATTTTTATTCATTTCGACAGGTATCCCGGGCGAATAGTGTAGTTTTAATTGGCCAGGTGATTTAATTTTTTTTGCTTTTTTTATTATTTTAATTTTTTTTTTTAAAACTTTTTGAATTTTATTTAAAGTTATGGTGCCCGGTCTTAAAATAGTAGGTTTTACTGTTAAATCAATTATAGTAGATTCAAGTCCAATCTGACATTTTCCTCCATCTAGTATAAATTTAATTTTATTTTTAAATTCATCCGCGACATCTTTAGCAGAAGTGGGGCTAAGTCTTGATGAAATATTTGCGCTTGGTGCAGCAAGAGGCACTTTCAAGATATTAAGTAAATTTCTTGCAATTTTATGTTTTGGAATTCTAACAGCTACTGTTTCTTTATTATTTATAGCCATTTTTATAATTTTTGATTTTTTCTTTTTTTTCAAAATAAAAGTGATAGGCCCAGGACAAAAAACTCTATAAAGTTTTTTAAAATCTGCATTTAAAAAAACATCTCTTTCTAAATGATTTATATTTTTATAGTGTATTATGAGTGGATTAAAGGCTGGTCTTTTTTTAAATTTAAAAATTTTTTTAACTGATTTTTTAGAGTAAGCATTTCCAGCAAGGCCGTATACTGTTTCAGTTGGCAAACCAATTACATTATTATTTTCAATGCAATTTTTTGCTTTTTTTAAATTAGCCAAATTAGGTTTGTATATATTTAAATAGATATTTTTCATAAATTAATTAGTATATGGATATAGTATGAAATCAAAAAATATTCCAGCAGATATAAGAGCAAAATCAATAAAGGAAGCTCAAAATGAAATTAAAGAGATTCTTGAAAAACTAGAAAATAAGGACGTAGATTTAGAAAATTCAAAGGAACATTATAATCGAATGATGCAATTGAATTATCACATCCAGGATCTGTTTAAAAAGAAAGCTAATGAAATTAAGGAGTCTGTTTTGAAACGTAAAGAAAAAGTACTAAAAAATTAAAAATAAACAGATGTCAATTTTTTCAAAAAAATTAAATACTATTGCAAATGATACTAATTCTTATTTGAAGAAATTTTTTTCAAAACAAAAAAGCAATTCTAGATTGTTGATACCCATGAAATACGGTGTTTTTTCTGGTGGTAAAAGATTTAGGTCGGCAATAGTGGCAAATACTGGAAAAATTTATAACATAAATTATAAAAAATTAATTATTATTGGCTCAGCAATTGAATGTATGCATTCATATTCTTTAATACATGACGATCTTCCCTCAATGGACAATGATGAATTTAGAAGAGGAAAATTATCAGTGCATAAAAAATTTAATGAATTTACAGCAATATTGGCAGGAAATTCTTTGCTTACCTTAGCTTTTGAAATTTTGTCAGAAAAAGATTTGAAGCTAACATCCAATTACAAAAATGATTTAATAAAAACTTTGTCACAATGTTCTGGCCATTCAGGACTGGCTGGTGGTCAATACTTTGATTTAACATTTGAAAACAAGAATATACTCAAAAAAAATATTATTGATATGCAAAAGAAAAAAACAGGTGAGCTATTTGGTTTTTGTTGCGAAAGTGTCGCTATCATTAAAGGAATGGATTATCAGAAAAGAAAAAAATTAAAAGAGCTAGGTATAAATATTGGTTTATTATTTCAAATCATTGATGATTTGATTGATTATAAGGGAGATAGTTTAACAGCAGGAAAACCAACTAATAGAGATAAAAAAAAAGGCAAAGCCACACTAATCAATTTGTTAGGTTATGAAGAAACATTATATTTTTCTAAAAATTTAAAAAAAAAAATTGATTTTGAGATAAAAAAATACGGACACAAAGCTGACGGTTTATTAGATTCTGTTGAATTTATTCTAAAAAGAAAATTTTAAATATTAACCACACTGTGCTCTGTTCAGCAAATAATGATCCAAAATTACACAAGACATCATGGCTTCACCAATTGGCACCGCTCTAATCCCAACACAAGGATCATGTCTTCCTTTAACAGAAATTTTTGTATTTTTTCCTTTTTTATCAATAGTGGCTCTACTTTTTAAAATTGATGAAGTGGGCTTTACAGCAAAAGAAGCAATAATTTCCTGTCCAGAAGATATTCCACCTAATATTCCTCCAGCATTATTAGATTTAAATTTTGTTTTACCTTTGACATTTCTTATTTCATCAGAATTTTCTTCTCCACTTAAAAAAGCCGAGTTCATGCCGGCGCCAATATTTACACCTTTAACTGCATTGATACTCATTAATGCGCTTGCTAAATCAGAATCTAGTTTAGAGTAAATAGGAGCGCCTAATCCTGCAGGAACACCTGTCGCTCTCAGCTCTATTACTGCGCCACATGAAGAGCCTGCTTTTCTTACAGCAAGAAGATATTTTTCCCAAAGTTTGATTGCTTTTTTATCAGGACAAAAAAATGGATTTTTTCTTATTTCTTTTTCTTTCCAATTTTTTTTATTGCATCCAAGAAGGCCTAATTGAACTACTCCTCCAGTGATCTTAAATTTTTTACCTATAAGTTTATTAAGTACAATTCTTGCGATTGCGCCAGCGGCAACTCTAGCTGCTGTTTCCCTAGCTGATTGTCTTCCTCCTCCACGGTAGTCTCTTATTCCATATTTTGAAAGATAACTGTAATCTGCGTGACCAGGTCTAAATTTATTTTTAATAGTTTCGTAATCTCTTGATCTTGCATCTTTATTATAAATTATCATGCAAATAGGAGTGCCTGTAGTTTTTCCTTTAAATAAGCCAGATAAGATTTCAACTTTATCAGGTTCTTTTCTTTGAGATGTAAATTTTGATTTTCCTGGACGTCTTCGATCCATATCTATTTGTATATTTTTTTCAGATATGGCGATATTAGGAGGACATCCATCTACCACACACCCTATAGCAGGGCCATGCGATTCTCCCCATGTCGTAAAACGAAATATCTTTCCAAAAGTATTAAATGACATTAGATTGTATTATATAGAATATTTTGACTATTTTATGAATCAAAAAAACTCATTAGGTCTAAACGCTAGTTTTATGGATTTAGACGATCCATTAGAATTATTTAAGATATGGATGTCCGAGGCTGAAAAAAAGGAGATAAATGATCCAAATGCACTGTCTTTAGCTACTACAAATAACAAATACGAACCTAGTGTACGGATAGTACTTTTAAAAGGATTAAGCGAAAAAGGATTCGTTTTTTATACAAACTTAAATAGTCCAAAAAGCAACGATCTCAAAAAAAATCCAAAAGCAGAAATGTGCTTTCATTGGAAAAGTCTTCAAAGACAAATAAGAATTTTTGGTACCATTGTTCAGGTTAGTGACAAGGAGGCAGATGCTTATTTTAATAGCAGACCATACGAAAGTAAAATTGGAGCTTGGGCTTCTGACCAATCAAAAATTATGAAAAAAAAAGAAGAGATTTTAAAAAAAATTGAAGAATTCAAAAATAAATATAAAGAAAACATCCCTAGGCCTAAAAATTGGTCCGGATGGCGTTTGAGTCCAATAACAATTGAATTTTGGGTTGGGGAAAAATTCAGAATCCACGAAAGATTAAAATATATTAAAATTTCAAATAATTGGAAAAAGGAAATTTTATATCCCTAATAAGATCTATTAAGACTGAATTCGGTCAAATTTTGTAAAACTTTTTTTTCCTCACTGTAATCAAATATACCAAGAGAGTCATAAGCAATATTGACAAAATATTCAGCTCTTTTAAAAGTTGCTTGGACGGCTTTATATTTATTTATTAGAGCTAAAGTTTCACTAAAGTCATCTTCAGTTCTTTTCTTTTTTTTAAATATTTCCTTAAGAAAAATTCTTTCTTGGTTATTAGCTCTTTGAAAAATTATTATTAATGGCAATGTAGTTTTTCCTTCATAAAAATCTTTACCAATTGCTTTTCCAAAAATATTTTTTGAAGAAAAATAATCCAATGAATCGTCAGCAATTTGAAATGCTAGGCCAAGATTTTTTCCATAAGATTCTAAAGCATCTTTCTCTTTTTTACTTTTGTTTCCTAAGCAAGCACCAACTCTAGTTGCCGCAGAAAAAAGAGCAGCTGTTTTCATATTTATTATATTAAAATATGTTTCTTCCAACATGTCTATTTCTCCTTTATGTTCTAATTGCAAAACTTCGCCCTGAGCTATTCTTGATGAAGTTGAAGATAATAATTTTAATACTTCTTGCGAACCATCTTCCACCATCATTTCAAAGCAACGACTAAAAAGATAATCCCCAACCAAAATGGAAGATTGATTTCCCCAAACTGAATTTGCTGTTTTAATCCCTCTTCTAAGATTACTGTTATCAATTACGTCATCATGTAAGAGAGTAGCATTGTGTATTAATTCAATGCATGCAGCTAAATTCACATCTCTATTTCCATCTTTGTAACCGCATAATTTTGCTGAAGCCAAGGTCAATAATGGTCTGATTCTTTTTCCACCAGACTTTACATGATAGTTTGTCATTTTATGAATAAGGTTTATTTCGCTAGCAAGTTTAAATTTTATTCGCTGGGTAACATTTTCTAATTTACCCCCTACTAGATTTTTTAGTCTTAAATAGGAATTATCTATTTCTTTTTTTAAAGGTATTACCGATCCCATGAAAATAATTATAGCTTTTTATTTTATATTAAAAAAACTCTTTTTAGCCACTAATGACGCACCTAAATAATTACAA
>Ga0208764_10002977_pt1 | contig 10472 bp, 5 predicted proteins | sample ETNtaG_18_FD_185762 | JGI IMG/M metagenome (GOLD analysis project Ga0208764, IMG submission 185762) | Marine microbial and viral communities from oxygen minimum zone, Eastern Pacific Ocean - ETNP201302SV91 (SPAdes) (version 2) | ecosystem: Environmental > Aquatic > Marine > Oceanic ...
CAGCAGCAACCATTGGCGAGTCGGGGACGCCGTCGCCGTCGTTGTCGCTGAAGTCCGGATTCATCGCACCTGCCCATCTGAGGTCGAGGTAGAATCTAGAAACGGACTTGCCGTACATCGCGACGTTAGTTACTGGCTCGACCTTGATGTCCACGCTTGAGCCGAAATAGACTGGCAGTGCACCAGGAAGAACTGCTACTTCACCTAAGCTAAATCCAACCAACTTGGCTTGGATCTGATTTTCAGCAGGATCTAACTCAATGTGGTGTTCGACCATCTCGATTCCCTTGTAGGTCACGGTCTCGCCCACTTCGGTCTGTGCTACCGAGTATCCAACTAGATTGACACTGAATGGTGCATCGGCGTCCGCGATGCCACCTATGGTTCCAGTAATCTCGGTGTTGCCATTTCCGACATGGTCCGAGAGGAGCCCAAACACACTTGCTTCTCTATGAGGGGCTCTCCACGGCAGGTGCTCTGTCATTCCATAAGTCTCGTTGGCCTCGCACGGGTACGTGCCGTCCCAGTCGTCCTCAGCGGGCACAGATAGGCTCCCGTCTGAATTCAGTTTGAAGTCGCAAAACCCGTCTCCGTCGGAGTTGATGTAGCCCTCCATGACAGCATGTTCGGCAGTATTCAGATTGCCAACACTAGTTGGAATCTTCATCTGGTAGACTGAGAAGTCCCCAGTGCTCTTGCCTCCAGAACCGTAGTAAGTTTCATTGGTCTCAAGTTTCACCCAACTGTTTTCTTCCCCATAAAGTCCAGCCAATACAGGATCACTCCAACCGTACAACCAGTTGTTTATTGATTGGGTAGTCCATGCTGAGGAACCATATTGGAAACCCAGAAGGGCCCCTACTACTTGTTCGAACATGAAGTCCTTGACCCAACTTCTCAGAGCGGCGGCCTCAGAATCTGAGATACCGTATAGTCCGCCGACATAGGCATCATCCCAAGTATGTTCGGTGCCTCCCATGACAGGGCCTTCCGAACCAAGTGGAAGAGATACTCCTGAGAATTCGCCGTAGACAAATGCTGTAGCGAAGTCTCCAGTCAGTGCGTATTCGGAATCGTACAGAATTTCTCGTACTTTCTCAGTGCTGAGGTCCACAGTTCCTTCATATTCTCCTCTGTTAAGGCCAATTTCGATGTAACCTCCTGCTATCGGTTCCTCAGAACCAAGAGAGTGTTGCCACCAGCTATTTGCACCCATTGTACCAGTGCCTCCAACCAATATCATTTCGAATTCAAGTGGAACACCTCCTACCATGTCAATCCATAGACCTGCCCAATCATAGGCGATACCCAACAATTGAGTCAGTCCAATACCGTATGTTACCATTGTTCCGAACGCATCACTCTGTGCTCCGAGTAGGAACAACGCGACCCCATACAGTGGAATTCCTTCAAAGTCTGAAACCGAGAGAATCCCATTATTCGGGCTGGAGCCTTCTGAGCCCCAAAGGAGGTTGTTGAGAGCTATGGGGTTCGATATGTCGACTCCACTGACCTCTGCTAGGCGCTCCCTCAGGGAAGCGTTAGAGGAAGTTGCAAGATCTGCTCCACCACCATTTGTGGCGAAAGTTGTCCCAGCGAGAGCGTAAACAGCCCAGTCCATGTGTGTGAGGACTACTGGGTCGGTGCTATCGTAGCCGAACAATGCAGCACGTGCCGGAGTAGTCGTCTCACTAGGTTCCCCCATTCCTGCTACAAGCATAGGGCCTATGTCACAGGTTAGGGCGATGCAAATCCCCGTGGAAGGGTCTACAGCATCGTAGAGGATGCTCTGGGCTGATGTCGCAAAGTCAGCACCAGCATCATCAGCCCCACTCTGTGCGAGCCAGTTGTCATAGGCCCCTTTGAGCACGGCAGCCGGTGCCATGGCGTCAGCAGTTGCCTCGTCGTATCCGGCTTGCTGAAGTGCTGCTGATGTCCCAGGAACCATCAGATTAATCTCTTCGGATGCCCAGATGCTAGGTGCCCTGTTTTGCATGTCGTTGATTAACATCATCTGCGCGTAGCCGGCCTTGGCGAAGATCTCACCATAGGTTATCCCGGTAGCCACACCAGCCATCCTCTGGGTGTTCCAGAGGATGTTTGCATTTGTCAACTCGTAATCTCCCGAGACCGATGCATGCGCGAAACCGCCGTCATCCCTCCATGTGCAGTTTTCGCACCACTCAAAGGAATCGTACTCAGAGTAAGTGATTGTACCGTTATTGCCGTCGAAGTCAAGAAGTTCCTTAGTTGTCGTGACGGTGTAGATGAACGGCCCCATCTTCTCAAACACGGCGACTTCATCATTTAGGCTAGCACCTGGATTCGTCAAGTTGTAGGCGAAGTACGCTCTCTCACTGGTCTGGACGAGCCACTCTTCGTCCTCCCAATCAGAAGCATCGTCCCTTCCGTCGACAATCAGTTCTTCGACTCCAACTTGGACGTTGCTTGCCACTACGCCGGTCAGGACGAACATATTCAGGCTGACCAGTATTATTCCTGTGAGCATCATTGCTATCGTTTTGTTGCGGTTCATGGTATGCACTCTCTACGCGCGCACACATGGGTTTGTGAGATAAGTGTTGCACTGCTATTCAAACCTGAAGAAACTAGTCTATGAGGCTCAAATGAAGCCAAATCCGTCGAATTCGCGCGCGAATGTGTACATCATTATTGGGACTAGGATAATGCCCATCGCATGGCTGCGTCGGATTCCAATACGTGGCGGCATCAGCCCCATCGCGGTGCCGATGATTAGGACTCCCAAGCCTATCCATCCGGTTGATAGCCAGACGAGTATAGAGATGAATCCTGTGACCGTGAAAACAACTGTGCGCAGAGGCACGATTTCGTGCATCTTCAGCATCCCTTTGCCGACCTTGATCATTACTGGAACCGCGAACAGTCCGGAAGCAATCGTGATGCCCAACAGCCTGATGAAATCCGCCGGAGGATCGACGGCGTTCCACATATCGATTGGATACATCATGTTGAGGGCGAGGGCAGCCCCTGAGCGCGGCCTACCCACCATGTAAAGGAAGCCTAGAACCATCACCGTGACCGCGGTGTTGACTGAGGACAAAACGGCGATGACCTCGAGATCCTGTTGCTGGCTCTGAGCCCCCAAGTCGAGATCGGGACTGACTCCGGCTTCGGTTAGCACGCCCTCAAAAATCTCCCTCTCCTCGTCCGAGAGTTCGTCGAGTTCGTCGATGTCGAGGGGCGATGCCTTCGGCGTGAAATCTGGTTGAATCCCATGCTCAAAGTCGGCCGGGATGTAATCCGGATCAGTCAGTCTACCCCACAGGTTACGCATGCTCATGACGACAACTGTGGCTTGTGCAGCGGTCATCCCGGGCAGGATGGCCATGACTGAGGAGACGATGGCAGACAGGAAAGTAGGAATCGCGAGGGGCTTCATTGGAGGCATCTCCCAGTTGGCCTCCTGAGGGGGAATCTCAGAGGTCGTAACATAGATGTCAATCAGGTTGGCAATCCCGAACAGCCCGGCCAGACCTGGGAATAGCAGTGTGGCCGAGGGCATTCCTATCGGGGACCGCCCAGGCAACTCAAAAACAGCCCATCCATAGAATCCAGTGAGAAGGAAGAAGGACGTCGCAGCGAGCATTCCAGCAGTCCTTGAGCTGCTGCCGAGCCTTAGGTCGAAATTCTCCCATCTGCGATGGATATTGAACTTCCCAAGGGGGATATTAAACTCAATCTTACGAGGAAGTGGGAAGACCAGCCTGCTTGTCAGTCGCTGACTCCACTCGGGCCATGACAGACGAGTCGTCTCGGTCATGATGAGGAATATTGAGATAATCAGAAGCAACCAAGGCAGGACATCGCGACTGGACTCGTAAAGACCCAGCCCCGGGTCCTCTCCGAAAAGCAGTCTTGCCACTATCAGCAGAGGTATCGACATCAGCATCCCCATCTGCGAGCCGCGCGCAGAGTAGGCCACACCCTGCGCGGCTTGGCCTGAGATTAGCATACGGTGTCCAGGGAGTAAGGCGAGAGCCATGTTGTCGTCCGGCGCGCCGATTAGAGCGCTAGGGATGTAGTTCAGGAACGTGTGCACAGTACCACAGGCGACGATGATGCCAGCAACAGCGTCCAAAGGAATACCGATGGCGACTGCCACTGGCGAGAGACTCAGTGCTATCAGGGCGACATTGTTGACGTGAAACCCAGGAATTAGCCCGGTCAGACAACCCAGCATGATGCCGAACAGATAGGAGGCAATCAGCCATCCGAAGTCGAGCATCACCGGGTCCATTGAATCACCTCAACGAATATCGATGCAGAACTGAGCGGAATTCCCAATCGAGTCCTCGGTCATAGTCAACCTACCCGTCCATTCGATGGGCTCTCCAATCTGTTCCTGCTGGCTGGCTTCAGTGCCATCCCCGAGTAGGCACACCTGTTCATTAGATCCTGAGCGTGAAATCCACTGGTTACCATTCTCATCCATTACTGCTTCACCAGTTATCTGGACCAGTTTACTGAGGTCCCATTTCCACGAGTTGTAACCATCACCCCAGTTGAGCATCGATGGGGCAGGCGCTTCACCAAGAAGCCAAGAGCGTGCCTCTAGGACCAGCCTACCCTCTGATTCCGACCACAGCACCGTCGCGTTGAATCGTATCGCCTGATCGGCTTCAATCCACTCAGCGTGTTCACCCACGAATTCTATTCTGAGCTTGGTGTCTCTGTCAAAGTAGCCGGGCCCATCGCCAACGTATCCTTTGTCGTAGTCAGGAGAGATTGGATCGGTAATCCAACCTTCGAATTGATAGCTACTGCCAACATAGGTGAACGGGTCTTCAACGATGGCTTTCATTGCCATAATATCGTCGCCGAACTGGCCTGCAGGGTGCTGCAGCGCCTCGATGTAGCCCCGGTCTAGGCAGACCTCTGCCTCATCAGTAGACCATGCAAGCCTGCCGCCCCAGTCCCCCATCTCTCCGACTATGTCGCCCACCATATCCTCTGGAGATGGTAGCATGCAAAGACGGTCTGTAGGTGCATCTCCCTCAATCCACCATTCGTCACCATCGCTAGCTACAGTTCCATCTATGACAACCAGTTTACCGACCTCGTAGGTCATGGTGTACGGCTCAATCTCCCAGTTGAGATAGAGAGTCTCGCCTTGGGACAGTACCTCAATCTCGGTGGCCTGCACCAGTAGCCTCCAGCGGTAGGAACGTTCGTCGAACTGTAGCCAACCGTTCACGATGACGTGACTACCGGCCTCAACCCACTCCATGACGCGACCCTCAACCTGCATATACAGCAGGTGGTCCGCGCCACCGTAGACTTGATTATCCATCACATACAGTGAGTGGTATGTCACATCTGGAGCGAGGGACTCGCTGAGCCAACCGTCCAGAGTAATCGACTGATTGGCATAAGCCTGCGGGTTCTGTCCGACCTCGACCAGCTTGGTTTCGGTGAACTCTATTGTCTGATCCCTAGCGATGATAGCACCGTAGCCATTGGACTGCAACCATATTCTTCCATTCCACTCTGATACCTCGCCCTCGACAGTGACCACGGTTCCAATCGACGGTACCTCATTGGTCCAGTCAACGTTCCAACGAACTTTCGCCACCGAATGCCCACCGATCTCCTGGACCTGCAGGTCAATCCGGTCTGCCCCTTCTCCATACGGATCGCGTATGTAACTTGTCAGCACACCCTCTATTTTCACGGTCTCACGAGGGTAGTTCCGTATCTCATCTATCTCTATCATATCCGGCTCCCTTATCACAGCGTAGAAATTCATCGCCGAGACAAGCAGAAGCGATGTGAAAAACATCACCCATAGTTTCGCCATGAGTCCCCACGAGCGGGCCTAGCGCTTCAAGGTTGAGAGCGCGCGATGCCTATTCTCGTCTCGCGAAGGGAAGACAAGGTTCATTTCACAAAGCACCACGAGAGATGCAGGGACCCGTAGCTCAGTTGGTTAGAGCGCTCGGCTCATAACCGAGTGGCCATCGGTTCAAATCCGGTCGGGTCCACCACTCAAATAGCACAACGCTGCAATGGCCGTTTCATGGTCCAGTTGGTGCGAAGCCTCAAATACGGTCCGAGGGGGCCTCATAGACAATGACGAAGGCTCGTTCGGTTCGACCCGCCCTGATGATTCTGGCTGTGTATTTCCTCAGTACTTGGGTGGGGGCAGCCGCGGTTCAGGCCCAAGGGCCTGTACCAGACATCACTCTGAGTTGCCAACAGCCGCAGCCCATCGACGTCTATCCAGGGGCAACCAGAGTCACCATCATCGATTGCACCTTGGAGAACCCGACTATCCATCAGGAGAAGGTCAATGTTCAGATTCAGTCCGGCTCTCTGGCCGCAGCTGGCCCTGCCTCGATGACTGTCGGTGCTCAGTCCGACGTCTCATTCCAAGTGGTTGCTCGCGCCGAATTGAGGATGCCTGAGGGTTCACAGATTATCTCAATCACAGCTGAGGTCGTTCAGGCCGATGGGATCACCTGGGTCGGGACTCCCACCACCTACAAGGTGCTGGCAATCATTAGGCAGTTCAGCCGCCTGCGAGTGGCCTCCGAGGTCGCTTTCCTGCAGCTCAGGCCGAAAGTCGACTACATGATTGTGTTCGATGTCTACAATGACGGCAATGCGATGGACAGGTTCAACGTCGGCGTTGAGAATTACGACGAACTGAATGACGAGGGCTTCCAACTCAGTATTCCATTAGTCTCGGTTGAGATAGAATCGATGGCTCCTGCTGAGAAGATTAGGGTACAGATGAGGACTCCTAAGAATCAGGGTTGGACTGACAAGTATTTCTCTTTGCAGTTCAAAGCCACTTCTGAATACTCGGTCAGAACTGAAGGTCTTCCGAATTATCAGGTGCAGACCATGACGATATACATCAGAGGAGTGTACCTACCAGGGTTCGAGTTGATGGGAACCATGATGATTACGACTCTCGCTGCTGCTGCTATTGCCGGCAGGTATCGGGATGATGAGGACGATGAGGACAATGATTCGGATGAGCCAAAAGTCCTCGATGCGCGCCTGTTCTAAACCGCCGCCACTACGAAGCGACCTGCCGTCAACGGGTTGATAACCCACGCGCGTGACGTGCGTACTGTCTATGAGGCGCTCCTATGGGTAACGGCGGTCTGCTACAGAAGGCCATTGAGCAACAGTCCCATGACGAGGGCGCTGCCGTAGTCGTGGCCGATGTGGCCGAACCCGAACGCACTGGGATGATGTCGGGACCAATGAAGCAGGGCGCCGGTCTGGGTGCCGTCGCACTCGTACTATCTTGGATAGTTTCCAGCCCTGGCATTCAGAGTGACTATTCCTTCGCTGGCATATTTCCAATACTGATGTTCGCCGGATCTTTCTATTTGGTCTGGAATGCCATGGGTCGGAAGCAGACCGCCGTGATTGCGGTCGTATACATTCTACTTGCAGCCTCACCGTATGCTGCCATGAGCCTGTCTTCAGGTGAGATTACAATCACTGAATCCGAGCTCTCGGAAGACGCTACTGAACTTACCTTGATAATCCGTGAGTCTGGCGCCTTGTTCGGATCTTCCGTTGACTCGGCCGATGTCTCAATCACCTATGACGGAGATAGTGTGTTCGACTCTACACTCTCATTCTCGATAGATAGGGAGGATGGAATCGGCGCGTATGGAGAGATTACTATGACAATCGCCGAGTGGTACCAAGGCAACGCAGCAGATAACGCAGCCTATGTTGTCACAGTGGATGTCGGCAGCTCCTCTGATTCCATGAAACTTGAATCAAATCACCTACAGAGGACTGTTGATGATGTCAAGAGTGCCACTGCTGGAGCCATGGGGATGGGAAGCGAGTGCAGTGATTCCAAGGACTCGTGCATCTTAGGAGTGGCCCTGAAGTCATGGTCTGGTCTGGATGCAATGGGGGACAATCCTCCAGGGGGGCTTCCTCATGCAGATTATACGGTCTCTGCAACATTGTACTATGATTCTACGGAAGCCATCAGTTTCCCTACAATTACAGTGGTAAACGGAGTTGCCGAATGGGACTCAAACAATGGCGAGTACGGTGGCGGCAGTGCCTTTGTCGGCGATGAGGGTTCAGAACTTCCAATGCCCGGATCTGTGGATTCGTTTGAACTGAACACCAAGTACATCCCGATAGAGGATTGGGCCGTCAGTGATTATGGGTGCTACCATTTCACAGTCGAGACCACTCAGACATCACCGTGGTCCGACGGCTCAGTGATTTCGTACACTTCATACTATGAATACACGGAAGAGGGTGGCGAGACTAACGGCAACCCTACTAACGAGGCTTGGACCTCTGTATCCAGTTGTGATGCCTAGTTCTCGTCCTGTGAGTAACTCAAACCCTCTTCCTCTGTCTCGACGATTGCGTCCGATGCGCCACGTCTCAGCATAGTCATTCCAGCAATACCCATCCCTACGATGATAGCAGTCAGCAGAGGTAGAATCGGTAAGGAGTCATCATCAACTGGCTCCGTCCAAGTCGCCAGACCCGTACTCATACTGCCGCCTCCAAAGGCACTATCTTCTACCAACTGGCTAGGTGTTAGGATTCGGCAGGACAGGGTCGCATCACCGATCTTGCTACTACGCCAACCGAAAGATACCTCCACAGACTCTCCAGCGTCGATTAGAACTTCCTGGTAACCTCCAATATCAGCCTCCAGTCCAGTCTCCAGCACATCACAGGTGAAGTACAGAAGGGCAGGGGCAGTACCTCTGTTCGCTAACTGGGCTAATATTGGCATGGATTGACCGATGGATTTTGTTGAAGATCCATCGACTATCTCAACTGACTCCCACTCAACGAATGGAGTGCCAGAGTCGAGCACCGTATTCTGCATCCAGCCCAATGCAACTGGCCCACCGCCGTAATTGCCGATGCCCGAAGACTCTGGATTCCAACCGGTCTCGTATGTCACAACCTCGATGGTTGCCGACTCAGTCCAGATAGTCCCGTCGGAATAGCCAATTTCTACTACTCGCTCCCTACCAGAGTCCACAGATGCGGACCCGCCTAGACTGAAGATTTCCTGTGTAGCCTCCTGCGGCCCTATTCCGGTTATTCTGAGTACCACGTAATCGGCATCGACCTGTATTGTCTGGTTCGAGACCCTGCGCTCCCAACGGTCGATGAGGCCGCCCGAACTGCTGGCATCCTCGCCCCAGTAAATCACTGAATCGGGCCCTCCTCGAACGTCGTGGTCGTCGAGACTACCGGAGAACCCAGATTCGCCTAGCAACTCTATCTCTCCGGTGTTGCCGAGGATTACAGGACCCACTCTGTCGAAGTCGGAATCATCCGCACTCATGGTTCCATTGATTACTATCTGGCCGCCTGAGATGACGGAGTTACTAGATGACATCTCTCCTTCTACCTCGATGGTGAATTCCTGTTCTCCTGCACCCCTCATGTTGACCGATTCAAGGTCACTACCAAGGATAGTGGAGCTACCGCCCGTCTCGAACTCGATGGTGATTGAGGCAACAGTCACTGCACCTGTTGAGTAACCCGTTAGACCAATCCATACATCTCCAGTGCCGTCCGCGAATGAGAAGGTATGGGATGAACCGTTGATATTGATCGACTCTCCTGCTATATGTGCTGCGCCGCCATAGTAACTGTATCCTTCCATCGCTTGCATTATTACGTTAAAAGTCCCTGAAATCCCTTCTCCTGGAACCTTGAATTTTGACATGTTAATCTCATCCCAATAGCCCATGCTGGCGATTGCAGTAGGGAGGTTTTTGGCGACGATGCTCGCCTGATTAAGAGTGAGTTCTCCGCCAGAATCGACGATGATACTGGAGCCTGTGTACATGCGAACTTCGGTGCCATCGATGGTCAGTTGCCCGCCGCTCAAAATCCTGACCACGCCTTCTATCTCCTGCTCGCCCGTCCAAGTCACATCTTCATCGATGACCGTCTCCGTTGCGTCCGCCGAAGCAGATGGGACCGTGCACATCAGTACAGTTGTAATCATCAAGAAACTCTGCAACATCGCGATTCGTCTCATATGTCTCCCGTTCTATAGTGGGCCATGAATACTTTTTCCCGCCGTTCTTCGGATAGGGTTCATTCGCTTCCGGCTTCTGGGCGCTCCGTGGATGTGTCACCTGCCTTCCCTGCGCCCGACTCAGCGGCGCTCGCGCTGAACATACTTTCCGTGCTGATGATGTACGGCCCCTTCTATCTCGCTAACACCGGAGCGATGCTGTTTGGCAAGTGGATTCCTGACAAGATAGGATTCAGCAGCATCACCATCGACGGAGGTAGAAACTGGAAGGATGGATTCCGCCTTTTCGGAGACGGCAAGACATGGAACGGCCTGCTGGGAGGCGCTTTCTTCAGTGGCCTGCTTACTATGCTCACCCACCATCTGTGGTCCGAGGGACTGCCGCCGGACGCGCGTCCGTTCGTAGACCCCACACTATTGG
>Ga0208764_10002978_pt1 | contig 10472 bp, 10 predicted proteins | sample ETNtaG_18_FD_185762 | JGI IMG/M metagenome (GOLD analysis project Ga0208764, IMG submission 185762) | Marine microbial and viral communities from oxygen minimum zone, Eastern Pacific Ocean - ETNP201302SV91 (SPAdes) (version 2) | ecosystem: Environmental > Aquatic > Marine > Oceanic ...
CAAGGCGTAAGATTGATTGGTTATATTTTGCATTTTCGAAGAAAAGATAAAAGGGTGCGTCGATTGCACCCGTCAATGTCTCAGCAAGCACAGGGTTCTCTTCAGGCTTGTGAAAAATTACAGCTGTTGAACAATTTTCAGAGGTTTCGTGTCTTCGCATGAGGTGACTTATAGATGCTGTTAGCAGTCCTGGGTCGTTTATGTTGTGGTATGCGTCATCTTTGTACGCAAGCGACCCAGACAAATATAGGGTGTAAAGAATTTCATAGCCGTTGCTATCAGAAAGAATTTCGATTATCTCGACTCGGTTTATCAGCATCGAGAAAAACTCAGGAGACGGATTATCGTTTTTTCCCATCGATATCAAAACGATTCTGTCTAATTGATTACGTTTTTCTGAAGCAATAAGTGACTGAAGAAATCTAATTGACTCTTCTTCGTATGACTCTCCACTAGTTCGACCTATGTGCCCTAACAATGCACGTACCGCGTTGGGGGATTCTTGTAGTACTTGAATTATTGACGAATCGATTGGCTTGTCTTGCAAATTCATATATTAGACGCTACTTCTGGTTGAGTTACTATATGGTGCCTTATGGAACCGAAACGGTTGATATCTTTTGGATGCTTACGTAAACAAATCCCCTACTATCATGATTATATTTGCTGTAGATTGAAATTAGGTATAGATGCCACATTCTAAGGTGTTGATCATTACGACAGCCCATGACTCAGAGGATGGACGTCTAGTCCGTCATAAGAAAGCTCTTCAACGCAATAACATTTCAACAGAAATCGTAGCCCTCAAATTTAGAAATAGGATAGTCCGTTTCCTTTATGGCCCGTGGCTAGCTTATTTAAAGATATGGCGAGTAAAACCCCATTGCGTAATCCTTCCAGATCCTGAGCTCCAGCTCATTCTTCCAGCGGTTATAAGAAATAAGCCCAGTGTGATCGCAGATGTACATGAAGATTATGAATTAGTAGCTGAAGACAGACTATGGATTAGTAGCTGGTTTAAACCAATTGTGGAGTTCTGCGTCTGGGTCTTATCACTTATAAGGAATCGTTATGCAGATGCTATTATCGTTGCAGATCAGAGCATAGAAGCTAATTGCGGGATTTATGTGAGTAATCGCCCAAATCCTGTTGATTTCCCACTATCGAAGATGAAGAAAGCTCCCCAAAGCTTGGTTTATGTCGGAGATATCCGAAAGAGTCGCGGGATAGAAGAAATGGTTAAGCTTATAGAGATCACACCGGAAATTTGTTTAGATCTTATAGGGCCTTGTAGTGATGAAAGAAGCCTTCTGAACATGATCGACAGTCGGAATCTCTCGGAAAGAATCAAATGGCATGGCCGGCTTCCATATCATGAGTCTTGGGAAATAGCATCAACTGCAATTGCGGGCCTCTGCTTTCTTCGGTCTACGCCTGCGTTTAGAAACGCTATCCCCACAAAAATCTGGGAGTATTGGGCGGTAGGTATTCCAGTACTTGGATCAAATCTTCCGGGGCAAGCGAAACTGATTCAAGAATCTGGTGGAGGTTTCGTAGGCGAAATCGAAGATCTCTCATTAATCGTTCAATCTTTTATTCAAAATCCTGATTCAGCTCGCGAAGTAGGTCGAACGGGTTATGGTTTCTATCAAATGTCTGATGATGGAAGCGAAGAGAGGCTTATACAAACGGTTTCTTTGGCGATAGAGAGATGAGTGCATATTCACAGAAATTTCGAATATCTTAGAAAATAGCAATGAAGTGCAAGACCCCAATCAGGAAATTAGAATGCATGAGTAGCGAAGATGTATTGGAAAATGTTTGACTGCCCTAAATTCACCAAAAATAACTAGAAAAGCCACACGCTCTGGACTCCCAATTCTTAGCGACTACTTTCGAGAGACTTGGCGATTTCGGGTCTTTGCATGGCGCTGGTCACTTGCGGATATTAAAGCAAGGAATTTTGAGACATTTCTTGGCCGAGTATGGCATGTAATTAATCCACTATTGTTCGGACTAATTTATTTCATCTTTGTAGGTATTCTTTCTGGCGGAGGTTTAGATAGCATTTCGTATCTGGCAGCAATCGTCGGTAATCTCTACGCTTGGTTGTTCTTTAGTCAGATAGTGACACTGGCTATGGCGGCTGTCCAGTCAGGCCCGGGAGGTATTTTAGGTCAGTCAGCGATTCCAAGAATTGTCGTACCAATTGCGTCAACAATTACATCTACAAACTTATTCCTTCGGTCTTTAATCGCCTATGTATTTATGCATCTGATTGCTAGTCGAGGACTACATGTAGAAATGCTACTGGCTCCGATTATTATCATTTTGATTTGTATGTTCGGCTTCGGCTTCGCGTTGATATTTGCAACTTTAAATGTATATGTGAGAGATGTTTCACGACTAATTCCGCATTTCTTGAGGCTTTGGTTATATCTCTCACCTGTTATTTGGGAATACACCAGAGTTTTGGGGGATGGTTCTTTAAATCAAATTGCGAGGTTAAATCCCTTTTATTCAGGGGTGACTGCATGGACGATTTCTTTGGGAGGGACTCTTGATCCGGATGGGCCGAAAATTTGGGAACAAATTGGAGTCTTCTCTATATGGTCCGTAGCGATATTTTTTGTCGGTATCTTTGTCTTTATATCGAAAGAGGATGAATTTGCAATTAGAAACTGAAGCTGTTCGAGTAGAGAACCTTTCGGTAAATTACTCAGTCGTGGCCGAATCTTCACCTGGGAAGAAGAGAAAATTTTACGAAAAAACTACTCGAAAGACCAAGATAAAAGCTCTTGATGATATTTCATTTAGTATTCCTTCAGGGAAGATAGTCGGTTTGATTGGTGGTAATGGGGCAGGAAAATCAACATTACTCAAGACAGTTATTGGGGTGTTGAAACCTGCTAGTGGGAAAATTGACTTGTGGGGGCGACCACATCTCTTATCTCCTGGTATGGGATTCAACCGGTTACTTTCAGGCCGTGAGAATGTTGTTCTTGGAGGTCTTGCCGCTGGCATGACTTTAAACGAGGTAAAAGAAAAACAGGATTCTATAATCGAATTTGCCGATATCGGTGGGTTTATTGATCTCCCTATGACAACTTATTCTTCGGGAATGTTCGGCAGATTATCTTTTGCTGTCGCTACTCACATACGACCAGAAATTCTCCTAATCGATGAAGCTTTGTCTGCTGGAGATGCAGCGTTTAAAGAAAGAGCGGTTCAACGATTAAAGGATTTGTGCGAGTCCGCTCTTTCAATTGTCGTTGTATCCCATTCATCAACTCTTGTTGCCGAAATGGCTACAGAAGCGATATGGCTTCATCGAGGCAAGATAAAGATGCAGGGAGAGGTCCAGTCTGTGACTGATGAGTATCTCAAGTTCCAAGCTGAAGGTAATGAAACAGCCCAGTTGGATCAAAGGTAATGTTTTTTAACTCCTTCCTTAATCAAAATAATTTAGATTTACAATGAAGATCCAAGTAGTTTCTCCCTGGTATCCCAACCAATACAGTCCATACTCTGGAAAATTTGTCCACAGTCAAGTTCATGCTTTGATCGATAACGGTATGGATGTAGCGGTAGAAGTCCCCCGATCTATGCCCTTAACAGGTCTACATGTTCCCAAAGACCTTCATGATTCGATTATCTCCGTTGCTTCAAAAAATATTGACCATGCATTTCCTTCGAATCAGGAGGCAACTTTCATTCCTTGCCCCATACCAATCAAATCTGGCCCTTTAGATATAGCTAAAGCATATGAAACCGGAATAAAAACAAAGCGAGATTTCTTGTCGTATGACTCAGACATAGTGCATGCTCACCTTGCATTGCCCACTGGTTTAGCCTCAAAACAACTCGGCGACAAACCCTTAGTCATAACTGAACACCAATCGAACTTAAAGAATATCTTGTCTGACCCTCGGTCCAAAGAGGCCTATCTGGAAGTTGTGGAGAATGCAGATGCCTTCGTTTGTGTTTCAGAGTTTTTGAAAAATTATTTGATTGACATCTATGGTTCTCGCCTATCAAAATCAATCGAAGTTATTCCCAATATTGTTGATTTTGACTCACTAGATTTTAATCAGAGGGAAAGATATGAGTCATTGTCATGGATATATGTGGGAAGTCTTTACCAACACAAAGGAATTGTAAGACTCTTAAAGACATTTAAAATGTACAAACGACTTGTAGCCCCAGAAGCTACTTTAACCTTAGTTGGAACTGGTCCCCTTATTCATTGGGTTAGAAAATATAGTAAGCGAAATGGGATCAGGGATAGTGTTTTTCTAGTAGGTGCACAACCTCATGAAAAACTTCGTAACTATTATTCAAAAGCTGACCTACTTGTTCACTTAAGCAAATTCGAAACATTTGGGATTGTTTCCCTCGAAGCTATTGCTAGCGGGATTCCGGTAGTTTCATTTCATAATGGGGGGAGTGAGCAGACATGGGAAAATATTTCCAGATTGTGCGGTCGCCTACTAGACAGTAGCTCTAGGGAACAGGACATTGTTGAGGCAATCGTTGACCTAACGAACCATGCGGATGATCTAGATCTTCGCGCCGCAAGATCCGATATTAAGGAAAGATTTTCAGGCTATGCAATTGCTGGAAAATTGTCCACCATATACAACGGCCTAATTGCATGACAAGGGTTGCCATAATTTCCAACCCAATTCGGTCCAAAGAATGCAGCACGTATTTGGATTCAAATGTTTATGAAGGACCGAATGTTATTTTGTGCCCGTACAAAAATATCTTTCGTCAAGTGGAGATACCAAAATCATCTTCGATTCTTGTTTATCGTAACAGGGCTTCAATCTTTCTATCCAAGCAACGGGTTCTAGCAACATTGAATTATCAAATGAAGCACACTCTAAGATCTTCGCTAGTTGTTGGCTTAACTTTAGAAAAAATCTATAAGTTTTTCATCCCGAAAATTCGTAGATTTGCAATTAGTAAAAGCCTAAAAAGAGCCAAGGCCAGGGAAAGCAGAAGTTCGCCAGAAACTAACGAGCATTTACTCAGTGCTTTAAGTAGCGTCCATCAAAAGGGACCGATTGTAAAAATCGTTGTATTCGAAATTAGTGAACTACCAACTATCTTAAAGTTCGTAGAATCACTGGATATAGAAGTCCTAATTCAATAAAAAAACTTTAAGAGAGTATCAGGAAGATTTAGGAAATCTAGTAGCGATCTTTTTCTCTAGCTCATCTTCAAGCTCAATTGGAAAGACACTGTAAGGGGCTTTTCTCTTCTTAGGAACGGGGGAAAATGACTCTAAATTGTCGTTGATAGCCTTATCCATTGTTGATTGGAACATTTCCAATTGCCCTTGATAGAGTCGCACAGAGATATCTACCAAAGTGTCGTCAGGGTATTCAGGAAGACTCTTTTCCTCAATAATTAAACCAGCGTCAACCTTTGAGTCAATAAAATGCGAAGTAATTCCAAGGGGTATGTCGTCATATACGCACCATTGAGGAGTATCAAGGCCTCTGGCTTCTGGAATGAGGCCAGGATGAAAGTTTACGATACCCTTTGAGAAACTTTCAATTACAGCAGAACTCAGTATGCGCGCTCCAGAAACTAGTCCTATTTCTGGATTTCGAGAAGCAAGGATCTCTGGTAGGTCAGACGAGTTATGATCCATAACGAGGTAATCAATACCAAGCTCCTTACAAATCTCTTCAGGGTGAATTAAACCAATCGTCCTAAGCGAACTGCGAATGCGTTTCTTCGGATATCCAAGATCGCGAAAATTAGCAGCAACGACTAGGGATACTTCGTATCCGTAATGACGGCAATAGAAAAGGAAATCTTGGGTTTTTTGATGATGGAAGTTATACGAAAATATGATCATTTCTTATGGTCCTCTAGAACGCTAACAATTCTTTTAGCAGCATAACCATTCCCGAATGGGCTTCCGCGTTCTGCAGTCGGTTTAGGCCTACCCACGATGTGTTCTATATCTGATAGATCTTTCACAAGCATATTCCAGTTCCCATTGAGGGTTTCAGGCCACTCTGTTTCAAATCGGACAGTAGAACAAGGAGTTCCAAGGAAGTATGCTTCTTTTTGAAGTCCACCTGAGTCAGTTACGATCGCTTCGGCTTGAAGTGAAGTTGCAACTAACTCCCGATATGTGAGTGGTTCTATAGGTTTTAGGGATCCTCGAGAAAGGTCTATCCCAAATTTCGCACAACGGTCTACTAATCTTGGATGAGCAGCGATAATGACGCGTGTATCAAATTCGGAAAGCGATTTCAGTATCTTTTCCAACCGGCGATCATTATCTGTGTTTTCTTGCCTATGGATTGTTGCTAGTGCAAAGGGTGTTTCTCCTCCTGTAATTTGAGAGACATCAATTGGATTATCGACCAGCGAAGCCTCAACGACCTTTAAGATATCGATCATTACATCACCGACCATGACGGATCTTTCCCTGAGTCCTTCCTGTTGAAGGAATTTCATAGCATTTTCTGTCGGGGCGAACAATAAATCAGAACAGTGATCTGTAATGACTCGGTTATGTTCTTCTGGCATTGATCGATTGTGTGATCGCAATCCTGCTTCAATATGAGCAATTGGGATTTCTAGTTTTACACAAACTAGTGCCGCAGCAAGCGTCGAATTTGTGTCCCCATAAACTAGTACCCAATCTGGAGAAAATTTCCTGACATGCTCTTCTAATCCCTCCATCATCCGTGCTGTCTGGATGGCATGTGAGGAAGAACCAACTTCTAGATTGATATCAGGCTCAGGTATTCCAAACTCGTCAAAAAAAATATCTGACATTCTGCGGTCATAATGCTGTCCTGTATGGATTACACAATGCTCAATTTCATTTTCAGCAAGTGCTTTATCCATGGGTGCGAGCTTGACAAATTGTGGGCGAGCTCCAACTACACTTACTACCCTCATCACCGAGTTCCATCGCCTAGTCGAATCACTGTGATGGGATCTAGCTTTGTTTTATTGACGATGTTTCTTCCATCGAAAAGATGAGAAACCCCCGGAAGGTCATCTACGGTAAGTTCTGCATAGATTTCGTGATCGGCTTGGACAATTGCGACATCACAATGTTCTTTAAGATCAAAAGAGAGCAGACCGAGTTCCTTCAGCTCATTTGCAGAGTACATCGGATCGTGAACCACTGGGATACCACCTTGTTTTTCAATCTCAACGGCTAGGGGGAACACTCCTGAAAAAGCTGTTTCCTTAACTCCTCCTCGGTATGCAGCTCCTAGAATAGCTACTCGCTTTCCATCTAAACTTGAAATTTCATCTTTAACCATCTGTATGACGCGAACAGGCATTGATTCGTTCATTTCAACTGAAACTGCTGGTAAATCACATTCCGTATCGGACGCCATGTAGAACTTTGGATATACAGGAATGCAATGGCCACCCACGGCGATTCCTGGTTGGTGTATATGGCTAAAAGGTTGACTATTAGCAGCATCTATGACTGGAAAAATATCTAATCCGAGATCTTGAGCATGTAAGGCGAATTCATTGGCCAGAGCAATATTGACATTACGGTAAGTTGTTTCGACTAATTTAGCCATTTCTGCAGCTTCGCTAGTTCCTAGGTCCCAAACCCCATTTGGTTTTTCAAGGTCGTCCCTATGGTCAAAATCAAGGATTCTTTTGTAGAACTCCACAGCTTTTCTTGAAGACTCGCTATCAGTTCCTCCTACGAGTTTTGGATATTTCCGAAGGTCGGCAAAAATCCTTCCACTAAATACGCGTTCTGGACTGTGGCAAAGAAAGAAATCAGTACCACATTTAAGTCCTGATTTAGATTCAAGGGCTGGTAGAAATCGATTTCTAGTTGTCCCTATTGGCAATGTTGTTTCATAGCTAATTAAACATCCTGCTTTGAGGCCTTTTGCAATATCGTTTGTTGCTGCATCGATAGCAGCAAAATCGGGATTCCCCTGTTTATCGACAATAACTGGGACAACAACTATAACGTAATCAGATTCTCGAACAGCTTCTGTCGTGTTTGTAGTTGCTCGAAGCATGCCACTATCAATTGCTTTATTTAGCTTCTCTTCTAGATCTGCTTCCCCAGGAAAAGGTTCTTTCCCGTTAGTAACAAGTTCCACGACAGATGGATCTATATCTGCGCCAATTACTTTTTCATCTTTTGAAGCAATTTGTACTGCCAGTGGCAACCCAATTTTTCCCAGAGCAACGACGCAGGCTGTCATGTCTCTCCAATCTCTATTGTCATTCCTGTTTTCGCAGAAGATAGGACAGCTTCTGCAGCGATGACAGCAGCTAAGCCTTCTTGCATAGAAACTATTCTCCCTTCTTTCCCGTTGATAGCGTCACGAAAGCCTTCGAATTCAGTTCTTAATGGTTCGGGTTTGGCAATAGCGTAGCGAATCATATCCCCTTCTCGTACACCCCTAAATTGTGAGATTCCCTCCCATGGCGAGGGGGCATCGCTATTTTTGTAGAATGTTAAATCAGCCAAAAGTGTGTCAGCTACAAAACATCCCTTTTCGCCGGTAGCTACTACAACCCTTTCCTTCATAGGGGATAGCCAATTAACTAAATGATTCGTGACTATTCCATTACTTAGTTGAGCTGTAACCGCAACTAAGTCTTCATGCTCTCTTCCTGCCTTGAAAGCGGTGTGAGCTGATATTTTTTTATACTTTGATCCACCAACCCAAGCTGTCAGGTCAAGGTCGTGGGTTGCTAAGTCCATCACTACTCCTACATCCTGAATTCGTTCAGGAAATGGGCCGATGCGCCTCGTAATTATTTGATACAGTTCACCAAGTTCACCTTCTTCGATTCGTTTTCGCATATTTCTAATGGCAGGATTGAATCTTTCAATATGGCCTACTGCGCCAACAAGACCAGCTTTTTCAAAGGCATCGGTTAATCTTTGAGCTGATTCGAAATTTATTGCTAGAGGTTTTTCAACAAGCGTATGGATACCAGCCTCACATAACTTGAGTGCGACTGCTTCATGTTCAGTTGTTGGGCATGCAACTACAGCCAGATCGATCCCTTCTTCGATGAGCTTATCGACAGAGTGATAAACGAGATCGTTATCGATTAAACCTGAAGGATCTCCCATAGGATCGGCGATACCAACAAATTTTATACCCTCTGTGGAGGAGATGACTCGGGCATGATTCTGGCCCATTTTCCCCATCCCTATAAGTCCTGCTCTCATGTCCATGTATTTATAACCTCAATAACAGTTTCAATTTCCTCATCACTTAGAAATGGGTGTACAGGGATTGATAGTACTTCTTTGGTAGCAATATTCGTGTTTGGAAGATCAAGAGTTAGATCAAAAGATGGAAGTTGATGGACTGGTGTTGGATAGTAAACACCATTTCCAACTTCTTTTTCTGAAAGGTACGAGGATAGTGAGTCACGGTTTTGGGACTTTATTGTGTACTGATGATATGCATGAAGAACGTTTTCGCCAACAAATGGAGTTGTTACGTTCAGTAGATTTTCGTCATAGATTTTTGCTATTTCTCGCCTTCGCTTAGTTCGTTTTTCAAGTGATTCTAGCTGGACCCTTCCTATAGCGGCATTGATGTCTGTCATACGGTTGTTAAAACCAACTATTTCATTTTCGTACTTTCTTTCCATTCCTTGATTGCGAAGAAGTTTAGCCGTTCTTGCAATCTCTGGATCAGAGGTAACGATCATTCCTCCTTCAGCACTTGTCATATTCTTTGTTGGGTAGAAAGAGAAAGCTGATGTGCCAAAAGTTCCCACAGGAGAGTTTTGATATTCTGCCAGATGTGCTTGGGCAGCATCTTCAAATAACAAAAGTCCATGCTTTTCAGCGATTTCTGACACCAGGTCCATTCTCGCTGGGTGACCGTACAAGTGAACTGGCATGATCCCTGTGGTTTTTGTTGTAATAGCAGCTCTAATTGCGTCAACGTCTATGGTGAATGTTTTCAAATCAATATCTACAAACACTGGAGTAGCTCCACATAGGCTTACCGCATTTGCTGTTGCTGCAAATGTGAACGAAGGAACAATAACTTCGTCACCTGGTCTAATCCCTGCTGCCAGTAATCCAAGGTGTAAAGCTGAAGTCCCTGAGTTGACTGCAATACATTGGTGTTCACAAACTGTTTTTGAAAATTCTTCTTCGAACGCTTCTACTTCGGGTCCTTGAGCTATCATTCCGCTTTCAAGAACACGAAGTACGGCGATTTTTTCAGCTTCACCAATATAAGGCTTTGATAGGGCTATCACTTTCTCAAATGTACATGTTTGGGAAGAAAGTAGTGGTTGATCGGGGAGAATAATTAAGAATTTAGTTTTCGTTCCAAGAGGCTCTAGTTATTTGCGTTTGGTGTCGGGTTCTATTTTGTCTGGTTTGTCTTCGGGTTTGGTGTCGGGTTCTATTTTGTCTGGTTTGTCTTCGGGTTTGGTGTCGGGTTCTATTTTGTCTGGTTTGTCTT
>Ga0208764_10002981_pt1 | contig 10469 bp, 10 predicted proteins | sample ETNtaG_18_FD_185762 | JGI IMG/M metagenome (GOLD analysis project Ga0208764, IMG submission 185762) | Marine microbial and viral communities from oxygen minimum zone, Eastern Pacific Ocean - ETNP201302SV91 (SPAdes) (version 2) | ecosystem: Environmental > Aquatic > Marine > Oceanic ...
TGCATATCTGCAACTGATTCCATTATAAAAGCACTGAACCATATCGCAATTCCAATGATTTCAAGTATTACAACTTGTAAACCCAATTCTTTAGGGTTACTTGTATTAGTTGCAATGATAAAAGCTGGCATTGCTAGGAAAGAAGCATTGGCTAAACCTTGTAAGATTGCGTCGATTTGCATTGCTAAAGCAGTATTATTCTTTCCTGCTCTTTTCCAACGTCGTTTTTGATATTCGTAACGCGGAAATTCTTTATTTAACATTCCTAGGCTCCACATTTTTAATGAACCCAATCCCATACGACTACCAATAAGGATATAAATGATGCTAATAACCATAATGCGAAGACTATGACCTTCAGCATAACATAAAGTGATGATACCAATAAGAGCTACTCCCCATGGCCAACCGATATCAACATATGACATACGTCCAGTACGCCATATAGGTAAACACACTACAAGTGCAAATAATAATAATTGTGAAAGACCATTGATTAGACTAATTGAAGCAAATGTTTCTGTGTATAATAATAAAACCCAGCCTAAAAGAAATGGAAATAGAGGAAAAAAATATTTCATTAATTATAAACCAAATCCACCACCATGACACATGAGAATTTGTCCTGTGACATAATTTGATTCAGGAATACAGAACATATAAATTGCACCAGCAGCTTCTTCGGGGGTACCGGGCCTTCCTAAAGGAATCATTGTTTTTGCTGATTGAAAAACAGCAGAGTTGACTCCAACTTTAATTTTATTTCCTTCAATATCGATCAAGGACTCTTCTTTTTCAGCGTCTGCATCAGTTAAGCGTGTTTTAATGAGACCAAATCCTACAGCATTGACGTTTACATTATAACGACCCCATTCTTTTGCCATCGTTTTTGCCATACCCACTACTCCAGCTTTTGCCGTTGCATAATTGATTTGACCAGCGTTTCCAAACATTCCTGAAGTAGAGGATATATTTACTACTTTTCGAAAATTTGTGATTCCTTTTTCTTTTTCTTCAAGAAATAGTCTTTTAATGTGCGGTTGAGCAGCTCGAAGAATTTTAAACGGCGCAGTTAAGTGACAATCCAAGATTGCATCCCATTGTTTATCATCCATTTTTTGAATGACATTATCCCATGTATATCCAGCATTATTCACTATGATATCTAAACCACCAAATGAATCAAGTGCTGTATTAATAAATCGTTCTGCAAAATCATCATCAGTTACACTACCGGCACATACTACAGCTTTTCCACCCATTGCAATAACATCTTCTGCTGTTTGGTTTGCTGGATCAGAATCCAAATCATTTACAACGATATGTGCACCATCTTTTGCTAGCATTAATGCTAATTCACGACCAATCCCACGACCTGATCCTGTAATTAGCGCTACTTTTCCTTCTAATTTATTTCCCATATTAAAATCCTAACGATTTTCCAATGATCTCTTTCATGATCTCAGTGGTTCCACCATAAATTGTTTGTACTCTTGAGTTGATGTAAGCTTTTGCGATTGGATATTCAAGAATATATCCATAACCGCCATGTAATTGTAAGCATTGATCAACAACCTTCAACTCTAACTCTGTTATCCACCATTTAGCCATTGCAGCTTTTTCTGGAGTAAGTTTTTTATCGTTTAATTCAAAAACACATTGATCATAAAATGTACGAGCTATTTCTGCTTCGGTTGCCATTTCAGCTAGTTTAAATTTAGAATTCTGGAAACTACCAATTTTCTGTCCAAATGCTTTACGTTCATGGCAATATTGTATTGTCAGTTCTAGCACAAATTCTATCACAGCAATTGATCCTGCTGCAATTGATAGTCGTTCTTTTGGAAGACTTTCCATCATGTAATAGAACCCTTTACCTTCTTCGCCTAAGAGATTTTCTTTAGGGACTTTTACGTCTTTAAAGAACATCTCAGCAGTATCTTGCGCTATTTGACCAATTTTATGCAGCTTATTTCCACGTTCAAATCCTTCCATGCCACGTTCTAATACAATTAAGCTAATACCATGCGCTCCATTTTTTGAATCCGTTTTACATGCAACAATCACGAAATCACTTAAGATTCCATTCGTAATAAATGTTTTACTTCCATTAACGATATAATGATCACCCATATCTTTAGCTGTTGTTTTAATAGCTGCTAAATCACTACCACCACTTGGTTCGGTCATTGCTAATGCACCAATTGTTTCTCCACTACAAATTTTTGGTAGCCAACGTTTCTTTTGTTCTTCATTGCAATGTCTAATGAGATATGGAACAACTAAATCGTTCTGTACAGAGTGTCCAAAGCCAGGATTTTCAGCTCGAACGCCTTCTTCAATCAAAATTGTATTATATCGGAAGTCATCAATTCCCATTCCACCGTATTCTTCAGGAACATCTATCCCAAAAAAATTATTTTCTCCAGCTTTTTTCCATATGTCACGTGAGACAATACCATCTTTTTCCCATTGTTCATGGTGAGGTTTGGATTCACGTTCAAAAAAGGTACGCACTGCGTCCTGAAATATCATTTGTTCTTCGGTTAAATTTTCTTTTTTCATAATTACTACCTCTATTATTTAGTATTGTATGTTACATATTTTTTTATAATTATTCCTTGAGAACTTTTTATATTCTGTATCAATTACAAACAAGAGGAAAGTATGACAAATAATAAAATTTTATCTATCACATGTGTTGTTGCCATTGCGAGCATTCTAGGGTTGTCTTATTATTGGAATGATTTTATTGGAGCACTTAATGTTAATGTCTCAATGGACAGAGATGCCGCAATAACAGAAGCCCAAGCTGCTACAAAAGATTTTGAAGTATTGGGTGATAACCTTGATGAAGCTTCAGAATATAGCTTTACCTCTAGTTTGCGTGATTATGTAGAATTGAAACAAGGTGGTCGAGAAAAATTTCAATCTATTATCGATAGTGATATTTTTTCACCCTATAACTGGATTGTAAGAACATTTAAAGAAGGTCAAGTTGCAGAAGCAACGTTCATGTTTAAACCAGATGGATCTGCTAATGGATATCGTGTTAAGATTCCAGAAGATCATGATTCTGATAGCTTATCAGAAGAAGATGCCCTCAATTTGGTTGCACTTAAAGTAAATGATCATTGGTCTGGAAATTTTTCAGATTACTCGCTCCTAGAATCTTCTTTTGAAGAAATGCCAAATGGAAGAGTAGATCATTCTTTTGTATTTGAGCATGAATTACAAGATATAGGAGATGCAAAGTATAGATTAAATATTGGTGTTTCAGGCTCAATGGTAAGCTCTGTTATGCCGAGTGCATTTATTCCAGAATCCTTTAATCGTGAGTTTGCAAATATACGATCAGACAATGACACCATTGCTATGTTTGCAAATTTTGCATTCCTAGGTATTTATATGTTAGTAATAGGTGTAGGTGCATTAGTTATCTTTTACCGTACTGGATGGTTAAGATGGAAATCTTCTATGTTAGCTGCAGCAGTGATTGCAACAACGAGCACTTTAGTAAATCTAAACTTTTATCCAACCATGTGGATGTATTATGATACAGCTACAAGCAAGTCACAATTTATATTAGAAAACATGTTAGGCATACTAGCAAATGGAGCAGTGAATTTTCTACTTTTTGGAGCAACTTTTGTTATTGCTGAATCACTCACAAGAAGAGCATTTCCAGAACACATACAATTATGGAAAACATGGACAATGAATGTTGCAAACTCAAAACGTGTATTGAATGATACAATCTTTGCCTACTTAATTGTACCAATCAAGCTAGCTATTGTTGGTGGATTCTATCTATTAATGGAGAAATATTTTGGATTTTGGTCACCAGCAAGCAGTATGGTAGATCCAAATTATCTTGCATCAATTTTCCCATGGTATACAGGACTTGCTATTTCATTGCAAGCAGGATTTTGGGAAGAAATGTTATTTCGTGCTTTACCAATTGCAGCAGGTGTATTAATTGGGCAACGATATAATATGCGCTTTACTGGACTAGTTATTGCTATGATTATTCAGGCATTAATTTTTGGAGCTGGCCATGCAAATTATCCAGCACAACCTTCCTATGCTCGAGTAATAGAATTATTTTTACCATCTATTATTGTTTATGGAATGATTTATTTGAAATTAGGAGTGGTATTTGGTGCGATTACACATTATTTATATGATGTTGTATTATTTTCACTGCCTATTTGGTATTCAAGCGGTTATATGGTAGATAAATTTATGACAGTGCTTGGTGGTGCTATTCCATTACTAGTGATTCTATATTTTAGAATGAAAGCAAATAGATGGTCTGAATTAGATGATAATTCACTCAATAAAGGGTTTAAACCTACACCACCTGCAATATCAGATAATAAAAAAACAACTACAGTTATAGCAGATGATGGATCTCCATTAAATAAGAAAATCTTATTAGGATCAATACTCCTTGTTGTGATTGCAATGACAACATTTAAATTTAATGATTCTGATGTTGCTATTGATTCACCAACTATTAATCGTGAACAGGCAATTCATATTGCGGAAGACTTCCTTGCTAATCAAAATATTACATTACCTGAAGGATATCAGGGGTATGCTATGGTAACAGAAACATATCCAGCATCAGATTTTGTATGGGAGGAGTTAGGCTCAGACACATTTAAAGATCTTTTAGGTTCTTATGTACTAGCTCCAAGATGGAAAGTACGATTTGCTAAGTTTGATGGAGAGGTAGAAGAGCGTGCAAGGGAAGTTGTTGTATCTGTAGACTTTGACGGTAATCCAATCCGTTTTTATAATAAATTTCCCGAAAATGAAGCAGGGCTTTCACTGAGTCAAGCTGATGCAAAAGTGATAGCAGATAAAGCATTATCTGACCACTTTAATCTTAGTGCAAGTGACCTCAGCTTAGTAAGTGCTATCGAATCACAAAAACCAGAAAGATTAGATTGGACCTTCACCTATGCAGAAGATAAAGATGTTAGTTATGAAGGCACTCAGTTCGAAAATATTATTACTGTAGCAGGTGACCAGCTTGCTGGATTTTCACAATCTGTTAATGTGCCTGAAGAATGGGGAAGAATGAAGCGTGATAGAGAAGGATTTTCAGGAATTCTTGCTATGCTATTTTCTATTCCAGGTGGTTTATTTATTGGTGGTCTATTCTTGATGCGTTCTTTTAAGATGATGATGGATAGTAATTTAAATTTTAGAAAAGGACTATTATTTGGAGGAATAGTTTTCCTCAGTGCTCTTATTGCATTTTTCAATGATTCTTCCTTTTTTATGACATTACCTACAGATCAACCAATAGGGAATCTCATGAGTACAATGTACATATCTAGTGTAATAGGACTACTACTTGTTGCATCAGCTCAAGTTCTATTTTTTGGTAGTTTGAATACAATGCTAAAACCAACCCTAAATCGTAGTTCATTATCTGATGCTATGCTTGGAGGGTTAGTAGCCGCATTATTAAGTGCAACGTTTGCAGCAGTTGTAGGATCATTTCAATTAGACTTAAATCCTAATTTCCCTAGAATAGCACTTTCAGGGATCTATTATCCGGCAATCAATACATTCAATCTTTATGGGATATTGGTTTCGGTAGGATTCAGTCTGTTTTTTGCGAAAACTTTATTTGAATGGACAAATGGATATTCCAATAGTGCAAAGTCTAATATCTATGGGATACTCTTAGTAATGTTTGTATATGGTAGCGCAATTGAAATTCAGTATAATATTCTTCCGTCTATGCTGTTAATGACGATTTATTCTGTACTATTATTTATGGTGTATAAGTTTATCATTAAGAATAATTATATGTTAATACCGTTTATGGTATTATTTAGTAGAGCGATTACTAGATTTTCGGGCAATGAATTTGGATCATTCAATTCATATCCTAATGAGTCGTTATTACTCGGAGTATCGTTTGTGATTGGAACATTAGTTTGGGTTCAATTAACAAAATTCTTCTTTGATAATAATGAATAGCTTAATTTGATATACAATGAATAAAAAGATATTATTCTTTTTTGCAGCGACAGGACTATTGGTAGTGAATAATCTTTTTCTCTACTGGCAGTTTTTTGAATTTGATTATAACGTTTTTCTATCAAATACGATTGGAGTTGCACTCTTTATAGAAGCGTTTATGCTTATGTTATTGCTTGCCTATTATTTTAAGCATCATCCTATTGGTAAATATAAGTGGTATTGGTTAATTATATTCTCTTTATTAGGAAGTTTACTCTTCGGATTGCCTTTTTATTACTGGCTTAACACAAAGGACCAAAAGTAGTATATTCCCTTTATGTCTTTTAAAAATAAAACGGTAATTATTACTGGAGCTTCGTCTGGAATTGGAGAAGAAACTGCTAAAGCATTCTTGTCATCTGGTGCTAAGGTTATCTTAGTAGCAAGAAACAAAGAAAAAATGGAAGCATCCTTTGATTCCTATAATCAGAATCAATATGCCATCTATCCTTTTGATTTATCGCAGATTGATGACATTGATTCATTTGTTAGCAGAATTATTGAAAAGGAAGGTCCTATTGATATTCTCTTCAATAATGCGGGCATTGGTTCAGAGAGTTTATTTGAAGAAACAGATCTAAGTGTATTTCATGAATTAATGCAGTTGGATTATTTTTCAGTCATTTATTTTACACAGTCAATCTTAAGGCATATGCTAGAGAATGGAGGAGGTCACATTGCTACCAATACTAGTGTTGCAGGATTAATTACTTCCAAGGGAAGAACAGCATATTCTTCTGCAAAATTTGCATTGCATGGATTCTTTGATTCACTAAGGATAGAAGTGGAAGAACGTAATATTTTTATTACCTTAATTGCGCCTGGAAAAGTTCAAACAAATTTTGGAGTGAATAAATTAGATTCTGAAGGAACTCCTTTTGGGTCTAAGAGTAAAAAACCTGTTGGATTATCATCTAAAAAAGCAGCACAGATAATTCTAAAAGCTATTAAAAAGAAAAAGAGACAAGCAATTATTTCTAAATGGAGCGATGTTGCTTGGTTTGGAATTCTTGTTAATAAATTTTGTCCTAGCCTTTATGTTTTCTTAGCTAAAAGAATAAACGCATAAAAAAAGTATGAAGTATTCGATTTTAGAAGACCCAAGATATAACCATCTAGTAAAACCTAGATCTATTGTATTTAAGATATTATCATTTGTGTTTGATTTATATGCTAATACCGTATTGACATTTTATACACCAGTTAAAATCATTGGAAAAGAAAATATTCCTAAAGACACCCCATTTATTTTTGTAAGCAACCATAATAGTCATATGGATATTGCTGTTTTAGCATACTCTACTCGATTAGGATATGAACATTTTGGATTTTTAGCAGCAAAAGATTATTGGTTTGATAATGATTCCAGAAGAAGATTCTTTAAAAACTTTATTAACCTTATTCCAATTAGTAGACGACAAAATCCAGAATCTCTTGATTTGGAAGATACGTTTACTTTATCAAAAGGGTTTATCAGTTTAGGTAACAATATTATTATGTTTCCAGAAGGATCTAGAGGCGAAGCTGGAGAATTGCAACGCTTTAGAAAGGGAGCTGCAAGATTTTCAATGGGATTAGATATCCCTATTTTGCCTGCAGCAATTATTGGTACGGAAAAAGCTTGGCCTAAAGGAGAGCGCTTTATGAGACCTGTTCCAATTACGATTAAAATTCTTCCTCCAATACAATCAAAAAAAGATAGATCAAAGCTCACGGAAAAAGCATATATCAAAGAACTGTCATCTCAAACAAAAAAACTAGAAAAAGTAATTACAGAAGCTTTAGATAAGCTTGAAAAAGATAGTTAAGATTGATTCTGATTTAATTGATACGATATCATTGCCAATACAACAGCAATTATAACATCTTGAATAGGAGTTGCCTGTGGATATCCAAAATTCCATACAAAAACAAGGGCAAGCCAGATAAAGAAAGTAGAATTGAGCATTAAAATAGAATTATCCGAAGAAATACCACGTTTTATGTGGTACCATTACTAACATAAAAAACGTAAAGTAGACTAAAGCAATCAGTCCAAATATTTTTAAAATTGTAGCTGTATTTTTATCCATTTTATCTCTTTAGTAAGCGCCTTAATATAGTGATTTCTGGAAATAAAATATGAACTCTTTTTTGATAATCTTTGTATAAAGGTCTTGTGCGAAGAATTTTAATCTCAATCCAAGGAATACTAGCATACCAAAACATGATTGTCATCGCAATAGGTGCTAGGATTAAATATGTGATCCCAGTATAGGCATTTCCAAAAAGAAAAATACCCCACCAGAATAAAATTTCACCATAATAATTTGGATGTCTTGAGTAATTCCATAATCCTGTTTCTATAATACCTTTTTGATGAGGATTTTCTTCTCGAAAACGATGCAATTGTGCATCAGAAATAATCTCATATAGCACTCCGATAATACATATAAAGAATCCTGCATAGGCTTGTAGATTTGTTTGAGGGATAGATTCTTGCATTGATAGCGTTGCTTCCATGGGCATACAGCAAAAAAATACAATCAAGGTTGGAAAGAAATGGATTCCACCAAGATTTCCTAGAATCTCAAAAGAGTTTCCAAGATTATTTCTCATGTCAATATAACGCCAGTCTTCATGATGTAACCCTTCCCAGGTTTTCATCCAGTTGGTCGTTAAACGTGTGGACCAAAATAGCATTGCAAATAGTAGTAGGCTTGCTGTGCCACTCAGAATAAAGTTTTGTTTCCATATCCAGAATAACAGGATAAATGGAGGAATAACAGACCAGTATGGATCATAAAAAGAAGAATTTTTATATGCTACGCTAAAACCGTAGATCACAAATGTTGCTATTACGTCAGCAATAAAAATTTGCCACATACCTCCAAGATGTTGCGTATATAATATTGATACTATTCCTAGTCCTATTGCTAAGATATAGGCAAATAGTACGGTAAGTAGGCCTTTAGTTTTTACTGTCATGTGTTATAGATGCAATACTCATATTTTCAGATATTAAATATAGATAGCCTATAGCAATACTGTATAGCAAAAAAATGCTATGCATAATAATAGCGCCTGTTTGCGCTAATTCTAGAGGAAGACCATATAAATTATGTAGACAATAAATAACAGCTAAATGATAGGTTCCAATCGCAGCAGGAGCAATAGGAAGAGATGTAACAAGACTTGAGATAATCGTTAATCCTAAGGCTTGCTCCATTGTCAGTGTGATACCAATTGCTTGTAGTGCTGCAATAACATATCCTACAAAGCTAACCCATAACAACATTGACCAACCTGCTATAATAAGCTTGTTATCTGATACTAGTTTGTATCCTTCAACAAAATTTGTTAAGGATGGAAAGTTTAAAAGGAGCTTACTAGACAATGTGTGTCTACCGAAAATAATTAATGAACTCATAAATGATATTCCTATTACTATTATTATAAATTGAACACCAAAGAGATTTGTATATCCCATTAAAATTAATATGATTGTAAATAATCCTATTACCCACAGATCGATAATCTTTTCTCCAACAAGACTTCCAAGCAAGTAAGTAAGTTTTATATCTTTATCATGATTTGAGAGTAACTGAGCACGAAATATATCTCCTGCCCTAAACGGAAGAATATTATTTAAAAAATATCCAATATGCGTAGTAGAAGAATAATGATGCAGATTAAGGGAGTGTGGAGCATTCAAAAGTGTTTTCCATCGCAATGATCTCAAAATAAATGTAATAGCAGTAATAATAAGTGCTATAATGACATACCATAGATTGGTAGCGGATAAAGCTCCCAAGACTTCTTGTAAATTAACCTGTTGAAATGCTATATAAAGACAGGCAAGAGAAACGCCAATCGAAAGTATTTTTTTCAAGGATTCTTTTTGTCTCGTTGAAATTCATAGGACACAATTCTTTTCTTCATTGGTTCCCCATTTTCATCAAGATGTTCACTGACGTCAGTAGGAGCTTGATACTCTAATGGAACGTCAGTTTTAACTTGGCAATTGCTCATCAAGCCTAACATAGCTATAAGCATAATCAATGCAATTATAGTTGGAAAATGTTTACTACGCATTGATATTAAAATTTTTGAAGAATTTTGTTTGTGTTGCTAGATAGATAATTTCAGGCAAGCCAAAGACTTGAAATATTCCACATACAACAAACCATACTTTTTGATCATTCCTTGATGCAAACCAAAGTGCTAATAATGTCCAAAATGCTTCCCAAAGACTTAAAACAGCTATAATCCATGGTTTAGATTCTAAAAGTTGAGTTAATTGATCAGCAAATTCCATAACAGTACCCTCCCTTAAGGATTAAAGAGCAATGAGATCAGAAATACAAATAGTATTACTCCCCCAAAAATACCCCAATAGTATAATGCAAATTCCATGCAGTATTTTAATTATTATTGCATATGAT
>Ga0208764_10002985_pt1 | contig 10464 bp, 6 predicted proteins | sample ETNtaG_18_FD_185762 | JGI IMG/M metagenome (GOLD analysis project Ga0208764, IMG submission 185762) | Marine microbial and viral communities from oxygen minimum zone, Eastern Pacific Ocean - ETNP201302SV91 (SPAdes) (version 2) | ecosystem: Environmental > Aquatic > Marine > Oceanic ...
TGAGTTGATGGGCTCGTTCTCGTTGTGTGACATGGTTCATTTATCGGGTTAAATTTTTTTGTAAAATGGGAAAAAGGCGTTGGGTTTTTATCTCCAAACTCTTTATTTGTTTTTGACCAATCTATACTAGACTTAAGGGCCCTTGGAGGAGTTCCTGTTTTTAATCGCATTTTCCGAAAACCAAAAGAGACCAGGTTTTCAGTGATACCCTCAGAGCTCCCCTCGCCCATCCTCCCCGCTGGGACCTTTCTTTCACCAACGTGAATTATTCCAGATAGAAATGTTCCGCAAGTTATAATCACAGAGCGTGCCAATATTTGAGTTCCATCTCTAAGCAAAACACCCCTTATTGTGTTGTTTTCTATGTTTATAGAAACAACTTCCCCCTCAATAATAATAATATTTTTTAGATTAAATATTAGGTTAGAACAAATAGACTCATATTTTCTTTTATCCACCTGAGCTCGTGGAGACCAAACAGAGCGACCCTTGGATTTGTTTAACATTTTGTGTTGTAACCCAGAAAGGTCCGCGACCCTCCCCATGATGCCGCCAAGAAGGTCTAATTCCCTAACCAATTGACCCTTAGCCACACCACCAACGGCGGGGTTACACGACATTCTGCCAACCACCTTCTTACTCATGGTAACAAGGCCAACAACAAGGCCCAACTTTGAAAGGATGTTCACAGCTTCTACACCAGCGTGGCCGGCACCAACAACTATAACATCTATTTTTTTGTTATGTTTCACGTGAAACTATTTTCCAACACAAAAGTCTGAAAAAATTTTATTTAGTATGTCGTCAGTGGATGTTTTTCCAACCAACCAGTCAAAATGTTTTATTGCTTCTCTAAGGTGTATAGAAATTAATTCAAGCTGGTTTTTGGAGCCGATGTTAGAAGCCTGCTCTAGTTCTCTCATCACACTTAACAATAAGGCGTGTTGTCTTTTAGATGTTATATATATACTTTCTTTTTGTGTTGTGTTGGAAGTAATGATTTGAGCGGTTTTATGTCTTAATTTTTTTATCCCCGTATTGTATTTAGCCGAAATAAAAAGAGCATTCTTGTTTGTTTTTTTTAGGGTGTTTTTTGTTTGTTTGTTTAGCAAGTCTACTTTGTTAAATAATGTAATCGTTTTAGGTCTATAGTTGGGGGTTTTTAATGTTGAGCTTGTTGTTGGGTCTAGTATTTGATATATTAAATCAGCGCCTTCGATTTCCAAGTTTGTTTTTTTTATTCCCTCTTTTTCAATAGGTTCCTTGGTTTTCCTAAAACCCGCAGTATCAACAAGAATAATTGAATAGTTTGACATATGTATGGAGCCCTCAATAACGTCCCGCGTGGTCCCCGGTTTGTTGGTTACGATTGCTCGATCACGACCAAGAAGAGAATTAAATAGTGTAGATTTTCCCGCGTTGGACTCTCCCACAATTACTATCCGCAGGCCCTCTTGTAGGAGTTTAGAGTTGTTATATGATTTTAAAAGGTCGTTAATAGAGCGCATCAACTTGTTTATTTCTTTTTCGATTCTTTTTTCAGTTTTTTTGTGGTTGTCTAGGTCAGAGATGTCTAGCTCATATTCTAAATGAGAAAGTGTGACAACAAACGAAGACCTTAAGTTTTTAATGTGGCTTGAAAGGGTTCCGACTGCGTTATCTATTGATAGGGACACACCACCAATTGTTTGGGAATTTATCAGACTAAAAACAGCTTCCGCCTGCACAAGATCAATTTTATTATTTAGATATGCCGCTCTTGTAAATTCACCTGGATCAGCAACCCTTAAACCAAAACCACTTAACTCATTAAACACAGATTGAACAATTAATGGGTTTCCGTGAGTGTGTATTTCAACAAGATCTTCTCCTGTGTATGACCTTGGTGCGCGGTAGTAAACAACAACCGCCTTATCAATTAAGCTCTTGTTATTATTATATATATCGCACAGCCTTGTTTTTCCATGAACAAACCGATGTTGTTTTAGGTTTGTTAGTTTAGCAAGAGACTCAATCGACTTCTCCCCACTTATTCTGATTGTTGAGGTTGCAGATCTTCCAGGTGGAGAAGATAGTGCGTAATACGTTTTGCTTTTTTCGTTCATTATATATTGATAGAATTCTTTTTCCAAGTCCGTGGGTAAATAAACATGTTTATCGGTTGGTTGTTTTTGTTTTTTTGGTTAAAAACCTTATAACAATTGTAACCAACACACAGATAATATATCTGATATCTATTCTTAAAGTGCCATACAAAGTCAATAGAAACAACAATAAACACTAACACCTTGGTGCGTGAAAACATATTTGAAGTTTCGTCTTTTTCCCCCCCCACAATCTGTTCTTCCCCGCATATATCTTTCTGGAAAGCACAGAGTGCCACACGCACCCATTGTTTAGTTTTTGTATGTGTGTCCACTGCTTTTTCTAATGAGATTTTTCGTTTTTACACACATACAAACACCGTGAACAGTGTTTTTTGTTGCCAACACAGGAATTACCGCGACGCCGCGGGTTTTTAACACAATAATTGATAGACCCCCGACAAAGATATTTTTCATCTTGCTTTGTTCTCCTAAAACAATAAAAACAAAATCTTATGCTACGTTCCTGGCTGTGCTCCCGCCGGTCCAGTGCCTGTTAGTTTTTGTTGTGCTATTGTTAATACATTAAACAAAGTATAATATAAATTTAAACCAGATGGAAAACTGTTAAACAATAAAAAGAAAAAGCCCATCATGAAATATTGCATCATTTTTTGTTGTTCCTGTTGTGGCCCCCCAACTGTCATCATTTTTTGTTGAGCATACATTGATAGTGCCATTATTATTGGTAGCGCACAAACATAGTCTCCATAAATTGGAACCTTAAATGGTAGATTAAATATTATATCAGGCGCTGAAAGATCTTTTATCCAAAACACGAACGGCTCACCGCGCAATTCTATTGTTGATCTAAACACTGTGAACAGGGCTATTAAAAGTGGCATCTGTAATAACATGGGAAGACAACTACCCAGGGGATTAACACCTTTTTTCTTATATAGCTCCATCGTTGCTTGGTTAAGCTTTGTTGGGTTGTTTTTGTATTTTTCTCTTAAGTTGTTAATCTCTGGCTGTATTCCCTGCATTGCTTGTGTAGATTGGTAACTTTTTTTTGTAAGCGGATATACAATCAGTTTTACCAATATTGAAAAAATAATCAAGATGACTCCGTAGTTGGGAATATAGCCATGCATTGATTTTAGTGTCCACAAAACACCTTTTGAAATTGGCCTGATTATTGTCCAGCCAAAATTCATTATAGACTCTAGGTTTGCGTTTAGATTTTTGATCCTGTCATATTCTAGGGGTCCCAAATAAAGTGAAACAGCAACTTTTTGGTCTGATGGTAACTCTATTCCGATGTTATACAACTCCTTTCCTTTGTTTGTTGCTGAAATCGTTGATCCCATGACCTGGTTGTTGCCATTGTCTAATAGGGCCGCAACAAAATATTTAGTTCTTATCGCGGCCCAAGTGGTTTGTCCTTTGTACTCGTTATTAAAAGCCTCTCCTGAGCCAGCCTTAACATCCAACAATTCTCCGCCTTGGTATAGATATGCTCCAAAATACGTTTTTTCAGTGGTGGTGTCTTTTTCTGTTGTTGGCAGCCCCCCAAACCAGCTGAACAAAAAACCATTGCCAAGTATATCTTTTGACACGCTTGAGATATCTATATCGATGTCCACTATAAAGTCCTCTGGGTAGAACGTAATTGATTTTGTAATTGGTTTTTGACCAAGCATATTTGTGTAGGTTATGGTTTTTGGGTCAATTAAATAAACGCTGTCAGTGGCCGTGCTCTGGACCCAGCCTTCTCGGGCGTTAACCATTTCACCATCTGCGCCTCGAAAACTTATTAACAGGTTGTCTCTGTTTTCTACTGTCGCAAGATCAACATAGGCGCTGTCGGGGGAGAGGTGCTTCTTAATTTTGTAAGACACAATAGATCCGCCGTTGGCAGAACTAAGTTTGGCTATATACAGGTCAGATTCTATAATAATTGTCTTGTCTTCTGTTGGGGTGGGCGCACTAAGATTAATTACAGAAAGTGGTTTGTTAATTATTTGGTTGTCATCTTTTTGGACCTCGTCATTAGAAACATCATTGGCCCCCTCATCTGTGTTCTCATATTCTGGCTGTGGTGGTGGTGAGACAATCTCCATATAATATGGGGTTAAAACCAAAACCAAGGTTATTAACAACAGGGCAGTAAGGGTGTTTCTATCCATAACGGCGTTTAGGGCTGTTTATTTTGGGTTACACCAAAAAAAACAGAGGTTTGGCCGCATTTAAATATTGAGAAAGGGTGGGGTAGTTGCAAAAATCTGTTTCTGGTGATGAAATACCTACGCAGATAGGACCTTGCGACCCTTTTTTCTTCTTCTGCGCAAAACGGCCCGACCACCAACGGTTTTCATTCTTGAGCGGAAACCATGTTTGTTTTTGCGTTTACGCCTACTTGGTTGATATGTTCTTTTCATAATATATACTTTAAAAAGCCGAGAAAGATACAAAACCCCAACAAACAACACAAAAACTAAAAACCAAACAAGGAAAGATAAAAAGACTTAGGAAAACAAAATAACCAAAGTAATTTATAGAAAATTAAAAAATGTGGAAAACCTGTGGACAAAACAAACAAACATGGCTAAAAACACCTGGAAACAAATAAAAGAAAACCTTTCTAACCAACTACCAGGGCATACAATAAGCACGTGGTTTGACCCGGTTAATCCGGTGGCTATTGACGGAGACGACCTAATACTAGAGGTTCCAAGCCAGTTTTTTTATGACTGGATTGAGTCGCACTATCGCCACCACATAAACAAGTCGATAGAAACGCTTGGGCTTAATAATGTTTCCACAAAGTTTATTATTTCAGCAGAAACACAGGAACTAAAAATAAACGAAAAACAAAACCTAACTCCTGTAAAAAAATCACCACTCATCCCTATTTTAAACAAAGATCATAGTTTTGAGGCTTTTATTGAGGGCTCAAACAATCAGTTTGCGAAAACCGCCGCAGAGGCCGTAGCAGAGAACCCTGGAAAACAATCATTCAACCCGCTTATTGTTTATGGTGGTACGGGCCTAGGAAAAACACACCTGTTACATGCTATAGGAAACAGAATTCTGGAAACGCAGCCCGATCGTAGAATTGTTATAGCAACAAGCGAAAAGTTCACACTAGACTTTGTGAATGGGTTAAGGAAAAACAGAACCATAGAGTTTGCACAGCAATACAGGCGAGCAGACGTTTTACTTGTTGACGATATTCAATTTTTCAGAGGAAAAGAGCAAACACAAGAACAGTTTTTCCACACATTTAATGAACTACACCAAGCAGGAAAACAAATTGTTTTAACCGCAGACAAATACCCCGGCGAGATGCAGGGCCTACAAGATAGGTTGTTATCTAGGTTTCAGTCTGGGCTTTCTGTAGATATTCAGCCGCCAGACTTTGAGGTTCGCGTTGCTATTCTTCTGGATAAGGCCGAAAGAAATGGGGTAGACCTCCCCTATGATATAATTGAATTTATCGCTACGCATATGCGTAGCAACATAAGAGACCTCGAGGGTACAATCATAAGACTGCTCGCAAGGTCATCTCTAATGAACCAAGACATTGACCGAGATCTTGTTCAGGAGGTTGTAAAAGAACGCATTGGGAGCAGGCCCACTAGGGATCTTTCTATGGAAGACGTTGTAAGAAAAGTATCGGAACTGTCTGGAATACCAGAAGACGACATTGTTGGAAAAAGCAGAAGAAAAGAAATTGTAGAGGCGAGACAAACGGCAATGTTTTTATGTAGAAATATTTTAGATGGCTCTCTAAGCAGTGTGGGGATGTATTTTGGTGGGAGAGACCACACCACGGTTATGCACGCGATTAAAACAATTGAAGAAAAAAAGTCAAAAAAGAAAAATATAAACGAACACATTACCCAAATAACACAAGAACTAAGCTTTTTCTAGTTAGACAAACAGAGTTCTTTTATAACCGCAGAAAATTCACTTAGGTTATATATATACTAAGGCTTGAGGAATTGAACGTTATATACCAACTTGTGGTTTTACTTTGTTTTTTTACCGCAACCACAGCACAAATAAGTTTTCCAAGCACAAAAATCCACTATACCATATCTGGAGACACCCTTAGCCAACCATATTATAGAAACATTAGTATAGACAGTGTCTCTGAAAACATTAGGTATGCGATTATATCTTTACACGGTGATGGCAGAAATGCTTATGAACATTTTAACATAATTACACAGGCAGCGGCCAGCGCCGGGGTCGAAGACTCTACAATTTTATTGGCGCCCCTTTATCCGTTTCAAGATGACATTAATCAATACAGCCTTGGTGATGATGTGTTGTATTGGTCTGACAGTGACTGGAACGCAGGAGACCTATCAAGAAACACACAATCCAACCCAAGACCGTTTAGGATAAGCTCCTTTTCCACGATGGACACAATTTATCACAGGCTGACTGAAAATAACCCAAACATAGAAAGAATCGTTTTAACGGGCCATTCTGCGGGGTCTCAAATGGTGGTTCGTTATGCAGCGGGAGGTAGGGCCCAAGAGATGCTAAACAATTTGGGGGTTGAGTTTGTTTATATTCCCACAAACACACCATCCTTTCTTTATTATGATGACAATAGGGTTTTAAACCAGGGCGCGGATGTGTTTGAGTTTGGGCCAACAGACTGTGGGTCTGCAAGCCAATATAAATACGGCCTAGACAACCTAAATCAATATATGGAAACAACGGGGGAGACCCACATCAAAGAAAACTATGGTTTGGCGAATATTACCTATCTTGTTGGTCAATATGATTTTGGAGGGCAAACCAATACCTGCGCAAGGATGGTGCAGGGCAACAGTCGCCTTATTAGGACACATGTTTATTTTTCATATATTGGTTTTTTTTATGGAGACAGCATTTATAATAAACATCGTATGGCTGAAATTCCATCAGCCTATCACGAGTTTGATCAAATTATTTTTACTGACTGCGGAGCGAACGCTTTATTTGGTGTTGGCGACTGTGATTTATATGCCGACGGCTCTCAACTATTTAACCATCGGCCAAACGCTATAGCCGGCGAAGACCAACTTGTAAACCCAGGAGAACTGGTTTTGTTAGATGCTTCTGAAAGCTACGACCAAGATGGTGAAATAGAGACCTACAGCTGGACACAAGTATCAGGGAGCCCCACAAACATTGAGTTCTCAGATAGCGTCGCTGCTCAGCTTACAATGCCGGGTGGGGGAGAAAATATTGACATAGAGTTGGTGGTTGTTGACAACGAACTAGCCTCTGGAACAGACACGGTAAGGCTTGTGTTTAATCAACCGCCAAGCGCAGATGCCGGCGATGACCAGCAGGTCGGTTATTCTTCTGTTGTAATATTAGACGGAACACAAAGCTCCGATACAAATGGGGAAGTTGATGGGTTTTTGTGGGAACAATTAAGCGGAGACCCTGTTTCTGTTTTTTCTGCCGACCAGGCAATTGCAACCTTTTATTCTCCCAACATTGAGACCGCCCTGTCTTTTGTGCTTTTGGTTTTTGATGAACAAGGCCTTAGTGACAAAGACACGGTAAATATTTTTATTTCATCGCTGTCTATTAATACCGGAGGCAAAGAAAAAGATAGAATATCGTTATTTCCCAACCCGTTCAATTCTATGCTTTTTATTAATTATTTCAGCCAAAGCGGTTTTAAAACAAGGGAGGTCACTGTGTATAATATTATAGGTGAAAAAATAATCAACTGGGACATTTCTAGTAAAAACAGTGAAAACAGCTTTATTTATTGGGGGGCAAAAGATGAGCGTGGATTTGAAATTAGGTCTGGTTTATATTTTGTGCGTCTTGAGAGTGATAACAGTTCAATTATAAAAAAGGTTACCTACTTGAAATAATGATCCACGGTTTGTGCAAAAAAACAATATTAATAACAACGCTGTTTTCATATTTATTTGGGCAAGACCCAATCATTAGTGTTTGGTATATTGGAACCAGGGTCGCTGGCGGCGGACCATATAATCACTATATTGAACTTTTCAACCCAACTGAAGAACAAATAAACCTCAGCCAATATGCCCTCATAAAAGGTCATGGGCAGAGCAACAACGTTGAACAACAGGCGGGCTGGGGAAACACCCTTAGTAATTCGGGTGTCTCGTTTAACAGGCTCCCAAACTTTATTTTATTTCCAGGCCAATCCTACGGGGTTTCTAGAGACGTGTCGCACGAAAGCCTTCAAAACCATGCTGACCTTATTCTAGAGGACGAGGGTGTTTTGTCGATTAGTGGTGACGATGCGGTCGGGCTTTTTAAGGGTGAGGGGGGCCTCGATGCTGTCCTGGCTGCTTCTGACAGCATTCCCATTGACTGTATCGGCAGCCCATATGAAGACCCAGGTCAGGGGTGGCAAGTGTCGGGAGAGATTGGCCCACCAAACTCAACCAACACCACCGGTTATGGTGTTACGAGGTTTGCGATTTTAACCAGAAAACCCAGTGTCTGTTATGGCAACGCTGGCAACTGGAATGGTTCACGTGGTTGTGTCACAGACAGTTGTACAAACTGGATAACAGACACCCCGCAAACAACATATAATGAAAGCGAATGGGACGTTCACGCTTGTTACTATCCAGACGCAGATGGAAACACGGGGCCGGGGTATGAGCCAGACACAAATCCAAACTGCGATGAAGACATATTGGTAATGGCGGCATATACAAATACGTGTGAGCTTTCTGAAAACCAAAGCCCAACATCCAGCGCAGGCGCTGACCAAACAGTAAGCTATAACCAACAGGTCACACTTGACGGCTCTGGAAGCTCTGACCTGGATGGCACTATAGCGTCTTACCAGTGGTCTCAGATATCGGGAACAAGTGTTGCGCTGAGCACCCCAGACCAAAACACAACAATATTTACATCACCGAACGAAGAAGGACCGCTTTCATTTAAGCTCGTGGTGACCGACAATGAATCTGCCACCGACACAGACACAGTAGGCATAATTATTGTTAATACAAACACCGATCCGGTGGCTAGTGCTGGAGAAGATCAGTCGGTTGGTTTTAGTGAGTTGGTCACACTTGACGGCTCTGGAAGCTCTGACCTGGATGGCACTATAGCGTTTTACCAATGGTCTCAGATATCGGGAACAAGTGTTACGCTGAGCACCCCAAGTGAGGCAATAACAACACTCACCTCTCCCACGGAAGAAAACATACTGGTGTTTGCGCTCTCTATAACAGATGAGCTCGGAGGCACAGACAGCGACACTGTTTCTGTGTTGGTACAAAACACCACCGCATCTATTGATGAAAACCTAATTCCTGGAGAGTTAAAACTTTTTGGAAACCACCCAAATCCATTTAACCCAAAGACAGAGATAGTGTTTCAGGTTTTAAAACAAACAGATATAAAGCTGGCTATATATAATGTTTATGGACAGCGCGTGTGGATAAAAAACCTTAGTCAAAGGGAAAAAGGGCTCTGTCGTGTGCCCTGGGCTGGGAAGACAGCTCAAGGAAAACCGGTGGTCAGTGGTATATATTTTTATCGTGTCAGGGTAGGCGATAAACATCTATTAGGTAAAATGTCACTCGTTAAATAACTAATACAAAACCAAAAGGCAAAACTTATTTTTAAAAAAAGACTGATAGGCCTTTATTTGTTTTCAAGCGTCACGGCTCTTTTTGGGTTTGATACTGTGACAATATCTGGAACCGTTTTTGACGGTTCTAGCAGCCCCCTTCCTGGTGCAAATATTATGTTAACCAACAGCCCTTACGGCGGGGTCACCAACTTAAGGGGTTTTTACAGTATTGAGGTTCCAATAAGCGCCGTTTCTGACAACAGGGCAATGATAAGAGCATCTTTTATTGGCTTTCGATCTGCGGTTGACCCAGTATTGTTTTCAGGGGAAAAAGAGACCACCGTTGACTTTGTTCTTGTTCGGGACGTTCTTGGCCTTGAAGCCGTGATCGTTACCGGCCTAGGTGGCCTAGAGGAAAAGAAAAAACTAGGCGTATTAATTGAATCCGTAAAACCAGAGGCTGCTCAAAAATCAGGAGAAACAAATATTATAACAGCGCTTAGGGGAAACGTCCCGGGCCTTGAAATTAGAAAAACAAGTGGTGACGCGGGAACCAACGCATACTTTAGGATTCGTGGAACCGGGACAATCTCAGGGGGCCACGAGCCCTTAATTATTATTGACGGATCGCCGGTAAACTCTAGCACCAGGACTGTTGGGGGCGACGAGTCTGTTCAGAGCCCAAGAAATAGATCTGAGGCCTCCTCTAGAACGTCCGACATTAACATTGACGACATTGCCTCTATTGAGATTTTGAAGGGAGCCGCGGCATCGGCAATTTATGGGTCT
>Ga0208764_10002987_pt1 | contig 10461 bp, 4 predicted proteins | sample ETNtaG_18_FD_185762 | JGI IMG/M metagenome (GOLD analysis project Ga0208764, IMG submission 185762) | Marine microbial and viral communities from oxygen minimum zone, Eastern Pacific Ocean - ETNP201302SV91 (SPAdes) (version 2) | ecosystem: Environmental > Aquatic > Marine > Oceanic ...
CAACCACTGCTCAGGAAACCGGTCCGGGCGTTATGCAAGCCGACGACCCTCGCAACCTTACCTTTGACCAGAGTCGAATGTTCATGTATGGAGATGAGACTGCTGAGAGTCAGAGCACATGGCAAACTTGGACCCATTCCGCAGCAACCGATACCGATTCGGACGAATCGATGAGTGAAGGAAATGTTCTGGGCGATGCGAACAATGGAGGTGGACCTAGAGACTTCACCTTCGATGGATCAAACCCTGTGGCTGAGCCCTTAGAAATAGACAACACAGTCCCGGTTACTGGGAATATTCACTTGCTCATCATTTGCGATGTTGAACAAGGTCAGTGCACCAAAGAAGTCACAATCGTACTTCGACTGGGCAACCGTGATTTGGCACAACAAACGATTAACGAACCCGATGAGGATGACAATTATGCGTTTGAATTCTTCATCAATCAAGAAGAAGTCAAGGCTGACGAAACCTTTGGTTTGCGCGTTTCATTCCAAAAACCTCACAGTCCTTTGAACCCCAACGATGGATACGTCCTGTATCTTGGTCCCGGTGAATCATGGATGGACATTCCAGTCATGGCCCCTTACGAACCCGTTGTCCCCGGTCTTGACGCTGCAGAATATGTTTCGCCCTATGCGCAAGCATCCGGGTATAATCTTGAAAGTGCAAATTCAACATCCATGATTGGATTTGTCTTTTGGGCCCTTCTTGGAATCGGTGTTTTCGTCGCAGGATTCATGTTCATTCCAGCCATTCCAATGAAAGAATTGTCAATCTTATTCACGGGGTTGGGTCTGTTGGTTTCGATGACGGTTGCACCGGTTATTGCAGGACCACTGCAAATGGGTAAAGTCAATCCCGATGATCCAGATGTATGGTCCATTGACGAATTAATCCAACTCGATGAGCGCCCTGGTTCATTCATTGGAGATGCCTTTGTTGAGGATTATGAGTTCTCCATCTATGTGGAATATGATGATGTATTCATGACAACTGATCGTGGGGAGAAAATTTCAGGTTTGGGATATGAAGAATATGCTTCACTCTTTGAGGACCCCGAAGTGCCTCAGCGAGGGAAAGAATACGTTCAGTTGTACTTCTCGTTATTCCACATCGATTTGCGTCCGGGACAAGCGGTTCTCGCGCAATCAATGATTGTCAATTCAACCAACCCGGCTACCGGTGAAAGTTCATTGGTGCCATTGCATGCTTGCATGGATTGTACAGATCCTGATTCGGGTGCGGCTTGGGAAACCAAAATGGTCACTGTGACTATTGCTGGGGAAGATTCTGAACGATTTGCGATTCAGCACGTCTTGTGTGAAATCATCGGTGTCGATTCTTCGTGGGGTGTTTACGCGCACGGTCTGACTGCACTGGGGCTTCTCATGGGTGGAATCGGTTTTTGGATGTCGTTTAGGCAAAATCGCCAATATGACGATGAGGATGATGAAGAGCCTGATGAAGACTTTGAAGACGCCCTTGATGATCTTGAAGAATTCTGAGGCGGCTTGAATGGGCTGTAATCTACGAGACCTCGCTTCACCGGTACCCATTCAGATGACCGACCTCGCAGGCCAGCGCATCGCAGTAGATGCCTTTCTCACAGCCTACCAATTCATCACCAGTCTACGTGCGAGAGGAGAAGGGAAAGATGGGACATATCTTCGAGATAGTCACGGAAGACCTGTCTCCCACCTGATGGGTTTTCTAGACCGAAGTGCTGCCCTCGTCGATGCTGGAATTGACCCTGTGTTCGTGTTTGATGGCCGACCACATGAATTGAAATTTGAGACTCTGGCCGGGCGTAAGGAACGTCGTGTAAACGCGAAGGAGAAATGGGAGGCAGCAATCGAAGCAGAGGATTGGAAAGCCGCTGACAAACTCGGTGCACAGGTAGTATCCTACTCACCTGAAATGGTACAAGAAACACAACAAATGCTTGACCTGTTGGGAATTTCTTGGATTGAGGCTCCGATGGAAGCAGAGGGTGCTGCCAGTGTATGGTGTCGCCAAGGACAAGTTGCTGGAGTTGCGAGTCAAGATTGGGATGTTCTACTCTATGGAAGCCCGATAATGGTTCGAAATCTGACCAGTCACGGCACCAAGAAATTTGGACGGGTGATAACCGCTGAACAAATTGTATTGGCCGATCTCCTTGAAGAACATGGTATCACCCAAGAACAGTTGATTGATTTGGGAATCATGGTCGGTACAGATTTTCACCCAGGTATTCGAGGAATTGGGCCCAAAACAGGTCTGAAATTAATCAAGGAATATGGGACCATTGAAGCGGTTTGTGAAGCTAAAGAAAAGGAATTGCCCGAGAGGCTCGATGAAATTCGTGAATTATTCCTGAATCACCCTATTTCTGGTGAACTCCCTTCAGCAGGGATGGCTGATGAAGATGGCTTGAGAGAATTTCTCATCAATGAACGCGATTTCAGTGAAAGACGAGTTGATCGCGCACTTGAGAAAATGAAGGGGGCTGGGAGAATGCGAACAAAGGGACAATCAACGCTCTTTGACTTCTAACCAGCCCACACACTCAAGACGTTAAGGGAAAACCAGTGATTGATGAGAGGGCTTCTAGAGACACGTCGTTTCTGGTTATGTCTTCTGATGACCGGTATTGTTCTGCATGTGCTTGCAGCATTGCTGATGCCCGTTGGACTGGATGCCCATCTTCATTCGGTGTACGTCACAGATGGAATGGAAGATGGAGAGCCTTCACTCGATTGGGGTCCCGTGCGAACGGTAAGTGATGAGGGCTCTATGCCATCTACCGTGGATGCTGATAACCGCTGGGCAGTTTGGCATCTGTGGATTCAATCATGGTTCGAAACATTTGGATCGAGTACATCGACATTGCATGCGATGGGGTTGGCTACAGGGTTGTTGGCTCTAGTGGCTGTTTTCATGACTACACAGAAATTATGGGGTTCTGAAAATGCACTGAGGTTGACCGCATTAGCATCCGTATACCCTCCTTTAATCCGTGCAACAGGAAGATGTTACCAAGAAGGAGCGATATTGGGACTTGTCAGCCTCATCTTCTACTCACTGATCATGGGTGAGAGACAAAGGAAACAGGGTCGTGTTCCTTGGTGGTGGCTTGTTTCGATATTGGGCATTGGCATCATTCTAGATTTCAAGGGCCTTCCTCCAGAAGGAATGATCTTTGTTGCGATCGCTCTGCGCTTGTGGGCTTCCAAAGAAGAACTGTTTACAACACTGCAGAACCGCGAGAAAATATCCATAATTGTGGGTGCGAGCATCGTAACGCTATTGTTTGCATTGTTCCAGAATGGTGTGGACATCGGTGAATTTGGATTTGATCTCGTTTTGTCCATTTTGGCTTCAGTCATTCTGGTTGTTGTTGTCTTTGTCTATGTCGGCATGGGTATATTTGTCCGAGATGTTTCTGAAAAATTGCAAAATAACGAAGCGAATTTGATCCAGAATGCTGGTCTTACTGGACTCGGTATTGTTCTGGGATATGTTGCAGCACTATGGATTGTTGAAGCAGCGAATCTAGGAATGGGATTCGTGGATGTTTGGGGAAATTTCCGCCACAACCCTAGATATGCCAGTTTTCTAATCTTGCCTCTATGGTGGATGTGGATGGCCAATGGCGAAGAAAATTCGATCCGCCCCTTGCCGAGAAGAGAGGTATTCTTTGCTGGTGCAATGGCAATTTTACTGCTTCTGAATGCAAACATGTTGGTACAAACAGGTCCTAGAGGGATGGAGGATATTGGAAAATCATTGTCAAATGAAATTGAAGATGGCGATGAAATCCTGTATATTGCCCCAAAACCGCTGGCCATGCACAGATTGTATACAATACAACTAGACTTGGATCCACAAGACGAATTCAATGTCACGGGACACTGGAGGAGTCCTGATTCAAATTGGTTGGACGAGTTAGAGGATTGTTCTGCTTTAGGACGAGTGACGTGGGTTATCATCGATCCATATGCGGAGGTCGAAACACCAACCAATGGTGTAGATTTCGAATATGAAACTGAGAACGATGTACTGTTTACCGTAATTGAGATAGAATCTCATTGCTCTTCTGAAACGTGAGAGGCCCCCGCCTTGACCTAAGCCAAAACGGGGACGCACACGGTGAACGACTCAAGCGTTCTTGTCAGACTGCACCTGAACGCGCACATCTTGTGCGGCGCCCTTGGTGGCCTGCATTGCCTTACGTACGCGAGTACCTGCGGCAGAGTTTCCTCGATCGTGCTTACCTGCATCGACGAGGGCTTCGTTCAACGTGTCAATCATTCCTTGTACCATGTCTGCTACTGACATAGCCCCCGCCCTCTGAAGACCGCTCTTAATCCTTCACTTTTGGAAGTCGGCTATCGGATGACTAAAACCGCGTTTCTGACTCAAAAGACGACTTGCTCAGTGAGGTGGGGTGAAACCCCTGTGTTCGCCGAGAACGCGGAGGCGTGCCTCCGAAATCGATCACGATGTTCGAATGAACGAACTGTCAGCCTGCATTGTCCAAGCGGTGCCATCAGGTGCTAGATACACAGTCTCTCCAGCGTGTCCGGTTACGTATTGTCCACCTGGTGTGAGCTGAGTGTAATCCGGAACCGAATTGACGACCGGCGCAGCAGCAGGAGGTGCTGCTGCAGGTGTAGAGAAAGCGACTTCTGTGCCCCAATCTGGTGTGGATTCATTTCTTCCGCCACGCAGTAGCACAGCACCGAGAACGCCTGCTATCACGACTAGGAACACCAAGGCAGCAATGCCACCAATGACCATGATGCTCATGCCACCGGACTGAGTTTCCTCATCATCTCCTGCTTGCTCGTTACCGGTGTCATCACCAGTTTCATCGGTTGGGTCTTCGGAACCAGGCTCTTGAATCGCCAGATAAGATACGGTGTCTGACTCATAGTCGAATCCGTCTGTACCAATTGCAGTAACGATAATCTTGACTTCATCGAAGTTGGCCAAACCGTTTCCTGAGCTTGGGGCGGCAGAGAACGTGTGTCCTGTCAGTAAGACAGATGAATCGACTGCTTCGACTCCTTGCTCATAGCAAATACCACTCTGTGTGTTACAAATTTGCCATTCTGCTTCGATGTTGGTCAATTGAGTGTCACTCAGTTGTACGAGGAAGAATGTCGGTTCTTTTCCAAAGAACATGTCTGTGACTGCAATGTCGAGATCGCCGTTGCTACCATCATTACTCCAAACCAATGGTACACTGTCCACAACTGTGACCATCAAATTCCATTGGCCGCTGTCGCCATGAGAATCGGTTGCTGACAACATAATCAGGTACTGACCTGCGCTGCCATACGTTGCTGTAAGTGTGCCAGAAATCGGGTTGTATTGGACCATGCCATCGTTGGATGTGACCGACGCCCAAATCTCTGCATCATCATCATCAACGTCTGTTAGACGAGCTGAAAGATCCAATTCAAGAGGTGTGTCTACCTGAACCATGAGATTGTCCAAACCGACTGCATCAAAGCGTGGAGCGTCGTTGATGTTCTCCACGTGCACGTGAACTTGTGTTTCGCTGAGTTGCCCATCTGTGTCCGTTGCACGAACTGTGACCACAACACTTCCATGACCATCGTCATCAATTGCGGTCATCATGAGACCGGTCGGCCAAATTTCAGCATCGAGGATATTGGCAGGTTCGACGGATACAATCGCCAATGAAAGATCCATCACGCTCGATGGATTGCCATCTGTATCGGTGTCGGTGAGGAACTGTGTCAATCCGAGTTGGGCGCTGCCGCCTTCATCATAGGACTGGGCTGGAATACTGGACCAACGAGGTTGACCGTTCTCAACCACATTGAACAGCAGAGTACCGGTGTTTTGGTCTTCCCCATCATTGATTGTGATACCAATGCCTTGTGTCATTGGGTTGCCCATGTTGTCCCACTGCATGGTTGCGAAGTTGACCTCAATTTCTCCTGCCGATGCATGCCATGCTATGAACGCAGGGTGCTGGCTGGTGATGACCAAGTTGCCCAATGGGGTTTCTGCATCACAAACAAGTCCAGCCAAAGATACGCGCTCGTTGGTTTCAACCTTGACGGTTGGTAGACCCGGGAATGATGGACAAGTGCCTGGAGCGTTGTCCGGTTGGTTTGGATCGATAACCTGTGGCAGGCCATTCATCAGACTGAAGGCATCAGTGAATGCCGTCCAATCACCGACTTGACCACGAGCATCTGTGAGGCGGGCTCGGACGTCATAATCTCCACTGGATGCTGTGTTTACGGGTTCTACTGTGAACACATAGCGCTCGTATTGTGTGCCGGGCGCGGTTAGACTTGTTGGAGCATCGACCCAATCAGAACTCCATGTACTGGAGCCGCTTGGAGCGACTTCGAATTCCGCGGTCATGGTCGACATTGTGTCAACACCGTCTCGTGGATTCCCTGTGACGTCAAAGTCGAGGGAACCACCGCGAGCAATTGCAATATCTCCGTCAGCCCCCGGCGGGTCAGTAGATGGTGTGAAATCATGCTCGATGTAACTCATCTGAACGTTGTTGGCCCCATTACCATCATCGGTTAGGCCCGTGACTTGGGCCTTGAATCCTGTTAGGCCGTGTGCTGTGTTAACGATGCTTGATGTGTCAAATGTAGTGCTGAATGTTTGAGTGTTCGTTGAACCTGCTGCATTCGATAGGGTGTTGAGATATGTCTGGTCGAAGCACTGGTTGTCGTAGCACATCTCGATGGTTCCGCCATCTGAATATGTGTCAGCCCCAGCGTTACGAACTGTCACTTCAAGATCGAGTGTGTCACCTGTAATGAAGCCGGGTGCGCCATCTTGGTTGTCAACTGTAAAACTGACAACTGAAATGTCAATCGGAGGCTGCATGGTGCCGTCAGCAGCAGCGAAGACATCCTCTTGGAAGCTGCTTGTGCTCCAGTCGCTAAACAGAGCCGCTACGACGTTCATGTTGCTAGCGCCTTGACCCACCAAGTTGTTTGGAATCGTCCATGTTGTGGATGATGAACCAGAAGCCAGTGAAAGGGTTTCAAAGCCTGTTCCGCCGCCCACGCTTCCACTGTTGCTTGCATAGCCACCATTGTTGAGGAGCCATGCTTCCCAGCAATTGTGTCCTTTGGTACCATCGGAATAAGCATGCGAATGGCAAACCTTCTCGGTCACTGCGGCATACAACTTGATGGATGATGCTGCTGTGCCTGAACCGATGTATGAGGCTGTGATGGTTACATCTGATGTGCCATCGCCATTGTCACTCTGTCCAACGTTGACTGTGTAATCAGCTGCAGTGGAGTGCATGTTTCCACCGCTTGAGATGAACTGATCCCAACAGGTATTGGAACCGCAACCTGTGTTCAGAGTGGCATCACCGAAGGAAGTCTTTGGTGCTCCACCCGATTCACCCAGGTGCTGAACCCCATAGATAGGGGCAATGTTACCTGACTCTGCATCTGCCGTATTACCGTAAGATGCGCTGTGGTAAGAGATGTAGACATAGTTGTCCGGTAGGCTGTTCTTGGCCTGATTGTGTGCTGGGCTGCCATAGGCATAGCAGTAACCACAATTGTCAGAAGTGATGTACTGTGCAAACACCGTGTGACCAGGGTTGGTCGGTGCGGCAAGAGGTTCTGCAAGTTCCAGCAGTTCTCGATCTTCATTTTCTTTCTCGCTGAAGTCCAATGCACCATTCATGGTCATCAGAACCATGATGGTAGCAATCATCAGAGTATTCACATAGCGTGTGCTCATGGTTCCTCCTGTAAGGAGGACGCTAATAACAACACCCATCTTAGGTCATGTCGGAAAAACACGTAAATTTGGCTAAACAAGGTGGAAAAATAAGGTTAGTAGACCGATTGGAAGAGGTCGTCTTCAGCGATTGGTTCAAGTCCAACCATTCAGCCCAACAAACGAGGAGACTGCAGTATGGTCGATGATGGCTATCGGAGCGCCCTTCCCGACCCCGATGAGGGGGAAACGGAAGAATGGCGAGAATCAATTCTCTCCGTCGAGGAAAATCTGGGTCCAGCGCGAGCCCGATATCTATTGCAAGAAGCTGTAACTGTTGCAAATTCAATCGGTGTTCCGCTCGGTGAACTGACCCAAACCGCATATGTCAATTCGATCCACCCCGATGACCAGCCAGTTTATCCTGGAAACCTTCAGATGGAAGGGAAAGTTCTCGACGTCATTCGATGGAATGCGATGATGATGGTAACCCGTGGAAACAAATATTTCGAGGGTATTGGAGGGCACATCTCAACCTATGCGAGTACCGCACATCTCTGGGAGGTTGGTTTGAACCATTTCTTCAAAGGAAAAGATGGCGATGGAAATGGCGACCACGTCTACTGGCAAGGGCATGCAAGCCCTGGCCTATACTCTCGGGCGTGGATGGAGGGGCGAATGGATGAAACCCGAATGGAAAATTTCCGTCAAGAGGCCTTCAGTAAGGGATTGTCATCATATCCACATCCGCGCCTAATGCCTGATTATTGGGAATACCCTTGTGTAAGCATGGGACTTGGTGCCATGACTGCAATCCGACAAGCCCGCTTCAATCGCTATCTACACAATCGAGATTTGGTTGATACCTCAGAAAGTACATCTTGGTATTTCATGGGTGATGGTGAGTCGGATGAACCCGAATCACTCTCGGAGTTGACCCTTGCTTCTCGAGAAAACCTCGATAACATTGTGATGGTCATCAACTGCAATTTGCAGAGATTGGATGGACCAGTTAGAGGCAATGGCAAGATTGTGCAAGAATTGGCCGCTAGATTTACCGGGGCCGGTTGGAACGTAATCAAATGCTTGTGGGGTTCGTCGTGGGATGATTTGTTCGCCAAAGACAACAACGGTATTTTGGCTGCACGCCTCGAAGCACTTGCAGATGGTGATGAACAGAGAATTATGACAGCGGAGGGAGCTACGATTCGTTCTGATTTGTTCAACACACCCGAACTTGCCTCGATGGTATCTCACCTCTCCGACTCCGATTTGGAAGATTTGACCAATGATGTAGGTGGACATGACCCGGTCAAGATTTACGCTGCATATTCAGCCGCAAGAGCACACAAAGGAAGGCCGACTGTTGTGCTTGCACGGACCATCAAGGGATGGGGTTTGGGACCTTCGTTCGCTGGGAGAAACTCTACGCACGGGAAAAAGAAGGCTGACCAAGGAGTACTCCAATTCATGCGTGATGACATGGGCTTGCCATTTGGTGATGAGGACCTTGAGAAGTTGCCCTATCTTCAACCTGGAAATTATCCTGATGAAGTCGAATACTTGCTCCACCAGCGCGAGAAATTGGGTGGTTTTTTGCCTGAAAGACGTGAGCATAAGATGGGGCTCACAACACCAAGTCATGATGCGTATGCAGAATTTGATGACGGTACGAAAGGTTCCCTCGAAGTCAGTACGACGATGGTCTTTGTTCGACTGATGCGGAGTTTGATGAAAACGGATGGCTTTGGAAAGCACGTTGTCCCAATCGTCCCCGATGAAGCGAGAACATTCGGTATGGACCCACTGTTCAGCGAGTTTGGAATCTATGCTCCAGAGGGGCAATTGTACAAACCGGTGGACCATTCTGTCCTGATGAAATACAAAGAGAGTAAGAATGGACAAATTCTCGAAGAGGGCATTAACGAAGCGGGTGCAATGTCGACATTTATTGCCAGTGGGACTTCATATTCAACTCAGGTTTGTGCCACGATTCCATTCTACATTTACTACTCGATGTTCGGATTCCAACGTGTAGCAGATCTGATCTGGTCAGCTGCGGATAGTCGTGCAAGAGGGTTCCTCATCGGAGCGACTGCAGGTCGAACCACGCTCAATGGTGAAGGATTACAGCACCAAGATGGTCACTCACACTTGATGGCGATGACCAACCCCGCCGTGCGTGCTTGGGACCCAGCGTATGCCTACGAATTGGCGACGATTATCAAGCACGGAATTGAGGAGATGTGTAACGATGAAAGGGACGTCATCCACTACATTACGGTCTACAATGAGAATCATCCAATGCCAGCCAAACCATCCGATGTTGATGAGGGGATTCTGCGGGGCCTATACCGGCTGAATGGAAGCGATGGAGCTGACGTTAGATTGCTCGGATCTGGCCCGATTATGCTACAGGTCGAAAGGGCTGCTAAAATGTTGACTGAACGTGGTGTCTCTTGCGAGATTTGGTCGGTTACTTCCTATGGAGAACTGCGGCGAGATGCTGCCGAAAGTGAGCGTTGGAACCGACTCCACCCTACTGAGGATAAGCGCTCATCATGGGTTGCAGATCACTTGGACGACAGCGTAGGAACAACCGTTGCAGTGAGTGACAATATGATGGCGGTACCCGACTTGATTCGACAGTGGGTTGGCGGTGATTATGTTGTTCTTGGTACCGATGGTTTTGGACGTTCAGATACGCGCGAGGCGCTCCGAAGGTTC
>Ga0208764_10002988_pt1 | contig 10460 bp, 5 predicted proteins | sample ETNtaG_18_FD_185762 | JGI IMG/M metagenome (GOLD analysis project Ga0208764, IMG submission 185762) | Marine microbial and viral communities from oxygen minimum zone, Eastern Pacific Ocean - ETNP201302SV91 (SPAdes) (version 2) | ecosystem: Environmental > Aquatic > Marine > Oceanic ...
AGTTGACTACACAGGTTTTGGTTGGCTACTCATTAAACATGGAGTCTTTGAAAATGAGGAGATGAAGTATCCTTGGTTTGCTCCTAAGATGCAAGTCTTTGATTCTGGAGAAGTCCAAGATATGTGTGGAGAAGACGTTTCTTTCTGTCTCGATGCGAAAGAAGCAGGATTTGAGATCTGGTGTGATCCAAAGATCCGTGTTGGTCATGAGAAAACTCGCATAATCTAATTATGATGAATAACTATTCATATGGTTCTACAAACCGTTTATACAAGGTTATGGAGTTGGGCACTAATGGTTGGGGGATCCCTGATGAAAAAAGGGATCAACACCTAACCAAGGAACAGGCCGAAGAGAGATTACAGTTTCATATTAGTGAAGGTGTATCTCCTCAACGTCTTAGAGCGTCCCCAGAGTAAAATTTCGGCGTAAAAACAGCGGCGCGTACACCTCAAAATTATAAATAGAGGTACGATCAAGTAAAATGGAGTAGTAATGGCAGATTCAGATCCAACAAAAGCACCCCTTAACGTAAACACCGTTGGTGGTGGAAGTGGAAAGACCGTAGGACAGTACGATGTAAGTGCCCAAGCACGGAAAAAGAGTGCCGCAATCAACAATACTGCACAATCTCCACTAGCTGCAGGTTAGAAAAAACTAAAATCAAGGAAATGCCTTTAGGTTACTTAACCTAGAGGTGTTTTTTTGTCGCTAAATAGAATATGATATACCTTTGTTACGAAAATGCATAACGATCATATCAAAATTGACTATCTTAGCTCTAATAAATTGGATTTAATCGATCAACCCGAAGAATCCGATGATTTGTTGCGTGAAGTTGTAGGAGATTACCTCCAAGACACTAAAAGAAAGCAAAAATTGAATGAAGAGTCAACCTAATGCCAAAAGTTGACCAAACGTTAAGAAGTAGTCAGGCTTTTAAAGATATTAGTCTCTCATTTGTCCGCCATCCTGTGACGGATGACATTGGTGTCTTCACAAATGAAGCTGCAATTAAGAGATCAGTAACAAATTTAGTCAGAACAAGGGTCAGTGAGCGTTTCTATAACCCATTAATAGGGAGTACACTTGAAGATTCACTATTTGAGAACCAAGATCCAGACACGGCTATAGTTCTTGAAGATGATATTTCAATTCTACTCGAAAACTTTGAACCTAGAATTGCTAATCCAGATATATCTGTGATATATCCATTGGATACTAATGAATTAACAGTAACCATATCATATGATATTGTCGGGTTGGCGTTTCCCAGACAAAATATAGAATTTATTCTTCAATCAACTAGAATATAATGTCTTTTAACCAGTTTACCAACCTAGACTTTGCTGATCTAAGGGCCCAAATCAAGGATTACCTTCGTGTAAACAGCGATTTCTCTGATTTTGACTTTGAGGGATCTAACTTTTCAACGTTGATTGACCTTTTAGCGTATAACTCATACATTACTGCCTACAACACTAACATGGCAGTTAATGAATGCTTCCTTGATAGTGCGACATTACGAGAAAATGTAGTATCACTAGCAAGAAATATTGGTTATGTACCAAGATCATCCCGATCTGCACAAGCTGTGGTGAATTTTAGTGTAGACTTGGGTACAAATGACACCAAAATATTAACTTTAAAGGCAGGACAAGTTTCATTAGGTACTCAACAAGGAAGTTCTTACATATTTTCCATTCCAGATGACTTTGTTGCTACAACTGGTGAAAATAATATTGCAAATTTCGAGAATTTAACGATTTATGAGGGAGTTTACCTTACAAAGAACTTCCAAATCGATTATTCTCAACCAAATCAACGATTTATTCTTCCAAATGCGAATGTTGACACTACTTCTATTCGTGTTACTGTCAAATCGACAACAAATGAGATTTATGAGCTCTATGACAACATTTTAAGAGTTGATGCTACATCTAAACTATTCCTAATTCAAGAAATTGAGGATGAGCACTATGAAATCCTCTTTGGAGACGGAATTATTGGTAAAAAACCTCCTGCTGGAGCAGTTATCTCAGTATCCTACATCGTAACAAACGGTGCTTTGGGAAATAACGCTAGAAACTTCTCATTTGTGGGTATTTTGAAGGATGATACCAATACAACAATTTCTGGCGGTATTTCACTCCTAACAACAACTCAAAAATCGGAACAAGGCGATAATATTGAGTCCGTAAGTACAATTAAGTATCTTGCACCTCGTATATACTCCTCACAATACCGTGCCGTGACCGCCAATGACTATGCGGGGATAATTCCGTTCGTATATCCAAACGTTGAGTCTGTGACGGCCTACGGCGGAGAAGAACTCGATCCTCCTGAGTATGGTAAGGTCTTTATCTCGGTAAAACCCAAAAATGGTTCATTCTTATCGCAAATCACGAAAGATGACATTTCTAGACAATTAAAACAATATTCTATTGCTGGAATTAAACCAGAAATTATTGATCTCAAGTATCTCTTCGTTGAAGTCGATACTTCCGTTTATTATAATACCAACGCAACGTCAGATGCTACAGAATTACTTACAGCTGTAACTAAGACATTAACGACGTATTCTTCATCATCAGATATTAATGATTTTGGTGGTAGATTCAAATACAGTAAAGTTGTTGGATTAATAGATGATTCTGCAAGAGGTGTTACGTCTAATATTACAAAGGTCAAGATGAGGAGGGATATAACCCCCGAACTCAATACTTTCGCAACTTATGAACTTTGCTACGGAAATGGTTTCTATATGCAATGTGGCGGATATGGAGTGCGTTCAACAGGGTTTACGGTAAGTGGTATTGATGGAACTCTATATCTTGGTGATGTTCCTACCACTGGAACGACTGTAGGAAAACTTGTATTCTTCAAACTCGTTAATAATGTTCCTCTAATTGTCAAAAATGATGCAGGAACTGTTGATTATACTCATGGCGAACTTATTTTGGATGTGGTAAATATAACAGGTACTTCATTAGCGAACGGGGTTATTGAAATTGAAACTATTCCCGAATCTAATGACGTTATTGCCTTAAAGGATTTGTATTTACAATTGGATGTTGGAAACAGTTCAGTTAGTGCCTTACCAGACGTTATCTCTTCTGGTGAAAATACATCTGCTACATCATACGTCAAAACCTCTAGTTATGCTAGCGAATCAATCTATACAAGATAAATGACGGATATTAAAAGAGTTAAAGTCTCTCATGTCATAGAATCTCAGATTCCTGAATTTCTAACTCAGGAGTCACCTCTATTTGGGGCTTTTCTAAATCAATATTACGAATCACAAGAACATCAATCTGGTGTAGCGGATTTAGCTAACAATCTGCCAGAGTATAGAAAGATTGGAGCTTTTAATAATCAAACGTTAATACCAGCAACAATTTTAAGTCAAGGGTGTTTTGCTGGTGATACTCAAGTAGTAGTTACCTCTACTATGGGTTGGCCAGATACTTATGGTCTATTGAAGATTGATAATGAGATTATTACATATACATCAAAAACTGATACTACGTTTGATGGATGTGCAAGAGGATTTAGTGGAATAGATCAGATATCGAAAGAAGATGCTGCAGAGTTTTTGAATTTTGCACAAACAGATGCTGCATCACATGTAACAGGTTCTGTAGTAACTAATTTAAGTAATCTCTTCTTACAGAGTTTCTTTACTAAGTTTAAGACAGAATTTCTTCCAGGCTTTGAGAATAGATCGTTTATATCTGGAACATCAGTCACTAATGTCCTAACAAGGGCAAAAGACTTCTATATGTCGAAGGGAACTGATGCATCTTATCAGATCCTATTCAAACTTCTTTATGGTGAGGATATTGAACTCATCAAACCAATTGAAAGAACATTAGTTCCTTCTGATAACGTATATTTCAAAACTAAACATGTTCTGTTAGAAAACCTGTTTGGTGGACAACCTTTAGAAACAGTTGGTAACTTCTTATATCAAGATGTTACTGGGATTGGAACAGTTAGTGCTTCAATTTACAACGTAGAATATCGTCCTATTAATCAACAGGAGTTCTATGAGGTATCATTAGACTCTACTTCTTTTGACGGTACTTTCCAAGTGCCTGGTAAGACAAAGGCATTGGAATTGACTTCTGTTAATTCGGAAACTCTTGTTGTAGACTCTACAGTTGGATTTGGTAGAAGTGGTACTCTTCTAGTGAAACCAAGAGAAGGTGCAAACTTCCTGAACTTAACTTATACTGATAAGACTTTAAATCAATTTTTAGGAGTAAGTGGTATTAGCACTTCTCTAGTTTTTGGTGCAGATATACTTGAGAATAAACTTGCATATGCTTATGCGGGATATGGGCAGACTTCTAAACTTGAATTTAGACTTGTAAACGTTATTGATAAAGTAGATACAACTAAATCTACTAACATGCAACTTGGGGATAGTCTTAAGTTGTTATCATTCGGTAAAGATCTAGGCGACAGTGCGAACTTCAATAATTGGATCTATAATATTCCCTCTAGTCATAGTATTGCTACTCTTAATCAGGTAAACGTTAATACTTACCGAATTGGTTTGTATGATTCTTGCGTTTTCTATATTGATGAGATTTTAGACATTAAAAATGATGTTGGAGATTCTGTTCCTGTTACTATCAAACAGATTGAGTTCGATTCGACTAATGTAGCACAAATATATTCAAATACTATTGTTGTTCAGACTAGTGGAACTCCGCCAATTAATGCAAGCGTTATAACCAAAACAGTTACTAAGGCTTCTCACAATTCTAGTTACTTTACTGGAGTAGATAATTATCCAGTTGGTATTCAAAACAGTTATCTTGATAAAGATGAAAAATATTTCTACGTAGCCTCATCTGGTTTACCCAATTACCCTATTTTTGCAACTGACAATAAGGTATGGGTTAAGAGTAACTCTGTAGAGGTCACAGATGGGTTTGGAACACCTCTATTAGGTGGTGGCTATACATATACCATCCAATCCTCCGATCCCGCTGCAAACACCCCTTTAAACCACAATTATGTAACTGGGGATAAAATCTATTGGGATAACACTACCAATAGTGGAATCAGTAGTGGTATCTATTTTGTAACCAGTATTAACCAATCTGAATTCTACCTTTCATTCAGTGGACCTGACGTATTTGCTAAAAAGTATATTGCCCTTAAGACTAGTACTACTGGTCAATTCATTTATAAGTCTGGGTGGGAAGATAAGACACTTAAGAATCAGAAAATTCTTAGAAAGTATCCATACATTAAAGAAAGGACATTATTTGACGATCCAAACAAAAGAGAAGTTAATAATAGAGCCGTAGGTTTGATGGCTAACGGTGTTGAACTGTTTCCTCCAACTGTTTTTGACGAACAAATTTTCCACGGTGATATTACTGACGTAAAAGTAACTAATCCTGGCAAAGATTACGATGTTATAACAGGACCTCCTTTAATCATCAATGATCAACAAGGATCAGGTGCTATTGGTCATGCAAATATTTCTGGATCATTTAGACAAGTTAAGTTAATCACCCCTGGCATTGGATATCAGGAAAAACCCAAGATTACAGTCAGTGGTGGCAATGGATCTGGCGCTGTTCTTGAGTCTAATCTTGTAAAGGGTAGAATTGTAGCAAACTTCAAGGCAGATGGTACATCAGTCAATACTACTGATGAAACGGTAACATTTGAAGAAAGACATAACTTTGAAGTTGGTGAAGGCGTTGTTTATGATGCAAGAGGTAATACTCCTATTGTTAATATCGTTAGTGGATCTACTTACTTTGTTGGAGTAGTGAATGAAAAGAAAATCAAGTTATACAATAACTCAGAAGACGCTAAAGTTGGAATTAATACTGCTAACTTAGGAAATATTAGTTTTGGTTTCCATAAGTTCACTTCACTTAATGCGAAAAACACTATAACGAAGATCTACGTTAAGGAAAGTGGTTCTGGATATTCAAACAAGAAGATTATCGTTCAAGCAAGGCCTGTTAATGGTGATGCTCAATCGGGTATTAGTACCTCTGATGATTATATTCTTGCATATAACCACAACTTTAGTAATGGTGAGATTGTTGAATATTCCACTACAGGGACAGTTGCTTCTGGTCTTTCTACTGCCACACAATATGCAGTAAAAACGATTGATACCAATAGGTTTAGACTGTGTGATGTTGGCGTTTCAACACAAAGAGATCTTACGAATTATAACAAAAATAAAAGCGCTGTAATTCGTGGGCTGGGCACTGGTAAACATACTATACAATATCCACCCATAGTAGTAAATGTAGAAAGTTTATCTGCTATTGGTAGTACAACTATCATCAAACCAGAGATATCACCTTTAGTTCTTGGATCTATTGAAAGTGTTTATCTAGAAGAAGGTGGAGTTGGTTATGGTTGCACTAATATCATGGACTTCCAAAGAAGGCCTGATGTTGGTATTTCAACTGTTGTATATCAAGCATTATTGAAACCAATTATTATTGGTGGATCTATTGTTGATGTTCAGATACTTGCTTCTGGTCAAGGATATAGAGAAGATTCTGATATCATTATCTACAGTCCAACAGGAGATTTTGCTGATATTAGACCAATTATCCAGAATGACAAAATAACAGGAATTCAGGTACTTGATGGTGGTGTTGGATATGCTTCTAGTAATACTACTTTAGATTTACAGAACAGAGGTAAATCTGCTAAGTTTATTGCTGATGTTCGAGAATGGAAGCTTAACCAAGTTCAGAAGAATGAAAACATTATTAGTGTTGAAGATTCCATCTTAACTAAACCAAGTACAAACCCAGAATATCAGTTACAAACAATAGGAATGTATCCTCCACAGAAGTTGAGATATCAGCTTGGAGATAACATTGATTCTGGTAACTTAGAAACACCTAATGCTTTCCACTCACCAGTATTGGGATTTGCTTATGACGGTAATCCAATTTACGGCCCTTATGGATATCAAAATGCAGTTGGTGGTTCAGTTATTAGACTAAGTAGTGGATATATTCTTGATACTACTCCTAGAACAGGTTTAAGACCTCCAGGCTTTGCCTTTGGATACTTTGTTAATGATTACGTTTTTGACAATTCTGGCGATCTAGATGAACATGGTGGAAGGTATTGCGTAACCCCACAGTTCACCGATGGAACTTATGCATATTTCTATAGTGTTGATGTTGACTCTAGTGGTGTTGCTAAACCCAAGTTCCCATACTTGGTTGGTGGTTCATTTAAGGATACTCCAGTAGAAGAGAACTTTGTTACTTTCTTCAACCAAGATATCGATATTGCTTCTAGAAACCTTACTAGAAATATATCGCCATATTATCTAACATATGGTAACTCAGATTATGAGTTAATTGATGATGTTAAGGATGCTCTAAAACAAGAATTTGAAGTTAGAAAAACAAAGAGTGCTGGAATAACCTCTGTAACTGTTTTTGCAAAAGGTGACGGTTATAAAATGGATGATCCCCTTACCTTGGATAATAGGGGAACGGATGGAACAGGTGCTAGTATTGTTGTAAGTGAATTACTTGGTCAAGACGTAGAGACTGTAACGATTGGTATTAGTACATTTGTAGGCACAGAACTAGTAAAAGAGAAAAGTTTAATTGTTGGTGTAACAACAATTCCACATGAAATTGCAAGTGGAGAAACCATTGTTTTAAGTGGTATCGATACATCACAGTTTACTGAATTTAATGGGCCTCAGAAGGTTACTGTTATTGGTAGAACTGTTGGATTGGCAACCTTCTTAGACAATGTAACAAATACAGGAGTTACTACTCATATACTTGTAACAGATACTAGAGGATTTTCTCCTAGTGATCACATTGGTATAGGAACCGAAACACTATTAGTAACTAATGTTGATGAACAATTCTCCAGACTATTTGTAAACAGAGAGAATTATGTTGGTGCTGCAATGACACATGCAGCTGGGGCAAATAATGTTGTATTACAACCAAAGAAATTCTCATTCCCAGTTGGAAATTCTACAGTAACTCAATTTACTTTTGATAACTATGCGACTTACTTTAACCCGCAACAAACTGTTGGTGTTGGTTCTACAGGGTCACATTATGATATAACTCTTACTGGTTTAAGTACTGCAGGGACACAAACTGTAGAAAACAGGTTTGTGCCGCAACAAAGAATTTATATCAAGGATCATACATTCTTTACTGGTCAGAATTTAACCTATAACATGGGAATTGGTGGAACATCTATTGTTTGGGCAAAAACTAGTGCTGGTGCAACTTCTGGTGTAGGAACTATGGTTCTTCCTGATGGAGATGTTTGGGCAGTTAACTTTGAACCAGATTATATTGGATTGGCAACTGCAGGATTCTGTACAACAGGAGATGCTATATGGTTCTATTCACCTGCTTCTAATTCTGGTTTTGCACACTCACTTACAACCAATTATCCAAAAGTAACTGCAAAGGCAGAAAGATTTTATGGAGAAGTGGGTGTTTCTAGTGCTCATGGTCTTTTGACTGGAGATACGATTACATTAGATGCATTACCTAAATCTGCTGAATCTATTTCTCTCAGATATGATCCTGTTATTGCAAAAGTAACCACAGAGAAAGTGGGATTTGCATATACAAGTTTCTCTCCTGATTTGACTCAAATAAACATCAGCAACGAGGACTTACAGAGTGGTGATAAAGTTGTTTATTATGATAGTGGCAATAGCATTACTGGATTGTTAAATAATGAGACTTATTTTGTTCTTAGAGAGGATCCTGAGTCAATAAAACTCTGTAAATATAAATCCGATGTTGCTTCTTCTAATCCTGTAGCAATAACAACGGTAACTGAATCTCAATCTGGTAATCAAAGTTATCTTGCTAAGATTAACCCACCATTAAGTTTCACGACTGGAAATACAATTACTTTTGATGTTTCTGATCAAAGTCTCTTGGATATGAGATTGGACTTCTTTGAGGATGTCACTTTTAACTCTAGACTTGATGTTTATGGTACAAGTTCCACTGGATTTAACATTACAAGAAATGGTATTTCTGGAACTGTTGCTGCTACTGTAGTTGTTAGGACGGATATTGAATGGCCAAGTAAATCGTTCTATAATTTGACGCCTGTTGTTCCTTCCGACTCAAGAAAAACATATGGATCATCTGATACTGATGTTACTGGGAGAAATAACATAACATTCAGAAATATTGTTATAAAGAATGAACATAAAGTTATAAGAAGTGATGATACGACTTTCACGTTCAATCTGATAGAAAAACCATTAGATTCTCAAAAATATGTTTCTAGAACAGGTGTAAGTACTATCACATACAGTACAACTTCTCCTACTGCTAGAGGCCCAATTTCTAATACCAAGATTAACTTCCCAGGCAAAGGATATACTATTCTACCTAAAGTTATTGGTTTTGCTAGTACTCAGGGTAAAGATGCAATTGTAAAAGTATCTTCTCCAGAAATCGGTCAAATTGATACAATTGAAAGGATCAAAGATGGATTTGATTATCCTACTGATCCTACATTATTACCATTCTTGAGTGTTCCTGCAATTGTTGATATAAGTGGTATTGCTAGGATAAATCAAATTGAAGTTTCTGATGGTGGTATACGATACAATCAACCACCTAAACTTGCTGTTCGTGGTAATAACAATGTAAAGATTGCCGCACATATAGAAGGTGGATCTGTTGATAGAGTAGATGTTGTTGAAAATGCTTATGAATTTAAAGAACCATTAAGCATAATTACGACCAATAACTCTAATGGATATGACATCGATGCTATAACACACAATGGAACAGCTGTTACTGTTGAGTTATTGTTGGATGCACAGTTTAACATTCCAGTAACAACTGGATTTGCATCTACTGTGACTACCTTGCCATTTGCAATTGGAGATAAGGTATTTGTTGAAGGATGTAGATTGAAACCATCTTCTATAACAAATGGAGAGGGCAATTTCAACTCTGCTGATTATGATTATACTTTCTACAATGTAACAGGTGTAAGTACTGCAAATAATACAATTACCTTCAGTATGAATTCTGCTCCTGGCATTTCTACTGTTACTTTGGGTTCTTATGACGATGATTTCACTTTAGGTTCCATTGTCAATTACAATGACATGGCAAAGTTCAATATGACAATTATTGATGATGCCAAGTATATTTCTGGTGAGAAAGTAACATCTACTAGATTTGAAGGTTATGTTTCGGAAAATGGTTGGAATGGAAATATTGGACAACTTAGACTTAGAGATACTATAGGAACTTTGATAGCTGGAGACACCTTGTATGGTCAGGTCTCTAAACTTAGTGGCGATGTAAGAGATGTCAACAGATTTAGTGTTGATACGACTCTTGGAGTTACTAGGGATAAGGTTTCCAAGAATGATATGAATGTTGGTATTCTGAATGATTTCAGTCAGAGATTATCAGAT
>Ga0208764_10002993_pt1 | contig 10455 bp, 8 predicted proteins | sample ETNtaG_18_FD_185762 | JGI IMG/M metagenome (GOLD analysis project Ga0208764, IMG submission 185762) | Marine microbial and viral communities from oxygen minimum zone, Eastern Pacific Ocean - ETNP201302SV91 (SPAdes) (version 2) | ecosystem: Environmental > Aquatic > Marine > Oceanic ...
TTGGTGTCCTTGCTGGTGTTGGCTACCATTACGTTGTGAACGGCAGGCGAGGACGCTGGCGGGGCCTCCAAGGCCACTCTATCGCCTCAGACCCACCCGGAAACTAACAGGCCACTCAGAGCAGTAGCTTCCATGTCCTTAGTCGCGTAAAGGCAGGAAATGAACTATTGCATTCAACTGCCATTAGAGAGTCATCTATGGCCTCTAGGGTAGTGTACCGGAACCTGTCGATTCGGCCAGCCACTTCATCGCAGACCTGTATTCTGATTCCGCGGAAAGGTCGTCCTTCAGCAACAAGGATTCCGCTGCATCCCAAAGTGCCCTGAGAGCTGGAACCCAGTCCCCACCCTTATCCCTGCTCTCTTCATCAAACCGCCAGGCATCAGACTCAGTCCTGTCGTGCACGACAAGCCATGCCCATCCCATTGCTGACTCCAGCCCACGTCCCTTGCGTGCCATCGTCACGGTTGGGGCGATTCCCTCCTCTGCAGCGCGTCTTACCAGGCTATCTGCGAATGACAGTGGTGTTGGGAGCTCGGACTCCGCCCAAGGTAGGCGGTCGAGCCTCTTTGCGGTGCTTACTGACTCATTCAGCTCCCTAAAGAAGGCGCCGAAGCCCTGCTTTCGTTTGGACTGGCGTGTGTGCACTGACTCGGCCTCTTCCTCAGATAGATCATATAGTTCCTGTAGGAGATCCATGCCATATTCGGGCCATAGCGCTACAAGGACAGGGTGGCAGGACGAGTCCTCCAACCTGACAACCTTCTCCTTTACCTTTAGCGAGACGCCATCTGATCTCACATGGATGCCCCCTTCGAGAGATGACACTACGAAGGAGATCGCCCTTCGTTCGTCCTCGGTTCCGTTCATGTGCTGAAGGAATCCTTCCTCGTCGTTCTGGGCGAACCAATGGCTGCCAACGACAAAACCATCCTCGATCGAGTTTAGGATGCATGACCTGCAGTTGCGAAATAGTGTAGCGTCCTCTAGGGACATCTTCAGCCATGCTTGCAACGCCTCTTCCAAGGAGTTGACTCCTTCCTCGGGCAGGGGTCTATCCTCGGGCCATCCCTCTGGCCTCCACATCCAAGAGAGATCACAAATCTCCCCCAGCTTGTTCGGAGGCATCATTGAGATCGCGATGCTCTGGACGAACGGCTCAAGAGTTCTGGATAGTGCAGATTGGGAAAGACCTACGATGGTTCCATCCTGGAATCTCATCCTTAGCCAGCCCTGTGGACTAAAATCTCCCTCCCGAACCGTATCCTCATCCAATCCGGAGGCCCAGCGGACCTCCTTGCCTGAAAGGTCGACCGATGAGTTCTCCAAAGCCCAATCGATCCATCCCGATGGGGCATCTGGATTGGTTCCAGTCCAAACAAAGCCGTCGTCCCATGAGAAAAAGTACTGGCCTGCCTTTGCGTGGTCGTCCCACACCAGCAGCCTTAGCTTTGGATTTGTGAAGTTCTGAATGCCGACTTGATGGCTCTGCTTGCCGTTGCCTCTGCGAAGGAAGCTGGCATTCCCGTAAAGTGGGTGCTTGAAGACGGATACCGTGGACAGGTCTTCCTCCGAGGCGGCTAGTAGTGACCCTGCTAGGGCCCTGCATACTGTGTCCCCTCCCTTTTTCGCCATCCTCTTCCTAAGCCATCTGACGTCGTTTCGTTTTGAAGCCACTATTGCCATTTCTCTCAGTGTCAGGGCCATTGGATCCTTTGGACCAAAGAGGGATACCTTGCCTAGCTCACCGACTATTTCAGGAACAAACGCCTCCGGGTCTTCAAGAAGGGCGTCCAGATTTGTCTCCAGTCTGCGTTGAATCTCCTGGGAAGCCTGCTTGATACCTCTTACTCTCATCTTCCTTCGACGATTCTTATCACCGGGAAAGCGAACCTCGGCTGGTGGTTTGGCCATGCTAACGTGTCTCGGAAGGGTATGGAAGTCTTGAGTGCGTCGCAAGCGTTTTATCTGGGCTTTCTTCGTTCAAAGGCGTCCTTCTCATTGTCGCTCATGCTTGCTGGCAAGATTAGTGTGTGAACCCAGCCGTCTAAGAAGGAGGAGATTGTTCTGAGATTGCCAGTAGTCACGCTCTCTTTTTGGGTGCCTATGTCACTAATCAGAATGCCCAACCACTCCTGCACAGGGATTTGAGCGGGGTGAGGGTCTCCGTCCTGATCTGCGATTCGTTTGGTCATTTCCTCTAGTATTCTCACGGCCTCATTCGGCTGCATTGGTTTTGGTGGATCGAAACCCATGCCATTCGGGTCCAAATCAAGCAAGACCAGTGTGTGCAAGTCCATGGAGTAATTTGAGTATATCATCTCAAGCGGTGAAGTGGGAAGGTAGTCCCCGTATCTGTAGGGGAGTGTAACCTGGCGACCAAATCTGTATGACTGCAGACCCGAGAGGGATACCGCCATCGTAGTGGCTGACATCCCTGGAACCACTTCGAAGCCAATGCCTTGCTCTGCACACCTAGCCTCCAAATCGATATGCGTCGTTGCCTGCATTGGGTCGCCGACCACTAGTATCGCTATTGGGGAGTCCCTTGCCTCTTGGAGTATCGAGTCCGGACTCTCGACCGAGGGTCGCATTAGTCGTTCCCAGTCTCCGATAACGCCTTCCAAAAGCTCTTCCTGACTGGAGGGAATCACTGCCGTATATCCCTCCAGATAACGTCTCTTGCAAGCCCTTGCCACCTTCTTTGCGCGGTCTGTCATGTGCTCCAAATCACCCGGACCTATGCCAATTAGCCAAAGTCCGGGAGCAAGCGACTTCGCCGTCATTGTGAAGGGTTCCGACTCGTCCCCTCACATCAACGTGCTGCGCCACCTAGTTGTTCCTGATCGCGAAATTGAGGGGGTACTAGCTAAGTTGAGGGAAGAGGGCTGGCTCGGTCTAGGTTTTCTGATCGTGCCTTCCTCTACAGAAGGCTACAGGTTTATTCCCGTCGATGACTCAGCACCCGCCGATTTACCCCTGCCTCTTGACTCATATGACATCGAATTAAGGGAGGGGATCCAGGAAAAACGGAGATTGGCAGACTGGTTGAGCCACCTAGAAGAATTGGTTGGAAAGGAGCTGGTCCTAGAAAAGGGGGATTCGTGGCCATCATCTCATGAATTTGTTTCAGACATGATGGTTGTCAGAGTGGATGATGAGGTCTCCGACCATATTTCCGAGATTGCTGAGGCGAAGCTGAGATCCCACCCCCACATTCGCTTGATCCTTAACGACGAGGGCGTTCAGGGCGAGTTAAGAGTGCGAAAGCTAACTCCAATCGGCGCAAGGGATGGTGATACTATTTTCCTAAGCGAGATACCCCCCCGATTGTGTCATACAAGGGTCTCGATAAGGGAGTCTGGCATTAGAATCACCTGTGACCCAAACAAGGCATTCTATTCCACAAAGCTACAGACCGAGCGAATCGAGACGGTTGCTCTCGCAAAGAGTCTGAGAGAGAAACTCGGCAGGCCAATAAGGGTCTTCGACCCATTCTGTGGTGTCGGTCCGGCCATAGGTGCTTTGTTGAAAGAGCCAGGACTAATCGGCAGCCTAGCGGCTACAGACCTGAATCCACATGCGATTGAGATGCTGATGGAGAACCTTAGTAGGTGGGACAACAGAGAGTATCCAAGAACATCCATTCCCCTGCAGATGCTGTATGAGGGCAGGTTTGCTGGAGTTTACGATGCAACAAATCTACAAAATAATCATGATCTAGTGGGAAAATGGGATCTAGTGTTGGTAAACCTGCCCCATCGAACTATCGAGCTCCTCCCCAAGATTGTCCCCCTGCTAGATTTGGACACCCCCTCCTTGATTAGAGGGAGGGTTGTAGTAGCGGAGGACGAAATAGAAGAAGCCAATCAGGAGCTGGTTCGAGTCTTGCCATCGCTCCTAGAAGGAGAGTTGCGGCCGTCATTGCAAATCAAGAGGGATTACAGCAGCAGCCTTAGATTGTGCTCATTCGAGGCCTGGATTGGGCCATAAATTGGCGCCCCGACCGGGATTTGAACCCGGGTCGCAGCCTCGACAGGGCTGCATGATAGGCCACTACACCATCGGGGCTAGGTCCCGACCGAGATTGTTTTCCTTTTTCAAGCTTTGATAGGGCATTATTCATGGTCCAACCCCTCTCAGCTTCTTCATGGAGGGTGCCAGAGTCGTAATTGACATCATAGATAATGGTGGCCAGTGGACCCATCGGGAGTGGCGGATGTTGAGATATCTGGGCGTTGAAACCCAGATACTCCCCAACACGACCCCAGTGAATGAAATGAGAAATGTCGACGGGCTTATCCTGTCGGGCGGTGCTGCAAGAGTTGGCCTAACTGGTGAGTTGGGCAACTGTGGGGAATATCTCGAATTGGATGTGCCGATCCTTGGAATTTGCGCTGGGCACCAGTTCATGGCCAAGCATTATGGGGGCGATGCAGGAGAAGCTCCAAGGCCGGAATTTGGTGAGGCGCGAATTAGTCTGGTTGATGGGGGTGGCGCTCTTTTCACAGGGACCCCGGATGAGCAGACGGTATGGAAAGTCACAATGACGAGGTCACTGAGCTACCTCCTGGGTTCGCCGTTACCGCTAGAAGCGAGTCTTGTGACGTGCAAGCCATGGAGAATGAGGGATTGGGAAGATTTGGACTCCAATTTCATCCTGAAGTCAATGACACCGAGTTCGGAAACACCATTTTTGAGAACTTTGTCGATGTCTGTAAACGTGCAGGAAAGGCGGATTGAGGGATAGGACAGGTTGAAGAAGGCTGGGCAATTCGCCGGCCCAATGAGCAGCCAAGTTGTTCTATACAAATGCAGAAACTGCAACCGTACTGACAAGCGAGACCACAATCCAACTGGGGAGGAGTCTTGCAGCCACTGTAACTCGCCCATGGACCCAATGGAAATTCGGTATAAGTGCATAAATTGCGGACACATGACTTGGGCGGAAGCTGGCTCAACTGGGAAATCGTGCCACAAGTGCGGTTACCGGATTTTCGTCAAGCCAAGGAAGGAAGGAATGTCGAAGGTTCTCAAGGCCGAGTAATCATCGCGGAGTTCAAGACCCGTCACTTCACGCTGTAGTGTGTGGCGAGCTGGCTGGAAACCGAGGCCCCGGTAAAATTCGACGATTTAGCCGTACCCGAATCGGTGAAAATCTCCTTGAAAGCTTACAGCACTTCCTCCGACCCGCCTCATCTCCTGGTTACTGGGCCGGCAGGAGTGGGCAAAACCGCATCATGGAGGTTGGTGGCAAGACAGATGCTAGGGCCGGGTTGGAAGTCTACAACTCATGTGCTGCAAGCCAGAGATCTAGCTAAGAAGAGGGGAGCCATGGGGCTCTTCGAAAGCTTCCTTAGGCCAGGGGGCTCTGCTAGTGATACCCTTGCAGGAAGGCTGAGTCTGGATGCTTTTGATAGGGGTATTTCCGTCTCTTTTGAGAGCAACGTAGCTCCCGCTGGTTCGGAAAGCATCTTTGATGATGGCTACACGCCAATTAGCCGATTAATTGTGATAGAAGATGCCGATCACCTAGGGCACATTAGGCAGGCATACCTGAGAAGAATGATGGAAACGGTTGGGCCTGCTTCGCGCTTTGTACTAGTTGCACGCGCCCCTTCAAGGATAATCGAGGCGCTCAGGTCTAGAAGTCAGATGATCAGGATTCCATCGAGCGGTAGGAGCACGGTAATCGAGACCTTGAATATGATATCAAAGAAATATGGGTCTGATCCGGCAGAAGGGGTGCTTGAGGACATTGCTTATGTTTGCGATGGCAACCTGAAGAAGGCTGTGTTCACCTTGGAGCTATTGGAAATAAGGGGGCTAGCGGATGACAGGTCCTCCGTTCACAAACTGGTTCAAGCCTCGACAATGCAAGCTGGGAGACATCTAGTCGAGCTGGCCCTCAGAGGAAGAGTGGTTGAATGGAAATGGATCGAAAAAGGCGGAAGGAAAAGAAAGGTGCTTTCTGGGGCGATAGCCGAAGTAGACGAGCTAATGGCGAACAATGGCTTGGATGCCACCGATCTGATTTCTCAAATTCACAATGTACTAGTCGGAAGGAGGCTGAACCTACCTCCAAATCTACGATCAGGCCTACTAGAAGCTCTTTGCGAGTGTGATGTTGGAGTTCAGAGATCGATGTATCCTCGCATACATTTTGAGAGGTTCCTGCATCAAGCCGCTTCGATGGGCCGATTTCACGGTCTGACTGCCAGATAGTGGCGGGCGCGGCAGGATTCGAACCCGCGGTCCCCGGCTTAGGAGGCCGGTGCATTATCCAGGCTATGCTACACGCCCGCTCTCGCGAGTACCCATACCTCAAGAAATGTGATGGCGCAAAAGAGTGATTTCAGAGTGTGATTTCTCCGATGGCATGAAGCGGAGGGGGCTTGTCAGGAGGTCGTGAGCGATAGTGACGCCATCTTACCAAATCCATACGGAGAGGACAGTAGCTTCGGACAGGTCAGTGAGTCCGCTCTTGAGCGGAGAGTAAGAATTAGGGACTCTCAGAGGTCACTGTGGACTCGTATTTCGATAGTTAGGGGTACTCCTGAGCTTCGTGTCTTGCTATCTTTGGCGGGTTTTGTCTATTCAATTCTGATGCTATCTGAGCAGGAGTACGCATATGTCGAGGTGGGCCTAGGGATTTTCATTGTACTTTCCTTGCTGTTTATACCTACTCTACTTGCTTCTTCTTTTGCACAAATGTCGGCAAGAGACCGAATGCAACTGAAAATAGGCGGTAAGCGCTCCATGGAGTCATACCCAGGCGTGGAGCGAATTCTGAATACGCTGCATGAACGCGTACTAAGAGAGAGGACAAGGATACTATGCGTCGTTGTTTCATCTTTGTCGATAAACTCGACTTTGGATATGGAAAGAACCGATAATTTGGTGTCGATCTTATACACCCTAGTAGTATTCCTTGCAGGGGTTTCTTTGTTGAACACCCTTCAACTAATGCAAAGAACTCCGATGACTGAGGAAGACTTCCCCCTCCTATCCCTGCATGCTCCGACGTTGCATCATAGTACGCTGGACTGGGTTCTCTCCGACCTATTGGTTGCTCACTTGGATCCGGAAACCGCGGGTTCTTGGGATGATTGGATGACCTCACTAGAGAAAAAAGTCAGGGTAAACCAGACTCCGAAATCTGCAGTCGAACACCTTCTCAGAGTTGTGCATCTAAATCATCTTGAGTTGCTTGATGAGGATCGTTTAATTTCTGAGGCAAAGAGGGTTTTTCGAGTAGCTGCTATAGATGATCTGAAAGATGATGAGTCGACATTCAACGTCAATTCACTGCGTAGGCTGATGGCGCACACAAGAGCCTGGCAACCCGGTTTGTTTAGATTGATTGATAGGCTTCAGGATGCTGCAATGAAGGGGCATTCCTCACTCACAGAAAATAGCTGGAGATTGGATCTTGATCTCCCTCCAAGATGCTCGCAGGGCCAAGGAGATCTGTTCATTATGATTCACAACCATTCCAAAAAGGAGTCTTCGATAGAAGTGGAGATTATTGCAGCAGACGGGGAGCCTGGATTCCAGACGCTTGGACTTAGTCCCCCTCTGTCTAAGAAGCTAAAGGGGCCGGCAATCCTAGGTGCTGAGGAAAATGGATTGGTTGACGTTCTTGGTAGACTGATAGATGACTGTCTTGTATTGTGGATTGGCCTGGCCTGGCCCTCTACTACTTCTGGCTCTAGGCCGGTTCAGGTAAATCTCAGAGGACCCGGGGGGGAGACTCTATCATCCCTAGTCGTGGCGACTTCGCTCTCTAGTGGGTTCAATCCTGAGGGCGCTGCTGAAAGGATGATCGATGCAGCAGTGGCCGTCAGGAGATTGTCAGCATAGGAATTGTTGCATTTTGGACTGAGCGGGCTTGGGCGTCACGTTCATGAGATTGGGTCCACTGGGCGTGTTGATTGGATGGAGGCTTGGGACGTTGTTGTTGTCGGTGCGGGTACTTCTGCACTAAGAGCGGCAATAGCCGTCTCTGATGGAGGGCTTTCTCCTCTGATGATAGACGGTGCTGGAGTTGGTTCGGCATCTGGTACTCAGCCGACTTCTGGAATCGCCGCTTCGATAGGCGAGTTGGATTCGTCTTCTCATTGTGATGACACCGTCTCAGCAGGAGGCGATGAGGTCGACCGTGTCTCGGCTTCCAGAATTTGTAGCGAGAGCGTAGCAGTACTTGCAGAGTTGGAACGTTGGGGGCTTGTTCTCAGAAGAAGTCCCGGTGGGTTGCCCCATTCTTCCAAATTGCCCGGCCACAGCGTAGCTAGAGTCTCTGGTTGTGGAGATTCGACATTAATGGAAATAACTCATATTCTAGAAGAACAATCGATAAAGAGGGGAATTAAGAGAGTCTCTGATTTGCTTCCACTGAATATAGTGATGGACAATGGCCAGGTGAGGGGTATTGTTGCTCTGGATGTGCTGAGTGGAGATTTGCGTGCAATTCAAGCAAAGGCAATCATACTGGCAACAGAGGGATACCAAGGTCTCTGGACCAATCCAAACGATGGAGATGGTGTCGGTAGCGCTCTGGCCCTCTCTGCGGGAGTTAAGCTGGCAGGGATGGGTTTTGTACCAAGACACTCGCTGACGGTAAGGGGGTGTGGTATTCACATCCCATTAGATGTCCTCGGTTCTGGTGGGCGGATTAGGAAAGAGAATGGTGACGATGTAGGGCCGGAAGACGTGATTATGGGTGAGCCATGTATCCTAGATCTACGTGATCTGAGCAAGGATTCATTGATGTGGTTCGCCCGAAGCTCTTCTAGAGTCAAAGAAAGGGCGGGTTTGGACATCTCAAAGGATGTCATACCTATTGTCGCTGGTTTTGCCGAGACGACGGGCGGCATTCCTTGCACTGAGAATGGTAGGGCCATTGTTCATCAGATTTCAGATGATGGCTCTGGTTCTATGTGGTATACAGGCCTATATGCTGCTGGTAGAAGCTCAAACAATGGAATGCATGGATCTGGACTGTTACCAGGAAACATACTCCTAGAAGACTTGGTCAGTGGTAGGTCTGCCGGTACGGATGCAGCAATTTGGGCCGGAGAGGCTGACTTTGGAGGATCTGCGCAGATAGAGCAAGCCATTGGCGAGTCTCTTGAGAGGATTGGTAAGCTGAAGTCTACAGATGGGCTTACTGTCGGCGAGGTCACTTCAAAACTGACTAGCTTAATGGAGTCCCATTGTGCAGATGACGGTGGCCAGAATGAATCATCGACCCTAGCTGGAATAAGGGGGCTAGTAGAGAGCGGTATTGGATTAACGGATAATTCTTCAAACATGAACACTGAATTGGTTTCTGCCATCAAGCTAGAGGGTTTGCTAAGTATTGCCGAAGCGATTGTGGAATCGGGGTGATCGGTTGGACGAAGGTGAGCCCAGTATCTTCACTAGGATAATCAATGGAGAGTTGCCTTGCCACAAAGTGTATGAGGATGAGCTTGTTTTTTCCTTCCTTGACATCAATCCTATGAGCACTGGCCATACTCTTGTGGTTCCCAAAGAGCCGGCTGTCACGCTGGATTCCCTATCAGAAGAGTCTGCTGAGGCCATAGGAAGAGTGCTTCCGATGATTTCGAAAGCTGTACTTGAAGTGAGTGGTGCTACTGAGTTTAATGTTCTGCAAAACAATGGAGCGGGCGCTTTCCAGAGCGTCTTCCATGTGCACTTCCACATTATTCCTAAATTCGTAGATGGCAGAGGCCTGTCCTGGCCCATGAGCACCATGCCCATTGATAATGAAGAAGGATCTCTAATTGCAGCTAAAATTAGAGCGATTTTAGGGTGAAAACCCTCTCAAGAGTCAAGACCTTGTACGTGGTGGGTCCCATGTGCATAAGGTGGATCAGGTCCCGGACATCGATCCAGTGCTTTCAAGCGGCGCCAAGAAATTGCGAGTGAAGAAGCTAGACAGCCTTCCATGGAGCCATTCTGGAATTCATCCCGGAAGTGCGATGTTTTGGAATGTTATTTTGGTTATGTTGAGAGTGGCCTGGTCTTACATTTTCCGCAGCAAAGAAATTGAAAAGCTCCATGATTTTGAGGGTGGGCGCGTACTATCAAGTACGCATATCAATGGACTTGTGGATCCTATGGCACTGATAATTGCGCAGGATCGGAGGATTATCTCAATGGGCCGCCATGATATCATGACTATGCCCCTAGTCGGGTGGTTCGCCCGTAGGATGGGCTCACAGCCTGTGATACGTAGATCAGAAATCAATGCCGGAATCTCAGGGGAAGAATACGCCACAAAGATAAACCACAGAACTTTGCTGACAATGAGCAATTGTTTGGCATCTGGACACAATGCGATTGTTATGCCAGAGGGTAAGTCCCACCAAGATTCGCGGTTACACAAATTCAGAACGGGCGCATTCCGATTTGCTCTGAATGCAGCAGTAATTTCCAAGGAGAGGGGGC
>Ga0208764_10002999_pt1 | contig 10437 bp, 6 predicted proteins | sample ETNtaG_18_FD_185762 | JGI IMG/M metagenome (GOLD analysis project Ga0208764, IMG submission 185762) | Marine microbial and viral communities from oxygen minimum zone, Eastern Pacific Ocean - ETNP201302SV91 (SPAdes) (version 2) | ecosystem: Environmental > Aquatic > Marine > Oceanic ...
TCTTGTCCGCCATGTATGGGCCTAATACTCGGCTACCTTTGGACCCTCCCACCTTTGCGTTGGCCCCCATAATGCCAACTCTTTGAACATCGCAGTCCTCAAGCGGGAGGTAGCGAATCTTATACCGTAATTGTGGGCGCCATCATTTAGGGTGGGGCAATGTTCGGGCGTAAGCGGAAGAAAGAGGCCGATGGCCAAATCTGTCCACTTTGTCAATTGGAGAATACCATGGAGGCAGAATCCTGTACTCGTTGTTACTACGAATTTACTGTCGCAGCCCACCGTCAAACAGTATCGGAAATTTCTGCCGAAGAGAGTGGGGGCTTATTCGATGCTCTCCTTGAAGAAGACGAAGAAAATGATGAGGATACACCTTTGGTTGATTGGACAAGCCATTCATTTTCGATGAATGATATGACTGTTGAAGTTTCACCATACGACGAAGAAGGATTGGTTGAGGTCGATCAATCGGTTTCGATGGAGCACCAGTACGATGCCCCTCAACAGGTTGCTAGAGTCAAGGACCAACCGAAAGAAGAGAAAGAAGAGTATGTCCTTACTACAGCGGATGCACCGAAAAACGTCACAAAATTCGACACTGGTGATGGACCTGATTTAGCCTTTGAGGAAGAAGAATACAGTGCCCCAGTGGTCAAACTTGTTGAAATGACTGAAAGTGAGGATGTTGAGCCTATACATTCCACAACTTCAATTTTAGATGAGGATGATGACGGTGATGAAATTGAAATCACCTCAATCTCTGAACCCCCATCTTCAGCACAACCCATCGAACCACCAGCAATCCCTGCAATCCCTACAATTCCAGAAATTCCAGTAGCTGCCCCCCCTCCAGTAATACCTGAGATTCCAGCAGTACCTGAAATCCCAACGGTACCAGCGATCCCAACAACTTCTGACTTTGATAAATCCATACCTGTAAATCCTGTAGTTCAGCAACCCACTATGACCCCACCACCAATTTCTACAGGAATATGGCCCTGGCCTCAATCTGATGCTTGGGATGACACCACGGTACGTAAAGCTCTACGAGATGCTATGGAATCTGCCAAAAGTGGAGACATTGCCAGCTCAAAGAAAACTTTGGTAACACTTGGCCCCCATCTTGGGGATCGAGTCGACCTTGTTTTCCATGTGGGTGTTTTATTGAAGAAATTTGGACAGGATGATGTAATGCGCCGTATGATTGAGTCTGCGCGTAATCAACATCCCGCATCCCCTGAAGTGGCCAAGGCGGCACAACATCTTCTACCCTGAAGACATAAGCCCCTCCTTCACATGGCTTTCTTGTGCGCCCTATCACTGAAGTTGTGTGCGATGAAAATCTACGGTTGATACCGTGTCACCCTTCACATCTTTCGATGATTCTTGCAGCGATGAATGAGAACCTAAGTGACATTGATCAAGCAATGCCATGGATGGATATTGAAGAGCCCCTATCTCCTCAAGTTACGCGATATCTACACGATGTTGACCGATACGGAAAAGGTGGATTGGCATATCATTGGACAGTGATGTATTCGGGCAATTTCGCTGGTTTGATTGCTTTCGACAATACATCTACATTGATTGAGGGTCACTGGAATCTAGGCTATTGGATTCGCCGAACCAGTCAACGAATGGGTCTTGCGAATCAATCGATTGATGCAGTTCTCAATTGGATTGGACGAAGCGGGCTTACCTCTGTTGAAATGGCTGTAAGTTCGGAAAATATTGCAGGTGTAAGGACTGTGGAATCTGTCATCAGGAGATGGAACGGTCATCCCTTGGAGGAACAGGTTGAGGCAGAGGTCGGTGGTGAACTAGTCTTACACGATTGTTGGCTTATCCCCCGTCTACCATTGGGGGGTTCTCAGTGACAGCATGGTTGAGTGTAGATTCTGATGATCACCAACACTTTCCATCCCGAAGAGGGCACCCGACTCGTTCATCAGATCCCATGCCTGAATGGCGTACAGAGGGCTATCAAGCAACAAGTCACCTTCTTGAGTCTACGGATCGATTCATCGAATGGGTGCGTTATGGCCCGGATGTTACAATATTCCTCCTTGCAGAACAGTTAGATTGTTCCGAATTTACCACGCGAATGAATGTCTTGTTAGAGATGCCCAATATTCTCATTGCTTGTCACGGATGGGGGCATCGTTGTTGGTCAGCATGGCCTGAAGATATTGAAGAATTTTCAGAAATGTTGACTGCTGCTAGAAATCGAATATCAGCATATGCTGGTGAATCCTGGCGTCCTTGGTTTAGAGCACCGGGGGGTTATGTCGCAACTTGGATGGCTGCACCTTTGGCTGCAGCAGGTTTCAGATTGGATTCTTCAGTCAATCCATCCAGGTGGGTGAACCGGAAAATGGGTGGTGATTGGTCTAAGGTTCAGGCTTCAATGCAGCAGAATGGCGTTATCGAACGACCTTGGTTGACAACATGGCTTGGACCTGCTTGTGGTCCAGCCCTCAATCTGTTCCCATTTTCGTTTCCAGCAAGAAGGGCATGGAGAAAAAATTCAGTTTCAATCTCCAGTGATCCCGAAACTGAAGAAACCATTGCACTCTATTGGCATCTTCTCGACCATGAACGAAAATCAGGGTGCTGGGAACCACCACTGACTAGATTGATGTAATGTCATCCCGTTCAAATGAAACATCCAAATTCTTCACAGCATCGGCATAGACATCACTTTCGATTTCACCGCGGCGAACCAGAGACGAAAGAGATGCGAGTACGATATGTTCAGCATCGATTTCAAAGAATCGGCGAAGTGCTTCACGTGTATCCGAACGACCAAATCCATCGGTTCCTAGAACCACATAGTCTCCAGACACCCACTGTCGAATTAGATCGGGTACGGCCATCATGTTATCACTCACTGCTACCGTTGTACCCACATGATCGTTCAAGTGTTCAGTAACCCAAGATGAACGAGTATCCTCCGAAGGATGAAGTCGATTCCATCTTTCAATATTCGCGGCATCTCGACGAAGTTCGCCATAGGAGGTAACCGACCAAATTTCACATGAAATATTGAGTTCCTCAAGTATTTCCGCTGCTCGTTCTACTTGCAGCATAATGGGTCCTGAACCTAACAGTCTAACCTTAGCGTCATCATTTCCACTAATTCGATATAGGCCTCGGATGATTCCTTCATCCACACCCGTTGGTTTGGCAGGCATTGGATGATTCTCGTTGTAGACGGTGATGTAGTGGATGACATCTTTTTCATCATTGCACATTTCATCGATCCCATGCTTGATAATCGTCGCCAATTCGTAGGCATATGCAGGGTCCCAAGCACGTACAGCAGGATTGGTCATCGCCATCAAATGTGAATGTCCATCTTGATGCTGCAAACCTTCACCATTGAGGGTAGTTCGACCCGCAGTTGCACCGATTAGGAATCCACGCGTACGACTATCTGCCGCAGACCATATCAAATCGGCTACACGTTGAAATCCGAACATTGAGTAGTAGATGTAGAAGGGGATCGTAGCACAAACTTGCGTTGAATATGATGTTCCACTGGCAATAAATGTCGACATCGCACCTGCTTCGTTGATGCCTTCTTCGAGAATTTGGCCACTTTTGCTTTCTTTGTATTTCATCAATACAGAGTGGTCGACGGGTTTGTACAGTTGCCCATCTGGGGCATAAATTCCAAATTCGCTGAACAGAGGGTCCATTCCGAATGTTCTCGCTTCATCGGGAACGATTGGGACAACATGCTTCCCAAATCCATCTGCTTTCATCAAACTCCGCATTAATTTGACAAAAACCATGGTTGTACTGACTTTGAGGTTGCCTTTGGTCCCATCATCAAATTCGGCATATGCCTCATTTTTCGGGGTAGAAAGCCCCATTTTTTGGTTTCGACGTTCGGGTAAAAACCCACCCAATTGCTGCCGTTGGTGGAGTAAATAGTTGACTGCGTCTGGGAAATTTTCAGGTTGAAGGTATGGCAATTTTTCTAGTTCATCATCGCCAAATGTCAACCCCATATCGTCGCGCATGAATTGCAACACTTTTTGATCGGCTTTCTTTTTGCCATGGGTTGAGTTTCTTCCAGCAAACGAAGGTCCCAAACCCCACCCCTTGATGGTCCTTGCAAGGACAACTGTCGGTCTCCCCTGATGTCCTCTTGCGGCTGAATAAGCAGAGAAAATTTTGACGGGGTCATGCCCCCCAACATCATTGGTTAAAGCTTCCAAATCGGAATCTGATAGGTGTGATACCATTGCGGCCAGTTCTGGTGTGTTGAACAAATCAGAACGAATCATTGCTCCGTCACCCGTCATGATTCTTTGCTCATCACCATCGGCAAGTGCTTCTAGGCGCGCAGCCAAAAGACCCTCAGCATCTCTAGAAAACAGTTCATCCCAAGATGAACCCCACAGGCATTTGATGACATTCCAACCCGCTCCGGTAAACCTTGCTGCAAGTTCTTGCACTATCTTGCTGTTACCTCTCACAGGCCCATCCAACCGCTGTAGGTTACAGTTGATGACCATCACAATATTGTCCAACTTTTCTCGAGATGCAAGTGTCAATTCTGAGAGTGATTCAGGTTCATCTGATTCCCCATCACCCATGAAATACCAAGATGTACTTTGTGAGGTATCCGCCAAATCGCGATTGTGTAGATAGCGATTGAAACGTGCTTGTCGAATTGCCGTCATTGCCCCTAGACCCATGCTTACACAAGGGTATTCCCAATAATCTGGCATCAAACGCGGGTGAGGGTATGAGGACAAACCTTTGTTGAAAGCCTCTTGACGGAAATTTTCAATTCGAGTTTCGTCCATTCTACCTTCCATCCAAGCTCGGGCATACAATCCAGGACTCGCATGTCCCTGCCAATAGACGTGATCACCATTGCCCTCGCCATCTTTTCCTTTGAAGAAGTGATTCAAGCCAACTTCCCATAGATGAGCAGTACTCGCATAGGTCGAGATGTGGCCTCCAATTCCATCGAAGTATTTGTTGCCACGAGTCACCATCATCATTGCATTCCAGCGAATCACATCAAGTATTTTTGCTTCCATTTGCAGGTTTCCAGGGTAAGGGTTTTGATCATCTGGATGAATTGTATTGACGTATGCGGTATGCGTCAATTCACCGACAGGAACTCCGACTGAGTTTGCTGCAGCCACAGTTTCCTGTAACAGATGGCGTGCCCTTGCTGTACCAAGGTTTTCCTCTACAGAGAGAATTGATTCACGCCATTCTTCCGTTTCCTCTTCATCAGGATCAGGAAGTGCGCTTCGGTAGACATCATCGGGCATACCACTGTCTCCTCAGTTGTTCGGTTAAATGGTTGGACTTGAATTAATCGCTAAAGGCAAACGCTTTCAATCGGTCTAAGTGACTGCAATTTAGGTATGGAATAATTGATTTCTCACATATTGCGAAAGTGACCTCTAAAGGGTGTTTTTAATAGCGCCCTCCTTACAGGAGGGGTCATGAGCACACGCTATGTGAATACTCTGCTGGCCGCCACCATCATGATTTTGGTATCGATGAATGGTGTTTTAGATTTCAGCGAAAAAGAAAATGAATCACCTGAATTATTGGAACTTGTAGATCCTATGAATGCACCTTCAAACCCTGGCCATACGGTTTTTGCACAGTACATTACATCTGACAATTGCGGTTACTGCTACCAATATGGTAGCCCTGCACACCATCAGGCCAAAAATAACCTGCCGGACAACTACGTGTACATTTCTTACCACAGTGCATCCTATGGTAACACGGCAGATGCTGAATCGGGAAACATTGCTCCAATCTATGGTGTTCAGCACCTTGGTGAGTCCGGTGGTGCACCAAAGACCTCTTTCGGTGATGCGACCCTCAACACAGGTTGCGGCTCCAATACCTGCTGGGACTCGTTCATCTCAAGTGGCGGTAACATGCACTCAACTGCAGCCGACTACTCAGTGAGTGTTGGACAGAGTGACAATGGTGATGGTACATCTGATATCACAGTCTCAGCATCATACATCGGCTCAGGTACAGCTGCATCTTCGATTAAATTGTATGCAGCAGTTACTGAGAAGGTCTGCAACTCCCACGCCTATTCAGATGGTAGCAAAGGCCACAACTGCTGGGAAGCATGGCTGCTCAACAATGGCAACTATGCAAGCAACAGTGGAAACACTGGCGGGACTGGATTTGAAACGATTTCACTCGCATCAGGTTCAGCATCCAAGTCTTGGACGGTTCCAAACAACCTTGTCAATGGTGGCGCGAGTAACATGAATGTGGTCGCAGCCCTCTTCAGTGGATGGAGTACAAGCAGCTTCAATGAGGATGTTTACGCTGCTGCTGACGGCACCATGGCCCCTCCAATCGACATCTCAGTCGTCAGTTTTACCGTTGACAACCAAGATGGCGCACTCGGCTTCATGTCTGGTGACATGCTGGATCTTGAGGTAACGGTCAGAAACGCTGGAGCTGACACATATTCAGATGGTGGCACCATTGAAATCTGTCATGACACCACTTGCTTTGGTAGCACATCCCTGAACACATTGTCGAATGCTGCAGGCTCTACCAATTCCCAGACTTACAGCACTACCTTTGACACATCAAGCATCGTCAACACAGCCAATGGCATGACTGGATTCAAAGCCCAAGTTGTTGGACTAACTAGTGATGGGAATGGCGCCAACAATGTGCAGATGAGTTACATTAGCCATGACTTCACACCCTCAACAGATACGCCAATGGCAGCAGGAGATATTGCCATTGCTCGAGGGGGAACTCTCGACTTCGATGTTACAGGAAACCCCAGAGATGGTGTGGATACATTGGCCACTATGACGCCTGAGTTTGAAGTGGCTCCAACTGGAACATCAACATGGAGTTCCGATTGGGTTGATGCACCGCTAAGTTTGACTGCAGCTGGTACCCAGTATGAGCGATACGTGTTCACTGTAGAACCTGTTAGTACTGCTGCTAGTGGTGATTACGATGTTCGTGCTCGCTTCACGGATGCCCGTGGACAACAAGGCGATTGGAAATCAGCCAATGGAGCCTTCAGTTTGATGAATGGGTTGCCACAGGTAATCGATCCGAACCAACCTGGAAATGCTCCTGGCACATGCCCAACATTCCCCGGTTTGCCTACTGTTAAGGTGGAAACCAATGAGCGAGTGTCTCTAGCAGGTCTCGTTTGTGATGCAGAGACTCCTCTATCCAACTTGGTAATCACCAGTCAGGATCCTTCGTTCATTGCATGGCATGCTTCATCTGGTGAAATTGAAGTTAATTTCGCAACAATGCAGTGGGACAGTATGGGCAATCCACAACCACAAGGCCTTGGAATCACCATCAATGATGGAGAGGATACAAACACTGGCACTCTATTGTTCAGTGTAATTGAGAATGGCCAGCCTCGTTGGAACAGTATCCCCGCTCAGTCATACAATGAGGGTGGAAGTGTCCAACTCGGACTTGCTCAATATCTAACTGATACAGATACCAACGGCAACCCCTCAAATGTGATGGACCTTTCATTGAGCATTGTTTCAATCGAGCCATCAACCATCCTCAGTGCTGAAATTTATGGTAACACATTGATGGCAAGCGCATCCGATGACGATGCCTTTGGTAGTGTTGTCATCACAGTCCGTGCAACCGATGTAGATGGGCAAGATAGTGAAGCACCTATTCACGTACATGTACAAAATATCAACGACGCACCCCGTTTTGATGCAGTTGGATTAGAGAACCTTATGGTTCAGGCAGATGATACACTTGAGTTAGACCTCTCTTCTCGACTTACGGACATTGATGATGATGATGCAGAAATTTGGGCGACCGTTACATCCAATGATGGCATGGTTCAATATAACCCAATTTCAGGAATGCTTACTGCGACATACAGTACAGCTGGGCAATACATGGTTCAGTTGTCAGCAGCAGATTCGAATGGTGACACAGGTCAGTGGAGTTTGATGATCAACGTCGTTGACAGTATGCCGTTGACTTGGAGTACAGATGGTAGCAACGGTGACCTTGATACCGTGGTCACAGACATGTACTTCGGTAAGGACCCAACTTTCTTCCTCGTACAACTCAGTGATGTTGAGTTGACCAACATCGAAGCAGAGTGGCAGATTTGCAATACCCAGAGCGGAATTTGTTACGAGCAAGGTGTTGAATCGATTGAATCTTCAATACTCCAAACAGGACACACATTCACTGCAACCCCTAGTTCAGGTAATGGTTTGGCTAACTTCGATGAAGTAAAGATTCACGTCACCGCAATCGGCACCAATGGATTTGACTACGAATCTGATACAGTCTCATATCTTGCAACCCAAGAACCCGGCACTGATGACCCAACGGGTGATTCCAACGATGGAACAGATAACGAACAGTCTGGAGAAGATGGAGAAACATCACAGGCGGGCGGTATGGACACCATGGTTATTGGTGGCATTATTGGATTGATTCTACTTCTTATGATTGCAGGCGTCCTTGGTGCCATGCTATTGCGTGGAGGTCGAGATGAACAACTACCAGCAGCTGATTGGGGTACAGAAGTTGCCTTTGCAGCACCTGCAGCAGTAGCACCTCCCGTGGCTGCACCAGTTGCTGTTAATTCAGTACCAGATTACACTCACCTCACACCCGGTGGTCAGTATGTAACGGGTCACGCAGGAGAGACAGTTTACTTGGGACCTGATGGAACTGCTTGGACAATGCAAGCTGACAGTTCGTTTATTCGAACATCTTGATCAGTTACGGCCATTTCAGCCCTTCTCGGCGAAGAATGGGGTTTTACCCAATCATTGTGGTGGAACCCGATTCGGGGCTAGAATAGGTGTTTTTCAGATTCCATAGCCTACACCTTAGGGTCAATGATTAAAAGCGGTCTTCAGAGGGCGGAGGCTATGTCAGTAGCCGACATGGTACAAGGAATGATTGATACGTTGAACGAAGCTCTCGTCGATGCAGGTAAGCACGACCGAGGGAACTCTGCCGCAGGTACTCGCGTACGTAAGGCAATGCAGGCCACAAAGAACTGTGCGCAAGATGTGCGCAAGCAAGTTCAGGCCGACAAGAACGCTTGATTGTTTAACGTAGTGCCCCCGTTTTGGCTTCGGCCAAGGCGGGGGCCTCTTACGTTTCAGAAAGCAGGGTTTCACTATGGTTGGTCCATATTTGCCATTCCCCCCCACCATTCATGAAATCAGCCTGTCCAGTGGTATGATACCAACCCTCAGGCGGCGAACTCCATTCGATGCCAGGTGACAATACAATCCAATTCACCGCAGATAAATCCCCTCTATTTTGGATTACTTCTTCCGAGAACAATTCAGTTTCCCAACCTGAATCAGGGGATCTCCAATGACCAGTGATATTACGTTCATCCACATTCTCAATATGCGTATGGAATGTGTAGAGGTAATGCATACCTAGGGCGGCATCATGAATGAATACGAACCCTTCACCGTCTTCCATATTTTCTGAAAGCACTTCTGCAGCATCATCAGTCCAGTAAGTTTGACCATGCAAACCTGCTGCTAAAGAGAGTGGTAGTATCAGCAGTACACCAAAGATTGCATTTCGTTCATTCCAATCTATGCTTCCGTTGACACGTTTGATTAGCAAGTAGGAAGGAATTACTAGTATTGTGATGTATCGTCCATTGTTCCCCATTGTCCACATATGCCAAGGCCATTCTGAATTCCAAAGAACCGATTCGTATGTCCATAAGCATGCAACATAGGCCACAATTGCGCCCGCCATCGTTCCGATGAAAAGTGCTAGTTCTCCAGCCAAGCGATCTTCACTTGTTGCCATGTTACACCACGTTTTCTTCAGGAATGGCCACAGAACCATACCGACGATCCCATAGACGATGATAACGCCGAATACTGATATGGGTAAAGCTTGAATGAATCGAGATGTATTTGTGGTGACTACAGTGAATGACCCGTGCCCAAACAATCCCAATGTTACGATACTTAGCAAGCCAAATACAAATCCACTCACAATTGCTTTTTTGGGATTGAACCAACTATCTGGTGCGCGATCAATTAACATTCCAACACAAATTAATGCCAACAAAGGAATTGTCAGAGTAAACGGTTCAATTTTCCATTTCAAAACCAATACCCACAGAATGAGAGTCGCTGAAAATCCAATTGCTATTATTCTCGCGAGTGGAGTTTTTTTAGTGTTATAATTCCGAGACATTTTCCAAATTGCCCAAGCAATCCCAATCATGGCTAGATATGTATATTCAGAGTAACCTCGACCAATTGAAAAAATTAGTGCGGGATTCATCAGTAACACGGTGACACTTTCCTTCGTCAACCCCAAGCGATTTGCAGTGATGATTGCAATAAGCAAACCAATGATTGCAAATGGCATCACAGTTCCAGGTGTAACGCTATTTTCTGGAAC
>Ga0208764_10003000_pt1 | contig 10436 bp, 8 predicted proteins | sample ETNtaG_18_FD_185762 | JGI IMG/M metagenome (GOLD analysis project Ga0208764, IMG submission 185762) | Marine microbial and viral communities from oxygen minimum zone, Eastern Pacific Ocean - ETNP201302SV91 (SPAdes) (version 2) | ecosystem: Environmental > Aquatic > Marine > Oceanic ...
TAAAGAATTAGAACAAGAAAAATTTTTTTCAAAGAGTTTTTCATCAACAAGTTTTTTAATGGATGATAAAATCTCTGATATTAATAAATTTAAAAAATATTTAGAAAAATTTATAAATGTTGATAAGCAAGAAATAATTAAATCTCTTTTAGATTCAAATTTAACTGGTAGAGGTGGAGCAGGTTTCCCAACAGGAATGAAATGGGATTTTTGTGATAAAGCAAAATCAGAAAAAAAATATGTCATTTGTAATGCAGATGAAGGTGACTCTGGCGCATATTCAGATAGATATTTGTTGGAAGATCAACCCCTAAAAGTAATATTTGGGATGGCTATTTGCGGTTATGTTATTGGAAGTAATGAAGGTGTTTTGTATATAAGAGGCGAATATCCCAAGTCAATTGAGGCCTTAAATGCTTCAATTAATTCTCTAAAAAAAGAAGGTTTGTTAGGAGAAAATATTCTTGGAACAAAATTTTCTTTTGATTTAAATATATGTATTGGTCAAGGAGCATATATATGTGGAGAAGAAACTGCTTTAATTGCTTCGATTGAAGGTAGAAGAGCAGAAGTAGATGTAAGGCCACCATTTCCTGTTACAGAAGGATTATATAAAAAACCCACAGTTGTTAATAATGTGGAAACACTAGCTGCAGCAACCGGGATACTGATAAATGGATCTGAAAAATTTTCTGCCATAGGGAATAAAAAATCAGCTGGTACAAAATTAGTTTGTTTTGACAGTTTTTTTAATAATCCAGGCGTTTATGAAATTGAAATGGGTACATCAATGAAAAAAGTTTTGTATGATATTGGTGGAGGATTTAAAGAACCAATAAAAGCATTGCAAATTGGTGGACCGTTGGGTGGGGTTATACCAATAGAAGAAGTTGAAAAATTAAACCTTGATTTTCAAGAATTTACAGCTGCTGGTTTTATGTTAGGACATGCCAGTATCGTAAGCATTCCAAAAGATTTCCCTATGGTTGATTATATTCATCATTTATTTGAGTTTACTGCAGAAGAATCGTGTGGAAAATGTTTTCCTGGAAGACTTGGCTCATATAGAGGAAAAGAGATGTTTGATCAATTAAAGAATAAAAAGGCTAAAATTCCATTAAAATTATTAAACGAACTATTAGTTACAATGAAAAAAGGTTGTTTATGTGCTTTATGCGGCGCAATACCCACTCCTATAATGAATATATTAAAGTATTTTGGAGATGAAATGAAAAATGATATGATAAAAAATAATTAATGAGCTCAGAAAAAAGAAAAATTGCTTATATAGATGGAAAACCATATGAAATTGGTTCAAAACACACTTCTATTTTAAAATTTGTAAAAAGTTATCTAGGAGAAAAAAAGGTACCGACTTTATGTGATGATCCCAATCTAGCTCCATATGGAGCTTGTAGAGTTTGTTCGGTTGAAGTCGCTTTAGAAAAAGATGGCCCAACAAAAGTTGTAGCTTCATGCCATACTCCTGTTGGTGAAAACCAACATATTTTTACAAATAATGAAAATCTAACAGATTTAAGAAAAAATATTGTTGAATTAGTTTTAACAGATCATCCGATGGAATGTGGAAGTTGTGAAGTTAATAATAATTGTGAACTTCAAGATGTTGCTAATGATTTAGGTATATCCAATCATAGATATAATAGACCAAAACAACACAAAGGTATTCCTAGAGATACTTCGCACGATTATATGAGAATGAACCTGGATAACTGTATTAATTGTGGAAGATGTGTAAGAGCTTGTGATGAAATTCAAGGTTCATTTGTTTTAACCATGAGCGGTAGGGGATTTGAATCAAGGATAACAACAGACAACGACATGTTATTCGGTGACTCTTCCTGTGTATCATGTGGTGCATGTGCTCACACTTGTCCAACAGACGCAATATCAGATGTGTTTCAATCAAAATCAATTGCTGTTGATGAAAAAGTAAGAACCACTTGTTCTTATTGTGGTGTTGGTTGTAACTTAGAAGCTTCTATTAAAGATAATAAAGTCATTGCAATTGACACTCCTAAAGAAACTGAGGTAAATGCAGGACATACATGTATTAAAGGTAGATATGCTTTCGGTTTTTATGATCATCCAGATAGATTAAAAAATCCATTGATAAAAAGAAATGGGAAATTTGAGGAAGCGTCATGGGATGAGGCTTATGATTTTATTAAAAAAGAATTAAATAGAATTGTAAAAAAAAATGGCCCTGACTCAGTTGCGGGCATTTCCTCAGCTAGATGCACTAATGAAGAAAACTATATTTTCCAAAAAATGATAAGAGCTGTAATTGGAACTAATAATATTGACTGTTGTGCAAGAATTTGTCACTCACCTACTGCTTGGGGAATGCAACAAACTTTTGGTACTGGAGCGGCTACAAACTCTACAGAAGATATTTATCATGCAGATTTATTTATGGTTATTGGGGCAAATCCTACAAATGCACATCCTGTAACAGGTTCTAAAATTAAGCAACAGGTAATGAAAGGTAAAAAATTAATTGTATTAGACCCTATAACTACTGAGCTTGCTAAGCTTGCTGATTATCATATTAAGTTAAGACCTGGAACTAATGTAGCTGTGTTAAATATGATGTTACATTTTATTATAAAATCAAAACTTTACGACAAAGATTTTGTAAGAGATAGAACCGAAGGATTTGATAATTTTTTAAAAGAAATTGAAAGACAAGATGTTGATCAACTAGCAAAAGTTGCAGGTGTGGATAAACAATTAGTTAAAGAAGCGGCCATTGCTTATGCCACAGCAAAAAATTCAATGGAATTTCATGGTCTTGGAGTTACTGAACAGGAACAAGGATCTAAAACTGTAATGTTGATTGCTGATCTCGCGATGATAACTGGAAATATTGGAAGAAAAGGAGTTGGAGTGAACCCTTTAAGAGGACAAAACAATGTTCAGGGTGCTGCTGATATGGGATGCCAACCTCACCAAGGTGCAGGATATTTTGAGGTTTCAGACAAAAAAATTCAAAACTTTTATACAGAAAAATATGGAGTTGTTCATCCAACAAAAGCAGGTTTGAAAATTCCTCAGATGTTTGATGGCGCTATCAATAAAGATGTTAAAGCAGTATGGATAATTGGAGAAGACATTGTCCAAACTGACCCGAATAGTGCTCATGTAATAGATGCTATGAATTCTCTTGAATTATTAGTAGTTCAAGAAATTTTTATGAGTGAAACTGCAAAACTTGCTACTGTCGTATTACCAGGAACAACTTTTTTAGAAAAAGATGGAACATTCACTAATACTGAAAGAAGAATCCAAAGAGTTAACAGAGCTGTTCCACCACTACCAGGAACAAAACCAGATGGTGTTATAGTAACTGATATGATGCAAAAATTAGGATTTGATCAGCCAACTTATGATGCTAATCAAGTATTAGCTGAAATAGCTGACGTTGTTCCGTTCTTCAAAGGAGTAACAAGAGAAAGACTTGGAAAATTTGGCTTACAATGGCCTGTACAAGAAGATGGAACGGATACTCAAATTTTACACAAAGAAACTTTTAAACTAGGAAAAGGTAGACTTAAAAATTTTGATTTTAAAGAGTCTACTGAAATTGAAACTAATCAAAAAGATTATCCATTAATTCTAACTACAAGTAGAGTTCTTCAACATTATAATGCAGCTACAATGACAAGACGAACTAGCAATATAAATATTGTTTCAGAAGATTTATTATTAATACATCCTAATGATGCTGAAAAAAGAGATTTGAGTACTGGAGATATTGGTAGACTTTATTCTGGAAGAGGTGAAGTAGCTCTAAAAGTAGAAATTACAGATAAAGTAAAAGAAGGAATTGTCTTCACAACATTTCATTTTCCTGAACATATGGTTAATATGGTTACTGGACATGGTAAAGATGAAGAAACTATGTGCGCTGAATACAAAGTATCATCAGTAGAAGTTCAAAAAATATCTAATCAATTTAAAACTGAAGTAAAACTCAAAGAAAACCAGGCAGAAGTAAAGTAAAATAAAAAGTTAAAATTTTTCCCATTCTTTTATGGGAGTAATAAATTGCTCTAAATTTGTTGAGTCTTTAGCAAAAATACTAATATCAGCTGCTATAGAAATTCTATCTTTGTTGTTTATATTTGGATTTTGTGAAGTTCCATGAAAAGTTTTTGATGGAAATATTACCAAATCTCCTTCCTCAGCATCAACATTTACTGCAGATGCATTTAATGCATTCATTTTTTTTATAATACTTCTTCCTCCAGTTTTTGATCCAAACAAACCTGTAATAAATTCATTATGTTTATGATTATCATAAAAGGTAATTTTAGAATCTCCTTTCTCTTTCTTTAAGTAATATGCAAATGTAATGTGAGATTGTCCATGTACATGATTCTGAATTGTTTCTGAACCTCTTGAAATTGTTGCCCATGACCTTTGTATGTAAAAATCCAATTGTTCAGAATCTATATCAAAATTCTTTACATAGTTGAAAATTTCATTTTTAATTTTTGTAAATAATTCTTTAAATTTTGGATTTTTATTTAAAAATTCATAACCTTGGGTATCTCCTGTCCACGATAAATTTTTCTTTTTAAATTCTGGATTTTTACTTTTTTTTTCCATTTCAAAAATTTCTTTTACCATTTCTTCTCTACTTTTTGCTGAACAGTCAATTTTAGATTTATAAATTGACAACGGAAATAAATTAATTAATTGAGACATATTTAAAGCACGTATGGTTCTATTCTTTCTTTATTGTTTAAGATTCTATCAACCCCAAAACAATTTAAATCAATACTTTGGTAAGATCCAGTTGTTATTAGTTCAGTTAAGCCTCTACCAATTCCAGGAGACTGCATTAAACCTCTTCCTGTAAAACCTGTTGCTAAATAAACATTATCATAAGCTGGATGTTTTCCCACAATCGCATTGTTATCTAATTTGTTAGTATCGTAATAACCTGCCCATCCTCCTGTTAACTTAAGCTCTTCAAAAGCAGGAATTCTTTTTGCAAGACCAGGCCATACTAGTTCTTCGAAGTCATTCCATTCGGGTTCTAAATCATCACAATCCCACTTAGAAATAGGTGATCCAGCTAAATATTCATTTCCTTCTGGCCTCCAATAAACTCCTGTTGTTAAATCTCCAGTTAAAGGCATTGTGGAAATATGCTTTGGGCATTTAACTCTAAATACAGTATGTTTCTGTGGGAATACTGGAATGTCATTCAATAACTCGTTAGTCCAACACCCTGCGGCGGAAATAATTATATTTGAATTTATATCTTTTAAACTTTTGACCTCTCCTTTAACAAATTCCGCTCCAAGTTCAATTGCTTTGCTTTTTAAAGCACTATGAAACATAAATGGATCAATCCACCCTTCACTTTTATTATCTGTAAAAGTTGCTGTTTCAATTCCTTCATTATTAATATAGGGAAATATTTTCGATAATTCAGAACCTTTAATATTTTTTGTTCCTGCTTCGCATGCTTTATGATTTTCTAATGCTCTATATTGCTCTTCCGCATGTTCAGGACCAAACATTAATAGATATCCATTTGGAACCATGCTTGCTGTAGGATTGGGATTTTTATCAGTTTTTAACAATTCTGGTAATTGATAAATAAAATCCCTAGCAAATTTACCAAGTAAAATATTTTCTTTTTGAAAAAATTGTCTTCTAAAACCACCAAGTGATAAAGGGAAAGAAGCATTTTTATAAGTTGGGTCTCTTTCTATAACTTTTACTTTTCTTCCTTCCTTGGATAAAAAATAAGCACTTGCAGCACCAATTATTCCACCACCAATAATTACAACATCATCCATAACTAGTTTAACATTAATATGCTCATATTAAGAATTAATGCAAAGCAACACCAAAGTAAATAAGGAATCATTAAATAGTAACTTACCATATTGACACTTTTAAATCTAAGAATGAGAATTATTATAAAAAAAATTAAAACTATTAAAATAACTAATGAAAAAAAAATTTTATGAAAAACAAAAAAAACGACACTCCAGGTTGTATTTATAATCAAATGAATAAAATAAATATAAACTGTATTCATATCCTTTTCTTTGCTATGCCAAAAAATCCATATTGCTATTGTCATCATCAAATAAAGTGTGGTCCAAATAGGTGCAAAAATCCAATCTGGTGGATTATAAGATGGTTTGATTAATAATGAGTACCATGGTTCTTTAAAACCAATAGTTGCCATTCCACCAATTAAAGATGCTGAATAAGTTATTAATCCAAATAGTATGAAAGATAAAAATTTATTTTTTAACATATTCATATTATACATTAGTTAATGGAAGATAAAAAAATTATTTGGATAACGGGAGCGAGCACAGGAATAGGGAAAGCTTTAGCTTTGAAATTTGCAAAAAAAGGCTGGATAGTTGCGGCATCAGCAAGGCGTGAAAATTTATTACAAGAGTTAAACAAAGAGAATAAAAATATTTACCCCTACCCCCTAGATGTTACTAATATTGATCAGTGCAAAGCTGTTTTTAAAGATATTTTAGATAAGTTTAATAATATTGAAATTTGTGTTTTTTGCACTGGGATTCACGATCCTAAATCTGAAAAAAAATTTAATTTAGAGAAAATTAGAAAAATAATGGAAGTTAATTATTTTGGAGTAATGAATTCTATTAATTCTATATATGAATATTATAATACTAAAAAAAGTGGCCAAATATCTATTGTTTCTTCTGTAGCTGGATATAGAGGCTTACCTGCAGCGGGGGCTTATTGCGCATCTAAATCTGCTTTAACAAGTTTTACTGAAAGTCTTCATTTTGAAATGAAGAGAAAAAATGTAAGAGTTTCTTTAATAAGCCCAGGTTTTATAAAAACACCTATGACGGACCAAAATGATTTTCCTATGCCAATGATCAAATCACCAGAGTTTGCAGCTGAACAAATCTATGTTGGGTTAATTAAAAAAAATGGGTTTGAAATACATTTTCCAAAAGCTTTTACATTTTTTATGAAAGTATTAAAAATACTTCCAAATAGTATTTATTTTAGATTTCTTGAAAAAGGAATGAAAAAAATTAATTATTAATTTTTAACAAACGTAACAGTAAGTTCAGCAACTTTTATACCAAACTTAGTCATCGTTGCTCTGTTAATTGCAACTCTTTCATCTTGCATAAATATCCAATCATCAAAAGTAATTTTGATCTCTCTACCTTTGACTGGTACTAGCAAAACATATTCAAATTTAAAAGCTGGTCCATATGAATATCCTTTTGCTTTTCCTACAACATCACCTGCTATACCCTCATAATTATGTTCGTCAATTTTATCGATTTTCCATTGTCTTGTTTGAATTTCTCCATCGTTCCAAATAAATTTTTCATCTAAAATTAATTGTTTACCATCCCATTTACCATTTAAGTCTGCTGAAAATTGTCTTGTTAATTTTCCTGATCTATTTTGCAAAATTCCCCAAGCTTTTACATTGCCCGAAAGATACTCTTCAATGATTAATCTTGGTTTTTGATCTTTAAAGTCTATTGGTTTCATATTATTTTCTGAACAGTTAGTTAATAAAATTGTCACAATTAATGCAAATATAATTTTCATTCTATTTACTTGTTGCATAGTGAAAATTGTATTAAATCTATATTTTTTGATTTAAATCCTGCTTCGCAGTATGATAAATAAAATTCCCACATTTTTTTAAAGTTTAAATCAAATCCTTGATTTTTAATTAAGTCCCACTTTTTTATGAACTCTTCTCTCCAAATTATTAAAGTATCTGAATAGTGTTTTGAATATGAATTATATTCATTAAATTTTAATCCATTATCTTCAACATATTTATATAAACTTTTTTTTGAAGGTAAAAAACCACCAGGAAAGATATATTTTTGAATAAAGTCTTGTTTATTTTTATATCTATCAAACAAACTGTCATCAATAGTAATTGCTTGTATTGCAACATTCCCATTAGTAGAAAGATTTTTTTTTATTGTATTAAAATAGCTTTGTAAATAATTTTGACCTACGGCCTCAATCATTTCAATAGATGCTATCGACTCATATTTTCCTTTTAAATCTCTATAATCTTTTATCTGAATATTAATTTTTTCATTAAGGCCTGCTTTATAGATTCTTTCTTTGGTAAAATCATACTGTTTTTGAGATATTGTAATGCAATCTAATTTAACATTGTAATTTTTGCCTAAGTATTCTGCAAACCCTCCCCATCCACAACCAATTTCTAAAACTTTGCTGTTATCTCTTGGTTTTAGAAGATTAATTAATTTTTGATATTTATTATTTTGAGCATCAGATAAATTTTGTTTCTCATTTTCAAAAATTGCACTTGAATAAGTTAAAGTTTCATCAAGCCACAAAGAAAAAAAATCATTTCCAAGATCATAATGTTTAGCAATATTTGCTTTACTTCTTTTTTTGGTATTTTTAATAATTTTATTTTTGACAAAATTTATTACTGAAAAATCTAAAATTCCAGAAAACTTATAAACTAACTTTATATTTTTTGCTGTAATCTCAATTAAATTTGAAAGATTATCAGTTTCAAAATAACCCTGCATATAGCTCTCGGCCAAACCAATACTACCCTTTCTAATTAAATTATAATTTAAACTTGGATGTTTAATGATTACTTTTGACCTAAGTTCCTTATTTATATTTCCAAATTTTAAAACTTCACCTTCAAAATTTGTTACTTCAAGATAACCATATTTAATGTTTTTTAATGTTTTAAAAACTATCGTGTCTGCAATTTTATTTATAAACATTAATTTTCCACACTTATATTGTTTTTAATTTTTATTTTTTTTTGTATAAATTTAATGCCTTTAGTCCACAATTTAAATGCTTCAAAATGTATTGCGGCAATAATTTTGAAAGACATTAAAGGATGTCGCAAATAAGATAAAATTAGGTTTTTATTATTAAAATCAATTCTGTTTCCATCCTGAGATGCATACAGCAATTTTCCTTCATCATCATGTTGGTCGATTATTAATAAAATTTTATTACTAGGTTTTAAAATTTTGAAGAAATAAGTACAATTCATTTCAATAAATGGTGACACATGAAATTTTTTTTTGCATGTATGCTTAATTAAATTATCATCTGTTTTTGTTTTAAAGATATAAGTATGCTGTTCACCAAATGTATTTTTAACTTCATATAAAATTGAAATCAATTCTGAGTTTTTGTTATAAATAAAAAAAACACTTAATGGATTAAAAACATATCCAAAAATTCTAGGATAGCATAAAAGTTTAATCTTAATATCTTTCGTATTTATTTGATTGTGTATTAGATTTTTTATAACCCATTTCTTTAATGAGGTTCCATCTCTTGGACCATGATCAACATCATAAAAACTAACTATGTTGAACTTATTATAGGAAAAAATTTTTAACGATTTATCTAATAAATCAATCTCAGACATATCCAATAATATAGAAAAAACTTTGTATTTGAAAAAATGAACTTTGGGTTTATATCTTTTGTGAATTACATTGCCAGTATAAATTGAAGAATGTTTAATCATTAATGTTCTTTAACATTTCAATGGAAGATTTTATTCCATCTTCATGGAATCCATAACCAAAATAACTTCCACAAAATAAAATATTTTCTTTGTTTTGAATTAAATTAAGTTGATTTTGATGATCCAGCGCTTTGTTATCATAATATGGATGAGTAAATTTAACTTTTTTAAATATTTTATTTTCAGATATTTCAGAAAAAGGGTTAATTGTTAAAAATATATTTGTATTAATTTTTAAATTTTGTAATTGATTAAGCCAATATGTTACTGATGTTTTGTCAGCTTTTTTTATATGCATAGAAGAATTCCACGAACACCAAGCTTTTTTATTTTTTGGCATAATAGATTCATCTGAATGAATAATCGCCATATTATCTCTATATTTAAAATTTTTTAATATTCTAATTTCATCCAACGTGGGTTTTTCAATTAAACATAGTGCTTCATCGGCATGTGTTGCAATAACCGCTTTATCATAGTTAAAGAATTCATTCTTTTCACCATAAAATATTTTAATACCATGTGTGTTTCTTGTAATTTTATTTATTGGATAGTTTTTAAAATACTCTCCAGATATTTGATTGACTATTTTATCTACGTAATTTTTACTTCTTTTAGAAACAGTATACCATTGAGGCCTATTTTTTAATTTAAATAATCCATGGTTTTTAAAAAAGTTTAAAAAAAATTTTAATGGCATTTGTGAAGCTTCATAAGGAGGCATTGACCAAATTGCTGATATCATTGGTATTATGTGATATTTAACAAAATAATCAGATATCATTAATTTTTTTAAGTATTCTCCAAGTGTATTTTTATCACTAATATCTAAATTCAATTTTTCACAATTTCTATAAAAACTAATAAT
>Ga0208764_10003004_pt1 | contig 10424 bp, 3 predicted proteins | sample ETNtaG_18_FD_185762 | JGI IMG/M metagenome (GOLD analysis project Ga0208764, IMG submission 185762) | Marine microbial and viral communities from oxygen minimum zone, Eastern Pacific Ocean - ETNP201302SV91 (SPAdes) (version 2) | ecosystem: Environmental > Aquatic > Marine > Oceanic ...
CGATAATTGAACTAAGTTCTTCACCTTCGACTTCAGTGGTAGTCTGCAAGTCATATTCCGGAGTCCCAACTATGTCGATGAGTAGAAGATTGGCCGAACCTGAACTGAGGTCGGCTAACCTCTCAAGTCCTCCGGCCGTCAAATATCCAGTAGCAAATGTTCCTGGTTCGGAGGGATATAGTGATCCACTCTGGGCAAAGTACAGATGATTTGAATGGTGACCGATTCCCACAATGGTGTAATTCACGCTTCCAGCTCCGGAACCTATCGATATGGTATCACCAATCTCAACCTCCATCCCTTCAGCCACCCTTACATCGACGACTATCTCATCATCTGCACTGGCCATAACACCAGAGCAGCAGTCGTGGTCAGGAAACCACACTCGATCGATATCTCCTTCGTCAATACCATGCCAAACAGCAGGAATGATTGATTCTTCACCATCCTCATTCGTGTGAAACATGACTCCATCCATTTTCAAGCGAGGTTCGCATTCGTTTAGCATTAAATCTGAATCAGGCCATTGATTTGCGATTTCCTCACAAATTGAATCTGCAGTACTGCCATCCCAAGCCCAACTAGGATTTTCAACCCAAATATCTGCAAGGTTTACTCCCTCATCAGTATCCGCATAGATGTCATCATACATGCTTGAGGCTGTATGGGCATATGCTGCAAAAGAAATACCTGCGAAAACACCGACCGCCACCATCAGAACCACAGCGAAGAGGCGAGTCTTTGTCCGCCATAGGCTTCTTGCCAAACGCTTTGTAAGTAGAACAAACAAGTAAATCACCTCATTCAACAATTTCGTCAGACAGTACCTTCCCACTGTCGATTCTTACAACTCTTGTAGCGTATTCGATCAATGATTCGTCATGAGTGACGAAAACACAGGTTATTCCTTCTGCTTCACATGCCTTGACTAGTACTTCCATGACTGCAGTAGAGGTCTTCGAGTCGAGGTTGCCGGTTAGTTCGTCACCAAGTAGAAGGCGAGGAGTCTTGGCTAGGCTTCTTGCAATCGCTACCCGCTGCTGCTGGCCTCCACTAATCTCCGCAGGGAATCTATGGATTTCATCGGCAAGCCCGACCATGCCGAGTAATTCCCTGGCCCTCCCCTCGTCCCTGCTCCCGGCTAGTTCCTGGATGAGCAGGATATTCTCCAGAACGGTTAGGTCCTGTAGGAGATTGAAGAATTGGAAGACGTATCCTATGTTGTCTCTCCTGAATTTTGTCATTTTCTCTGAGTCGTTAGAAGGCACTAAAGAACCTGAGAATGAGTAGCTTCCCGAGGTTGGGCTATCCAACGCCGAGAGGCAGTTTAGAAGGGTGGTCTTGCCCGAACCTGAGGGTCCGAGGAGGATAATCCTCTCTCCTTCACTAACTTCCAGATCGATTCCATCGAGGGCCTTCACAGTCCCGGATGGCATCGCATAATGCCGTCTTATGTTGCGCATTTTCAGTATCCTTTTCATCTATCTCACCACAATCGAGTTATTTCTAATTAGCATCCCTATTTCGTGAGCCATTACTCCGAGGCCCCGGCGAAGAATAACATGGACTCCTTGAACAACTCTTCCCTTCTGTGTCTTTTGTTGTCCCTGATCTTGAGCCACGTGAATCCTATTGCCAGGAGTATGATGAATGGGATGAACGCCTCTGCGTGATACCTCTCCATCACCTCGATTATCCCTCGTGCCGTATAGGCCCAAGTTACCGATGCAGCCGTACCTCCAATGAAGCAGGCGGCGAGAACCCTCTGGAACCTCATTCGAGCTACCAGCCCTAGCATGGCTCCGACAAGAACTCCGCTGGCCATGAAAGGAATCCAGACGAATACTATCAGCCCCCAGAAGCCGTACTTGTCGATCCTTTTCCTGTTCTTTTGAGCCACATACTCCACCGAAGACAGGATGTCCCCCATGAATGGGTTCTGCAGTAGGGCGCCCGGGATACCATCCCGCTTAGCCACCATTGCCTCTCCAGCGTGTTCTTCTGAGCCCTGCTCAACTCGTCCGGCGACAGCTCGATCACCCAGTGTTGATTTTTCATTCCTAGCACTAACAACCAGTTCCCTTCCTTCTAGGAGATGTTCCAAGTCAGATCCAAGTTGGTTCCTAAGGTCTCCTTGTAGGTGCTCGAAGGTGGGCTTGAACAGGAAATAAGCGAACTTCATGACTGGCCTGTAAATTACCCTGACGAAGACGGCATCCTCATCAGCCATAATTGCGGAGCCGTAGTCCGCGACGTCGTGTTTCCTGAACCATCTTGACATGCTTTCTCTGAAAGCCTCCTCTAATTTGCCGAACTGTCCTATTGAGGAAAAGAAGACGCTGTAGTCATCAGATAGTCTGACTTCGCCAATTTCGTCGAAATTGGGTGTTTCTCCGGACCCATCATTTGAGTCGGTGCAAACTGTCTTTATCTGAAGCGGCCTCATCTCTCCGAAGATTCTGAACTCGTTCAGAATATCCTTGATAATGGTGCCTTTAACTTCGATTGGAGACATGATTGTCTTCCTTGTAGATCTATATGGGAGGAAAACATCGACTGAGATTGCCCTGTCCTGAACCTGGATGGATTCCAGGTCGGGTTTGATTTGGAGTCTCTTGCAGGCGTTTTCAACCGTCCTGGAGATTAGCCTTTTCATCTGTTCACTGGATAGCATATCGTCTGTATCCCTATGGTACAACCTATGCATCAAGGGATACTGGACGCAAAGGAAGAATACGGACATTCCCAGTGAGATCGTTGCCATATACCACGGAGGAACTTCTGCATTCCCCCCAGTTAGCATAGCTGTCTCCCTCCCGCCAACCCACTCTGCTCCCATCAGAATCCATCCCCAGATACCCATGTCCTGGATTGTCATGCATGCACGAGTCTCCTCGTCGATCTTCTCCATCTTCCTATGTGTTTCTCCAGAACCGAAAAGAGAGGAGGAAGTGCTAGTATGCAACTCTATTTCTAGATCCTTGTTCGAAATAATGAGCAGAGGGTCATTCCCTTTCTCCTTAATTTCCTCTTTGGAAAGTTCTGACCATCCAGTTGAATTGTCCTCCGAGTAGATTACTGCGATTAGGATTTTGTAGTCCCCATCATCCAATTCTTCCGTGTCCAATTCCAGGGACAGGTCCCCCGAACCCCCGACTGCGAGGGTGATTTCCGGATCACCTTCGATTTCCCCCTCGGAGTCGAGTGCTGACTCATTCCACACTTGGACCATTATGGCAGAGGAAGAAGATTTTGGTACGTTGTTACTTTGGATCCTCAGATCATCTTCCTGGACCCAGGTCTTGACCCAAACCTCGCCCCTCTTGTCAACACAATCATTTGGGTCTAGTGGAGTTCCCGATAGGGAATCATCAATCGCGATGGAGTCACCGAGAATTAAACCCGATGAGGCGATTGTGACCGAGGCAAAGAACACCAAGCCAGCAATCAAGCCGAAGACTAAGGTATAGTCATCGAATGTCTGAGGCACTACGGTGTTGTACAGAAAACTCTGACCGGGATTCTCCCTCCTATCTCTAATCCTGTCCAGTTCTACGTCAATCCTGTCATCGGATTCAGAGTTAGAAGATGTTCCAGTGGATTGTTTCTCCTCGGTTTCGAAGGATGTTGACGGAAGGAGGTCTTCGTTCATTGGAAGCAGACGAGCGGGTCGGGCGTATGTGATATTTTTCACGGAATGCAACTAGTAATATTGCGAACTAGGAATCTGGATGGAGATTGATTATTGCAGAGTTCGGAAACGAACTGCGGAGGCAATTTTAATGTCCTCCTACTACGTAGGAGGAGTATGTCTAGTGTCAACGCGGTGAGGTCGCGCCTGTCTCTGGCACTAGTGGCAGTCATGATTCTCCCCACCATTCTATCGATCAGCCAATTTGGCTCAGGTTCGCCAGAACTGGAAGAAATGCCCGAATCGAAGGACTCTATTGAGGTCCCGAGCTTCATGCCATTTGACACAAGTGCAGTGAACTTCGAGGACCCCTCGCATGGTTGGAATTGGGACGAGGGGAATACGGGCAAGGCCGCGCTATACTACAGGACAGCAAGTTATGTTCCAATACACGAATGGGAGCAGGTAACTGGGGAGCCTTTTGTCTCAGGCTGGCATGCACTGGGTCACGATTACCCCATTCCCTCGGACTGGAAAAACGAACTCGAAGAAATGGGCATGGAATGCAGAACCTTCTACGCCCCTCAGGGATTCCATTGCGATGTCCCTCGTCTGAGCCCTGCAACCCTTCATGATGCAGGGGTTATTGGGGCGTTTCGTCTAGCCGATATAGACAAGATTGCCCCGGATGCGTTTCCGATCCTGCAAGGAGAAAGCCAAGATAACGTGGAGACGGAGGGGGGGAAGTACCTGATCCGAGTCCTTCTCTCCGGTTCGGGCCACATTAGTGATTTACTGAAGACTGGGGTAGAATTGAGTGACTATAGGCCCGAAAGATTCGCAGATGTGCTGGTTGATTCAAAGGAAATCGGGATGCTGTCTGAGCAGCCATTCGTCGAGTGGGTCGAGCCTATTTATTCTCCAGAGTTCGACAACCAGGAGGCTTCTGAGATAATCGGTGCGAATTGGGTGGGGGATTCATCGAACATGATGAGCCATGGTGGAGCAGTTTCAGGGGATGGGGTTATCGTTGCAGTGATGGACTCGGGCCTAGACACTGCTGTGGAATGTAATAGCCTCTCCAATTGCAATTCCTTGAACTCGGGAATTCACGCAGACTTCGCTGGGAGGATAATGGGTGTAGTTTCATACAACAACTGCGGAGTGTGCTCCGATGGAACTGGTGGCCCTAACGACTACCAAGGGCACGGCACACATGTTGCCGGTTCCGTACTAGGAGATGGCAGCAATTCGGGAGCTGGCGAGGACAATAGCGGCATGGCACCTGGAGCGCAACTATTCATGCAAGCAGTGGGTTATGGGAACAATGACAACAGTCTTGCCACTCCGGATTACGAAGACGCGTATGCCGAAGCCCACGGTGCTGGAGCTAGGGTCCACACCAACTCCTGGGGGGTAGGTCCTGGTGCATGCGGATCAACTTCATCATGCTGGGCGTACTACTCAACAGACACGATGGAACTAGATGCGGCGGCAAATAATTACCAGGACCTGACTATTCTATTCGCGATGGGAAACGATGGCAGGGACTGCTACTACACCTCGTTTGGTTCTACAAATTGCCCAGGTGGGCAAGACGGTGAGATTAACCTAGGGGCCCTGAATAGGCAAGCGACGGCAAAGAACATCCTATCCGTCGGGGCATCGGAGAACGAAAGGGACACTCTGGCAATGCATGCACGAAGTTACTTCAGCGTATGCGGAAACTGCGATTGGTATGGGACTCCCATCAAGAACGATCTGGAGGGGGATAACTCAGAGGGAATGGCGGCTTTCTCCAACAGGGGACCTACTAGCGATGGTCGAATCAAGCCAGACATCGTAGCACCCGGTACTTGGATCCACTCGACAAAAACTTCCCTCAGAGTTTCGAGCGCAGACCTAGGAGACTACTACACAGTGAAACGTGGCACCTCCATGGCCACCCCCATCACTGCTGGTAGTGTTGCACTAGTAATCGAGCACCTGAATGCCCATGGATACGATTGTAACCTTGCATACAACTCTGCTAGTGACAACTGTCCTGAGTCTGCTCTCGTGAAGGCTATCCTGAGTGCTTCTGCGCATGATATGGACGGCCAATACAGCTCCGGAGGAGACGGGGAAAACGGTGCCGTAGAGAAGGCGCCCAACAGTCACGAAGGATGGGGGAGAGTGGATCTCGAGAGAGCCATGGGTAGCGGGTTCTCCGAAGGTATCGAAATCGCGACTTCGGATAGCCACTCTTTCAAATTGAGCGTTCCGGACTCCGGTATTGCCAGTCTGAGGGTGGTTCTTTCTTGGAATGAAGTAGAGAACTCCCCTTCTGCGGGCACTCAACTCAGGAATGACTTGGACATTTACCTAAAGAGCCCGACTGGAGTTCTGCAGACGTATACCAATGATGATGTCAACAACCTAGTCGGCATTTCCGTCGATTCCCCTGATGCTGGGGACTGGGAGGTCATCGTAACAGGGGCGAATGTGATAGATGGGTCACAGAAGTACTACTTAGCGACTAGCGATGGTGTCCTAACCGACATGCGCCATCCGGTTTCAGACGGGTATAACGAACCTGGTTTCCAATCCGGCTCGATCTTCACAGAAACCACAATGACCATCGGAGACGACCACCTTTGCGCGATTCTTGACGATGCGAGCCTGCAGTGCTGGGGGTCAAATGAATTCGGGCAACTGGGGGACGGGACGACGACAGATAGGCTGACGATGACGGAAGTTAGCCTCGATGCAGCCAGAACCGCAACTTCAATCAGCTCAGGAAAGGATCACACTTGCTCCATCTTGGATAATGGGGAGTTACAGTGCTGGGGCAGGAACAACTACGGCCAACTTGGTGATGGAACTAACTCAAATTCAATTTCTCCCGTAGGGACGAGTCTGACTGGAGTGCCCGTGCAAATTTCCTCAGGGGATTGGCACACGTGTGCGATAATGGACGATGCGAGCCTGCAGTGCTGGGGAAAGAACACAGATGGTCAGCTTGGGGACGGGACGAACGTCGATAGCAGCACTCCAGTGGCCCCTCTAGTGGGAGAGAGCGTACTAGCAGTCTCAACCGGGGCCAGGCACACATGCGCAGTAACCCAATCCTGGGCACTGAAATGCTGGGGTGACAACAGCAACGGGCAGCTGGGAATAGGCCACACCACTGACAAAAACACGCCTTCGACGGTCACAGTAGGCGGAAATGCCGTAGCAGTGTCGGCAGGAGGGTCCCACACCTGCGTACTTCTAGATGGGAACGATGTGAAATGCTGGGGAGATAACAGCAAGGGGCAGCTTGGTGATAGCGGAACCAACCAACAGAACGATGCTTCAACGGTTGGAGTCACACTCGCGAGTACCATTTCTATCGACTCTGGACGGGATCACACGTGTGCCGTTGACTCCAGCGACTCACTGCATTGCTGGGGAGGAGGTGCTGACGGCCAAGTGGGTGATGGAAGCAACTCTGAACAGATCTCTTCCCCTGCTGCGATCGATTTGGGCCAGAACCTAGGTGCTATCTCAATATCATCCGGAGGGTCTTACACATGTGTAGTCGGTAGCAATGACTTGGCTAGGTGCTGGGGAGGGGCGAGTAATCCGGGAGCACTCTCTCTTGGTAACGAACCATCCGAATTCGCGATTTCCAGGTGGAGTTACATCAGCTCGTCTGAGAGGGATTGGAACAATAATGGGAATCTGAACATCTTCGAAGTCGGAATTGGCTCGGATGGTGATGGCGATGGTTTCCCATCCAGCGAGGACAGTGATGATAGCAATCCCACCGTAGCAGCTGACTGCTCCTCTGGTTCATACGGCAGATTCACGTGCAGGCAGGCTACTCCTGGATACTACGTCAGTGGAACCGGAAACACGGTGATGACTCCGGCGAGTCCTGGACACTATGTGGACTCTGATGGGGCAACCTCAGAACAGCCATGCAGCGAGGGGGAGTTCCAGAGGCTCTCTGGTCAGACCTCATGCGATGACGCAGAGCCCGGATACTACGTACCTGACCCGGGAGCCGCTGAGGGAACTCCGTGTCCAGCGGGCAAGTACAACGACCTATCTGGACAGAGCTCGATTACTGCTTGCAAATGGGCTGATGAGGGGCACAGCGTCCCAGTACTTCTCCAGATGTCATCTGGAGCATCGCACTCCTGTGCGATCCTGGATGACGGTTCGGTCAGCTGCTGGGGGGACAACACCAACGGGCAGCTGGGAGATGGCTCTAGAACACCAAGCCTAGAGCCTGAGAAGTCATCCATGCCACTCGGGAGGAAAGCAGTGGAGATATCTGCCGGATCATACCACACATGCTCAGTTTTCGATGACGGTTCAGTCCGCTGCTGGGGGTCCAATGAATTCGGGCAATTGGGGGACGGGACCACCATAGAGAGAACGTCGCCAGTCCCAGTCGAACTCGGGCAAGGAATGAGTGCGCTCGGGATCTCATCCGGAGAGTCTCACACCTGCGCGGTCCTGAATGATCGCAGCGTCAAGTGCTGGGGCCAGAATAGCAACGGGCAGCTGGGAGATGGGACTTCTATCGATAGTCCAACCCCGATACTCGCGGACATGGGGGGCAAAGACGCTCTATTGGTCTCCACCGGCTCATACCACACATGTGCAATAATGTCAGACAGAACTGTGATGTGCTGGGGGGACAACTGGAACGGGCAAATTGGAGATGGAACAAATACCGATAGAGCGACTCCAGTGGAAATCTCGATCCCAAGCAACAGTAGCGCGGTTTCACTTGATGCCGGAGCGATGCATACCTGTCTGGGCGTGAATGATGGGTCCATGTTCTGCTGGGGCTACAACGCATACGGGCAACTGGGTAACGGAGGCAATAGTAACTCCAATTCCCCGACTACAGTGCCACTTAGCACCAACCAATTACTGACATCTGTCGAAGTTGGCCTATTCCACAGTTGTGCTCTCTTCGACTCCGGAGAGATTGCCTGCTGGGGGGACAACAGCAACGGGCAGCTGGGAGATGGTTCGCAAATAGGGAGCACGGTACCGGAAATAGTCAGCCTGAGTGAAAACGCAACATCGGTATCTGTGGGGCAGAGGCATTCCTGCGTCATCCTCGTAGATGCTAGTCTGCATTGCTGGGGGGCTAACGAAGCGGGGCAGATAGGTGACGGGACGTCTTCCCATAGGGACAACCCCACTGTGGTCGACCTGGGTCATGGCTCAAAGGAGCAGTTGCCGTGTGCACCGGGATCGTACCAGCCAAACACATCCCAGACGACGTGCATACTAGCTGACAGGGGATTCATGGTCCCCCAGTCTGGTCAGACAACCCAGATCGGATGTGTTGCTGGTTACTACTCCAGCCTGAGGGGGCAACCCACATGCACGCCCGCATCCAGGGGGTACTACGTGTCAGAAGCAGAATCCGCCTCACAGACTCCTTGCCCGGATGGCAAATCGACTTTGGAGGAGGCATCCACATTCTTTGACATGTGCTTCTCTGACTTCGATGGGGATGGAATACCAGATGCGTTCGACACCGATGCAGACAATGACGGTGTGCCGAACGTAGAGGATTACGACTGGTTGGATCCAGACGTCGCCGCTGATTCGGATGGAGACAGGATTCCAGACAGCATCGACGTGGATGACGACAATGACGGCGTAAACGACACGGATGACCCATTCCCCATGGACCAAGGGGAGTGGGAGGACAAAGACGGCGATGGAATCGGTGACAACGCCGATGAGGACGACGACGGAGACGGTAGGCGAGACATCTTCGACGTGTTCCCGAACGACGGGAACGAATGGTCGGATGCCGATGGTGATGGCCTTGGCGACAATACCGACGCGGATGACGACAATGACGGCAGATGCGATGACACGACATACTGGAGGCCAGACCTAATACCACCATCGAACAGCGGCCCTAGCCAGGACGGTGACAACATCCCCGACTGCTTCGCTTCTGCCAAGGGTGATGCCTTCCCATTCGATGCCAACGAGACGGATGACACGGATGGGGACAGCATAGGGAACAACGTAGATACCGACTGTGATGGCGATGGATGGCTCAATCCTGTGCCTTGTACCATGAACAGCGATGGTGCGGACGGAACCGATGCATTCCCCCTAGATGGGTTGAGATGGTCCGACTCCGACGGTGACGGGCATTCGGACCAGGGTCCGAACTCAGATGCGTTCCCCGACGACCCGACGGAGTGGATGGACAGCGATCGAGATGGCGTTGGGAATAACGCTGATGAGTGCCAATACGAACCCGGGATAAATCCCAGCACTGCGGACTACATCGAACTCCTGGACTTACCCGGCAACGATCTTGGATGCCCGATACAATCCCTCATTGGAGACGATATTATCGTGGACGAGCTGGACTCTGACGGTAGTGGCTTTTTCGATGCGGACGCCCCTGACTTCGATGGTGACGACATCCCCGACTTGTTAGACCCTGACGACGACAACGACGGCATTCCTGATCTGGAGGACGGCGTCCTTGGTGACGAGAAATGGGCAAGAGACCCATTCAGGCCTTTCACCGCCGAGAATTGGGGCATCATAGTCCTCTCGATATCATTCATAGGATTAATGGGATACAGGATGATGGGCTGGAAGAGCCGTGGCATCTCCAGCATCCGCTCGAAGAAGATCAGAATCAGATGATGGTGCAGGGGGCAGGATTTGAACCTGCGAAGCACTACGCACTGGGACCTAAACCCAGCCCCTTTGACCACTCGGGTACCCCTGCTATGTCTCGTGCGAATAATTACCCACCAAGAAG
>Ga0208764_10003009_pt1 | contig 10411 bp, 11 predicted proteins | sample ETNtaG_18_FD_185762 | JGI IMG/M metagenome (GOLD analysis project Ga0208764, IMG submission 185762) | Marine microbial and viral communities from oxygen minimum zone, Eastern Pacific Ocean - ETNP201302SV91 (SPAdes) (version 2) | ecosystem: Environmental > Aquatic > Marine > Oceanic ...
TTGATACTACTTTACCATTTTTTACTGAGGCTTCTAAATTACATCCCACTCCACAGTAAGAACATGTTGTTCTAACTTTTTCATCATAGTCAGCAGATTTAGAAGCAAAAACATCTGATATTGCGTCAGTTGGGCAAGTATGTGCGCAGGCTCCACAAGAAACACAAGAGGAGTCTCCAAACATTAAATCATTATCTGTTGTAATTTTTGAATCGAAACCTCTACCGCTCATTGTTAAAACAAACGAACCTTGGATTTCATCACATGCTCTTACGCAGCGTCCACAATTAATACAATTATCTAAATTCATTCGCATATAAGCATGCGAAGTATCTTTTGGAGTTCCTTTATTTTGTTTTGGTTTATTATAACGATGGTTATTTATACCTAAATCATTCGCTACAGTTTGTAATTCGCAATTATTGTTAACTTCACAAGTTGAGCATGTCATTGGATGGTCAGTAAGAACAAGCTCAACAATATTTTTTCTTAGTTTTGTTAAATCTTCATTGTTTGTTAAAATATATGAACCTTCAGTTACCGGCGTATGGCAAGACGCTACTGTTTTTGTTGGGCCATCTTTCTTCAGAGCAACATCTACTGAACAGACTCTACAAGCTCCATAAGGAACTAAATTCGGATCATCGCATAAACTTGGAATCTTATCTTTTCCAACATGCTCTCTAACGAATTTTAAAACAGAGGTATGGTTAGACTTAATTTGATGGGCAACGCCATCAATATAAGCAATTTTATGATCTTTGCCATTTGATCCGTTTTTCATTATTCCTCTAAGCTTCTTGGTTTATATCAGTTTTAAATTCTTCGGTAAAATATTTAAGTATGTTCTGAATGGGCAATGGAATAGCCCCACAAAGAGCGCATAAACTGCCTTTTTGCATAGTAATAAGCAATTCGTTTAAAAGTTTTATTGGAATTTTATTTGTTTTATTGACTACTTGGTCAAACATTTCTTTCCCTCGATAAGAACCTAGTCTTCCAGGAAAACATTTTCCACAAGATTCTTCTGCAGAAAATTTGAACAAATGATGGATATATCTAATCATATTAAAGTCTTCTGGGATACTTACAATACTACCGTGTCCTAACATAAATCCTGCTTTTGTAAATTCTTGAAAATCTAAATTTAACTTTTCTATTTCTTTAATTGGAATAATGCCACCAAGTGGACCACCGACCTGCAAAGCTTTTACAGGTTTAATAAATCCACCTCCAATATCATAAATAATTTTTTTCATAGGAGTTCCCATATCCATTTCATAAACACCAGGATTTTTAAATAAACTATCTAAACAAACAAGCTTTGTGCCAGCAGATTTAACATTTCCTATAGATGAAAAAGATTTTGCACCATGTTTTAATATGCCAGGTATAGCTGCTAAAGTTTCTACATTATTCACTACGGTCGGTTTTTTATAAAGTCCTTCTACTGTCGGAAAAGGCGGCCTAACATCAACTTCAGCCCGCCTTCCTTCAATAGAAGCTATTAATGCCGTTTCCTCTCCACATATATAAGCACCTTGACCAATGCAAATATATAAATCGTAAGAAAAGTCAGTACCTAAAATATTTTTACCTAAAAGATTTAATTTTTTTAGCTCATTAATTGTACGATTAACAATTTCTATAGATTTAGGATATTCACCTCTAATATAAAGAACGCCTTCATCGCTACCAATAATATAACCACAAACCATCATCCCAAATAATACTTTTAATGGCTGTTCTTCCAAGAGGTATCTGTCAGAGAAAGCACCAGAATCACCTTCATCAGCATTACAAACAACATATTTTTTTTCTATTTTTTGTTGGCTACAAAAATTCCATTTCATACCAGTCGGAAATCCTGCACCACCTCTTCCGCAGAGATTAGATTCGGTTATAGTTTGAAGAGTTTCTTTTTTATCTTTTTTTAATATTTGTGATAGTAAATCTTTAAATTTCTCAATAGTAGATAAGTCTTTGCCCATTAATATACTTTTCGTAGCATGACTTACGGAATTAATATTTTTTGTATTAATTTTTTTACCTTTTATTATCTCACCAATTTGATCAATATCTTTTCCTGAGTAATTATGACCATTGTAGTGAAAAGCACTAGTTTCATAACAATGACCCAAGCAAAACATTGTACCAATTTTATCCTCACCTAATTTTTCTGATAATTTTTTTTTAACTTTATCTTGTGTTCCTGCACACATGCATGCACTACCATTACATATCCATGCCTTTTTTTCTTTATGTTCTGGTCTTAAAAATTCGTAAAAACTTTCAGCACCATGAATAGTTGACATACCCACATGGTACTCTTCTGCAAGTTGCTTAATTTCTTTACCATTTTTGTTTTTTTTTGTTGAATCAATCATTCTCTTAAAGAGATTATCTTTAAGACCTTTTCTCCCAGAAAGTTTGCTTATATTTTTTGACATAAAATCTTATTTTAAAATTCTATTTTCACCACAATATATATTAAAGCTATCAGATTTTACAAAGCCAATTAATGTTATGTCAAAACGTTTTGCTAGATCTATTGCGAGGCTGGTTGGCGCGCCAACACCCATTAAAAGTCCAATATTGGCCATAAGAGTTTTTTGAACTAATTCAAAACTTAATCGTCCCGAGCAAGCTATAAATTGATTTTTTGTATCAAAGAGAGAATTTTTTAGGCAATGACCAATAACTTTATCCAATGCATTATGACGGCCAACATCTTCTTTAATTACTAATGCTTTTCCATCTTTATTAAATAAAGAGGAGGCATGTATACCACCAGTTTTAGAAAATTCAGATTGACTCTGTCTTAAAAGATCAGGAATTTTTGTAATTAATGAATTTTTAATTTTAGGCACATCTTTATTTATTTTTGTCTTACAAGTAATTTCTAAAGAATCTATTGACGTCTTTCCACAAACGCCACAACTTGAGTTTGTTAGAAAATTTCTTCTAAGATGTTTTGTATCAAGGTTTTCACTATTACTTAAAGTAACACGAATTTTATTTTGCAAATCAAATTTCCCAACTTTTTCTCCTAATAATTCAATTTTTTCAATGTCAGAAATATCATGAACTATTCCCTCGCAGAATAGTAAACCAGTAATTAAATCTTCGTCATTTTTTGGAGTTCGCATTGTTATTGAAATAGAGTTATCAATCCATTCATTATCTTTTTTGTAACGAACTATCATTTCAAGAGGTTCTTCAATCGAAACTAAATCTTCTAAATTTGACTGCTTCCCTTTTTTGTATTTGGTAGTTTTGTATTTTGAGTTCATGCTAGATCCATCTTGTGGGATAATTCTTTTTTAAAATGAATCGGTTATATATTATTCCCCCAACTATAATAGTAATTGCCCCTACCACTATTGGGAATATTAAATATTGAAATGAATCTTGCGCTAACATTACCACAATTGTATTTCCTCCAGCGGGAGGGTGCATAATTTTTAATGCCATCATAAGCATCACAGAGACACCAACTGCTAAACCAATTGCAATAAAGAAGATTGTTCTATCCTGAGATATTTTAAATAAAGTTACGAACAGAATTCCTATTAAAGCACATAGAAGATGACCAAATAAAACATTTTTGGGCTGAGCAAATTCATTATCTGGGTATCCAAAAACTACTGCTACAGTAGAACCAAAAGATGTTGCTAACCAAAAACCATAGATGCTATCAGATAAAATTGATTGGAAAGTTATGTATGCAAGAATTCCAATTGTAATTCCAGCACCGATTCCCGCTAATAATGGCTGCCAACAAATAATTTTTTTAAAGTTCATAAATTTTTTTTGCTTAAAGCATCAAGAGTCGTATTAATCGGTAATAATAAGCATTCCTTTCTAGAAATATTATTTTTTGTCATTATGTTATCAAACTCTTTCCATTCTTTATCAAAAGAATTTTTTTCATTTGTAAAACAATTTTTTGCTTGTTCAGCAAAAAACCTAATTTTTTGTATAGGCTTATTTTTTGCCTTTCTTGATAATAAACTTACGGAAGCTTGGCAGTATATGCAAGATTCACACTCATATTTAAAACCTTTAATGATGTCACTTTCAACAATTAAATAAATCTTCATTTCATCTCCGCATATTGCATTTTTTAACTTTGAGAAATGTGTGTGCTTATTGAGCACACCATGATTTTCTGTATTAGAAGCAATTTTAATGATTTCTTTATCTATCATTTGAGCTTTATTATATTTTATTTAATATTTATAATTTGTTTTATGAGCGAACACAATATACTCGGATCTATCTTAGCAGGCGGTCAATCGAAAAGAATGGGCAAGGATAAATCCTTTCTTGAAATTAATAATAAGAAACTTATTGAATATTCTATTGATAAAGTAAAAAAATATTTAAAAGATTTGATTATAGTAACCAATAACGATAATGAATTTTTTCTAAAAAATAATTTGACTGTAGTGAAAGATTGCATCGAAGGTCAGCTTGGCCCTTTAGTAGGAATTCTTACAGCAATGAAGTGGGCAAAAGACAATCACAGAAAATATTCCTGGGTAGCCACATTTCCATGCGATACACCTTTTTTTCCAGAAAGTATTATTAAAAGTTTTATAAATGAGTCAAAAAAAAAAGAATCTTTAATACTTTGCGCTAGTTCACACGGACGTAAACATAATATTTTTGGTTTGTGGTCTTTAGATCTTTATGACAAACTTAAAAATGATTTAGTAAATAACAAGGTAAGAAAAGTTGAGGATTGGACTAAAAAAAATAAGATAAAAAATTTGGAATTCAAATTTAAAGATTATGATCCATTTTTTAACATTAACACCCAAGAGGATTTAGAATTTGCAAAAAAATTAAGCCTAAAGATCAAAAATGAATAAAAATAATAAAATAGAAGATTCGTTAAACAAAATATTTTCGACGTCTGGTTATAAAATGGTGGATGTAAGCAGCAAAGAAATTACCCACCGTAAAGCTCTTGCTGCTGGGGAAATAATCTTAAATGCCGAAATAATAGAAATGATTAAGAATAAAAAAATGCCAAAAGGTGATCCTTTAGCTATAGCAGAAGTTTCTGGAATTAATGGTGTAAAAAAAACAAGTGAACTAATACCGCTTTGTCATCCTTTGTCTTTAGATCATATTTCTATTCATTCAGAAGTTCATGAATCCAAAAACTTAATAACTGTTTATTGTTTAGTGTCTGCGAATTCAAAAACAGGTGTGGAAATGGAAGCTCTATCGGGAGTTAATTCTGCATTACTTGCTATTTATGATCTTTCAAAAATTGTTGAACCTAATTTAAAAATTACTAATACAAGACTGCTGGTAAAATCTGGTGGAAAGAAAGGATTATGGATTAATCCGAATGGAATACCAGAAAAAATAAAAAAAGTATTAAATCTTTAAAAATGATTTCATATAAAAAAGCTATAAGTTTAATTAATAAAAGTACAATTACATTATCTTCAAAAAAAATTTCTATCGAGAAAGCTCTAAATAAAATATGTGCTAAAGATATTTTGTCTCCATCAAAATATCCATCGTTTAACAATTCTGCATTCGATGGTTTCGCTTTAGCTTCTAGAGAAACCAAGGGATTAAATTCAAAAAAAACTAAAAAATTTAGAATATTAAAAACTATTGCTGCAGGCGATAATCCAAAAATAAATAAATACAAAAAAAATTCTGCAGTAGAAATTATGACGGGCGCTTTGATGCCAAAACAATTTGATACCATTTTACCAGTAGAAAAAGTTAAATATTTTCCATCCAGAAAAAAACCTACACACATTATTTTAGATAGAAATTTAAAAAAATTTGAATATGTAAGATTTGGAGGAGAAGATTATAAACCAGGAAATCTTGTAGTAAAAAAAGGCCAGAAAATCCAGGCCAATCACCTTATTGCTTTCGCAGCATTAGGGATTAAAGAAATTTTAGTAAAAAAAATACCTAAAATAATTTTTTTTGGAACAGGCAATGAAATCACTGATTATAGAAAAAAAAATATTCCTTTATGGAAAGTTAGAAATTCAAACAATCTTTATTTTTCTACTTTTGGAAAAGATTTAAATCTGGAAGTTGTTGATGGTGGTATTATTAAAGACAACGAACCATATAAACTTAAGAAAGCTTTACAGAAAACAATGAGATCAGATATTGATTTATTTGTAACTTCTGGAGCAATCTCTGCGGGCAAATTTGATTTTATACCAAAGCTTATAAAACAATTTGGATTTCAAAATAAATTTAAAGGAGCCAAAATTAAGCCTGGACGTCCAATCATGTTATCAAAATTTAAAAAAAAATTATTTTTAGGTCTCCCTGGCAACTCAATATCTATGGTTGTGGGTTTCAGGTTTTTTATTTATCCTTTAATTCGAAACATGTTAGGCATGAATAAAGAAAAAACATTTAAAGCCAAATTGTTAAACAAATATTCTAAACGAAAAGACTTTACTCATTTTTTAAGATGTTCTTTGTCAGTTACCAAAAAAGGTTCTTGCGAGTTGAAAATATTAAAAGGTCAACAATCTAATAAATTAAAAGCATTAACCGAGGCAAATTGCTGGGGTGTATTTGAAAGTGGCAAAGCAAAATTCAAAGTCGGTGATTTTGTTGATTGTTTGCCTTTAATTCCCAGTAGCTAAAGAAATATTTTTATGATTTAATTTGTTTATGCTAATTGATTCATTTGAACGAAAGATTTCATATTTAAGAGTTTCAGTTACAGATCGTTGTGACTTCAGATGTACTTATTGCATGTCTGAAGATATGGAATTTTTGCCTAAAAAGGATGTTTTGTCTTTAGAAGAATTAGATAGACTTTGTAATACCTTTATCGATCTTGGCGTAAAAAAATTAAGAATTACGGGTGGAGAACCCCTTGTTAGAAAAAATATAATGGAACTATTTAAAAATCTTGGAAAAAAACTAGACAAGGGACTAGAGGAATTAACACTTACCACAAATGGATCCCAACTTGATCGATATGCAGAAGACTTGCTTAGCGCTGGAGTTAGAAGAATTAATATTTCATTAGATTCTTTAAATAAAAAAAAATTTAAAAATATAACTCGAAATGGTGATTTTGATAAAGTTATCAAGGGAATAATGGCAGCAAAAAAAGCTGGATTAAAAATAAAAATAAATACTGTAGCTTTAAAAGGAGTTAACGATGATGAAATTTTAAAACTTGTAAACTGGTGTGGTGAAAATAAATTTTCATTAACCTTTATAGAAGTAATGCCAATGGGAGAAATTGGAGAAAAAAGAATAGATCAATACATGCCTCTAACCGAAGTTAGAAATTTAATACAAAAAAAATATAGTATTAGCGAGGATTCATTCAGAACTGCTGGACCAGCGAGGTACGTACATTGTCATGAAACAGATCAAAAAATCGGTTTTATTACTCCGCATACTCATAATTTTTGTGAGCTTTGTAATCGAGTTAGAATTACGTGTACCGGGGAAATGTATATGTGTTTGGGACAACAAGACAAGGCTGATTTAAAAACCCCTTTAAGAAAAAGTGAAAACAATCAGTTGTTAAAAGATGTTATATATGAGGCTATTTCAAGAAAACCAAAAGGACATGATTTTATTATAGATAGAAAAGAAAATGAAAATTTTGTTCCTAGGAACATGAATGTAACAGGCGGTTAATATGGAAATTCAGTTGAGGCTTTATGGAGCGTCCAAAATATTAAGTGATAAAGATGCGATTAAAATTGAATTACCAAACAATTCAAATATAGAAAAGTTAAGAGATATATTATCTAAAATTATTTCTGAAAAATATTCAAAGAGCAACTTAGAAAACTTACCAAAAACTGCGGCTTTCTTTAGCGAGAAAAATGAGGTTGTCAATGACAACTACAAACTAAAAGACAAAGAATTTATCTCAATTATTCCTCCTATTGGCGGTGGTTAATGGCTTTGCATACGGCTCTTGTTAAAACAGAGGAAGGAAAAATATCCTCAGATAAAGCAAAAAAATTTATTGCTTCTGAAAAAAATGGGGCAGAATCCATTTTTGTTGGAAAAGTTAGAAATGAAAATGATGGAAAAAAGGTTACAGGTGTAACTTATGATGCTCACGATCAAGCCGTTATTAAATCTTTCGAATCGATTTGTAATAAAGCAAAAGATAAATTTGATAAAAATGCCAAAATCTTTTTAGAACATGCTAAAGGATATGTTCCTGTAGGAGGAATAAGCATTCTAATAGCGGTTGGATCAGGACATAGAGATGAGGCTTTTAAAATATGTAGATATATTCTTGAAGAAGTAAAACACCAATCTCCTATATGGAAAAAGGAACATTACACTGATGGGAAAGAAGAATGGCTTCCAGGTCATTCTTTAAGACCAAAGAAAGAAGTTAAATAATGCCAAAAGATAAAACTAATTCTGCAATTTTAATAGTTTTGATAGCAGGAATATTATGGTCATTCGGAGCTTTGGTCGTTAGATATATTGAAGATGCACGTTCAGTGCCGTGGCAATATCTTTTTTTTAGAGGGTTAACTATTTTTGTTCTTTTAAATCTTTATTTATTAGTTAAAGAAGGCAAATCATTTATTAATAATTATAAAAAAATTGATTTATCAATTGTTATAGGTGGCATGGGTTTTGCTACTGCTTTTATCGGTTTTATTTGGTCCATCACTCACACTTCTGCAGCTGTTACTCTTATGATGTTGGCAGCGATGCCATTCATAACAGCAATACTTGGATATATTTTTCTTAAAGAAAAAGTTTCTTCCACCACTTTGATTGCAATTGTTGTTGCTGCAATTGGGATTGCTTTTATGGCCTTTAATAGCGGCAAGGCAGGAACATTATTTGGTTTAATGCTTGGTCTTTTATCATCTTTAGGTTTTTCAATTGCTTCTGTCAGCTTAAGATGGAACAAAAGAACACCAACTTTTACAACTGTTTCCTTGGCAGGATTGTTTTGTGCAATTATTTCTTTCACCGTGTTAATGGTTGGTGAGCAAAGTTTTTTTACTACTTTTAGAAATTCTTCTCTTTCAGCATTACATGGAACTTTAGTATGCTCGGGTTTAATTCTTTATACTATTGGTTCTAAAAGATTACCTGCTGCGGATCTTACTTTATTGTCCTTAACAGAAGTTCTAGGAGGTATTTTTTGGGTATGGTTACCAATTTTTGGAATTAATGAGGTTCCGTCAACTAATACAATAATAGGCGGTTTTATTATTACATTTGCACTTCTTTACTACAGTTTGAACACTAAGAGAAATAGACGGTTTATTGGACTAAATTAAAAATCTTGGGAATTATTTTTAGACATTCTTTTTCTTACATGATGATCTAAATATTTTTTACGAAGTCTTAAATTTTTAGGCGTAACTTCTAAAACCTCATCATCATTAATGTAAGCCATTTTTTCTTCAAGACTCATTTTACGAGGAGGTGTTAAAACTACATTTTCATCAGAACCAGAAGCTCTCATATTGGTTAGCTTTTTTCCTTTTAAAAAATTCACTTCCAAATCATTTTCTCTAGTATGCTCTCCGCAAATCATACCTTGGTATACTTCTGTATTATGTCCAATAAAAATTTCACCACGGTCTTGTAAATTAAATATTGCAAAAGCTACAGCTGAACCAGTCTCCATAGAAATTAATGCACCGTTTACTCTTCCTGTTATTCCAGACTTAAAAGGTCCGTAAGAGTGGAAAGTTCTATTCATTACACCGGTACCGCGTGTTTGAGTCATAAATCTCGATTGATAACCAATTAAACCCCGGGATGGAGCGTGAAAAATTAAGCGTGTTTTACCGGCGCCTGTATCAATCATATTTATCATTTCAGCTTTACGTTTGTTCATATTGTCTATAATTTTTGAGGAAAATTCTGTATCTAAATCTATTATCACTTCTTCAATTGGTTCAGTTTTATTTCCATTAGAATCTGTTTTAAAAATAACATGGGGTCGAGAAACTGTAAGTTCAAAACCCTCTCTCCTCATAGTTTCTACTAGTACTCCCAGTTGGAGCTCACCACGTCCACTAATTTCAAAATAATCTTTATTTTCATTTTCTGAAAAAGTTATTCCAACATTATTTTCATCTTCTGCCAGTAAGCGTTCTCTAATCTTTGTAGAAGTTAATATTGTGCCATCTTTACCCGCAAGTGGTGAGGAATTTACACTTATACTAATTGACATGGTGGGCGGATCGATTGGTGTACTTGGCAAAGGTTTTTCAACTGAAAGATCACAAATGGTATCAGCGACCGTTGCTTTGGTTAGTCCAGCAATAATTACAATATCTCCAGCCACAACTTCTTCAACTGGAATTTTTTTAGTTCCTTCAAATCTTAAAAGTTTTGTCAATCTTCCAGCGTCAACTTTTTTCCCATCTAAATTAATAGCTTT
>Ga0208764_10003011_pt1 | contig 10402 bp, 9 predicted proteins | sample ETNtaG_18_FD_185762 | JGI IMG/M metagenome (GOLD analysis project Ga0208764, IMG submission 185762) | Marine microbial and viral communities from oxygen minimum zone, Eastern Pacific Ocean - ETNP201302SV91 (SPAdes) (version 2) | ecosystem: Environmental > Aquatic > Marine > Oceanic ...
GAGCCAGTTGACTCAGACGAACCATTAGTAGAATTAGAAACTGATAAAGTTAATGTAGAGGTGCCATCACCCTTATCTGGAATTTTATCTTCAATAAAAGTAAAGGAGGGTGATACCGTCGAAGTGGGAACTTTATTAGGGGAGGTGAACGAAGGACAACCTGCAAAAACTAAGACCGCAAGTCAAAAAGAACAAACATATACATCGCCTAAACAAATCAAGAAAAAAAATATTGATAAACTTTCGGAAAAAAAAATAAAAAAATTTCCATCAAGCAAGAAAGAGGAAATTCTAACACTTAAAGAAGAGACAGAAAAAGAAAAATCCAAAGATGCTTTGATTTTAGATACTCCACTTGATGAAAATGAAAAAAATGATGAAATTGAAAAAGAAAGATATGTTCCTCCAAAAACAAAAAAAAATTTATCTCCAGCAGTTAGAAAAATTGTAGAAGAAAATAATATTGATATTCAAAACATTCAAGGCACAGAAAAGGGTGGAAGAATTTCAAAGGGAGATTTGCTAAATTCAATGGGAATCAGTCCAAAACCATCTCAAAGGAAGGCTACTCATGGACTTGAAGAACAAGTTAAAATGTCCAGGTTAAGACTCACAATTGCAAAACGATTAAAAGAAGCTCAAAATAATGCAGCAATGTTAACTACTTTTAACGAAGTAGATATGAATAGCATCATGCAAATGAGAAAAGATTATCAAGAAGATTTTCAAAAAAAATATTCTGTTAAACTTGGCTTTATGTCATTTTTTACAAAAGCATCGGTTGTTGCATTAAAAAATTTTCCTGCTGTAAATGCAGAAATAGATGGTGATAAGATTATTTATAAAAATTATTATAATATTTCAATTGCAATAGGAACAGAAAGAGGATTAGTTGTTCCTGTTATTAAAAAAGCTGACGAGTTATCTTTTGCCGAAATAGAAAAAAATATTTCTTTACTTTCTGAAAAAGCGCAAAAAGGAAAAATTACAATTAACGACCTACAAGGAGGAACTTTTACAATTAGCAATGGAGGCATTTATGGTTCTATGTTATCTACTCCAATATTAAATCCACCACAAACAGGAATATTAGGTATGCATAATATCGTTGAAAGACCAGTAGTAATAAATGGCAATGTTGAGGTAAGACCAATTATGTATTTAGCTCTTTCTTATGATCACAGAATAATTGATGGGAAAGAAGCTGTTTCATTTTTAAAAACAGTTAAAGAGTGTCTTGAGGAACCGCGAAGATTGTTTTTAGATCTTTAATAATGGATAATAATTTTGACGTAATTGTAATAGGATCTGGTCCCGGAGGTTATGTATGCGCCATAAGAGCCGCGCAACTTGGAATGAAAACTGCTTGCGTAGAATCTCAAAACACTCTAGGTGGAACATGTCTTAATGTTGGCTGCATACCTTCAAAAAGCTTATTAAACTTATCCGAAATGTACCACAAAGCACAAAAAGAATTTAACAACTTAGGTATAGAAGCAACTAATATCAAACTTAATCTCCAAAAAATGATGCAAAGTAAAAACAAATCTGTTTTAACTTTAACTAAAGGAATAGAGTTTTTATTTAAAAAAAATAAAGTAATTCATTTAAAAGGCAAAGGTTTAGTTTCTGATAATAGTACTGTCACTGTTTTAGACCAAAAGGGTAATAAAGTTAAATATAAAGCTAAAAATATAGTAATAGGCACAGGGTCGACTGCAACTTCATTGCCTAACATCAAAATTGATGAAAAAATTATTGTTTCTTCAACTGGAGCTCTTTCTTTTAATCAAGTTCCAAAAGAATTAGTTGTTATAGGGGGAGGATATATAGGATTGGAGCTATCAAGTGTTTGGAAAAGATTAGGCTCTAAAGTTACCGTAATAGAATTTTTAAATCATATAGTTCCCGGTATGGACAAAGATATTTCTAGTGAATTTTTAAAAATTCTCACTAAACAAGGTATTAATTTTAAATTAAACTCAAAGGTAACAAGAATTAACATTGTAAAAGACAAAGCAATTGTAGATTTTACAAATAATGAAACAGCTAAAAGGGAAAGAATAGAGTGTGACAAAGTTTTGGTGGCGGTTGGGAGAAAACCAAATATTGGGGAAGATATATCTAAAATCGGCATTAAATTGAATGGTCAAAAAAAGATTAAAGTAAATAATAAATTTCAAACATCTATAAAAAATATTTATGCAATAGGGGATGTGATTGACAAAGGTCCAATGTTAGCTCACAAAGCTGAAGACGAGGGAATAGCGGTGGCAGAAATAATTGCTGGCCAAGCAGGACATGTAAATTACGACGTTATTCCAGCTGTTATTTATACATCTCCAGAAGTAGCAATGGTTGGAAAAACAGAAGAAGATCTTAAAAAAGAAAAAGTAAAATATAAAATCGGAAAATTTCCATTTCTTGCAAATTCGAGAGCAAAAGTTAACAATGAAACAGAAGGATTTGTAAAAATACTTGCTGATGAAAAAACAGATAAGGTATTAGGAGTATCAGTAATTAGTACAATGGCTGGAACGATAATTGCTGAATTGGCTCTTGGAATGGAGTTTGGTGCAAGCGCAGAAGATATTGCGCGTACATGCCACGCCCATCCTACTCATAGTGAAGCTGTAAAAGAAGCAGCAATGGCAGTTGATAAAAGACCAATTCATTTTTGAAATTTAAAAATAAAAATATGGTTAAAAAAGCAATGATACTTGCAGCTGGATTTGGCAGTAGAATTCAACCATTAACACTTGACTGTCCTAAACCTCTGCTAAAAATTGGTAATGAAACATTGTTATCCAACTCTTTAAAATTTCTTAAAACTTTTGGGATAAAAGAGGTTGTGATTAATACTCACTACTTAGGAAATAAGATAGCTGATTATATTAAAAATAATAATTTCGAATTATCAATCAACATCATTGAAGAAAAAAATAAAATTTTAGATACAGGCGGAGGTATATTAAATGCAATAAGTTATTTTTCCAATGATCCATTTCTTGTTTTAAACCCAGACACAATATGGAATATAGATTATTTTAAAGAACTTGAAATAATGCAAAAAATTTTTTACGAAAAAAAAAGTAAATGTATACTTCTCGTGGTTAAAAAACAAAAAAGTTTTGATAAATTACTAAAAGGGGATTTTAATTTAAAAGAAAACTTAATTAGCAGAGAAAATAAAAATAATTTAGATTATATTTATACAGGTATACAAATTATAAATCCTGATGTTTTCGCGGGTTTAGAAGTCGAATCTTTTTCAATAAATAAGATTTGGGATTCTCTAATAAAAAAAAATATGCTTTATGGAGTTGCAAGCGAAATAAATTTTTTACATGTAAGTACTTTAGATATTTATAAGAGTTTATTGAAACAAAATTTTAAATATTAAATAATATTTTTTTTGATCTTTTAGAATCAAGATATTTATATTTTTTTATAAGCAATTTTTCATCAAATTCAATTAATAAAGGATTCCCAGTAGGAATTTCAAAATTTGTAATTTTTTCTTTTGAAATATTAAAAAGTCGCATTAGAAGCGCTCTACAGCTGTTGCCATGAAAGACAATTAAAATATTTTTTTTAATAGAAATAAGAGGTTTAATTTCTTTTTCATAGTATGGAACTACTCGATTAAATGTATCTTTTAAAGATTCGCTTAAAATTTTGGACTTTATTTTATTTTTGTAAGGATGCTGTTCATCCATAGGAGGAGGCGGAATTTCATAGCTTCTTCTCCAAATATGAACTTGCTTATCACCATATTTTTTAATTGTTTCGTCTTTGTTCAAAGATGTAAGCCCCCCATAATGTCTTTCATTTAAAGAGTTGTTTTTAATAATTTTTATATCGGTTTTTTTTAAAACTTTTAAAATTAAATCCATACTATGAATTGCTCTTTTTAATTCTGATGTGAAAAAAGCATCAAAATTTATATTTAAATTTTTGATTAATTCTCCGGCATATTTCGCTTCCGACTTGCCTTGTTCTGTTAAATCAATATCTGCCCATCCCGTAAATCTACGTTCTTTATTCCAAAGGCTCTGTCCATGACGAACTAAAACAAGATTATTCATTTTTTTTTATAAAATATAGCACGACTCATTATAACTAATATATAATATTAAAATGGATAAAGTTTTAAAATATATTTTTCATATATCTATTCTATTTTTAATAATAATTTCTCTCTGGCCTGGAAGCCTGTTGGGATATCTCTTATATGGAGATTGGGGTTCGCAACCAGATTTAATCAAAAACCCTTTTGGCACAACAATAAACCATTTTATTTATTATCTATATGTTTCTACATTGGGTTTTTTCATTTACCTTAAAACTCCAAATTTAAAAAAAATAGTCTATAGTTTGTTTTTTTTATCAATAACTTTAGAGCTTTTCCATTTAATTGTGCCAAATCGCTCCTTTCAAATAGCTGATTTAATTGGAAATATTTTAGGAGTAACAGTTGCTTATTTGTTAATAAAGATTTATTTATTCTTAAATAAATTATGAATAAATTTGACGAAAGAGAAAAAAGTTTTGAAAAAAAATTTGTAAAAGATGAAGAGCTTCAATTTAAAATTGCAGCAAGGAAAAATAAATATCTTGGTCAATGGGCCTCAGAAAAACTTGGGTATAATCCAGAACAAGAAAAAGAATATATACTATCTGTAATTAAAGCTGATTTCCAAGAAGCAGGCGACGAAGATGTTTTTAGAAAAATCAAAGCAGATTTAGAAGGTCAATCTGTTTCAGATGAAGACATCAGAAAAAAAATGGACGAGCTGAATGAAAAAGCTAAGTCTGATTTTATTTAGTTTATCAATTTTTTTCCCAACATTATCTTATTTCACTCAAAAAATGCAGGAGCATTATGAATTAAATTCTTATATAAAATGAGAAGTGATTCATTTTTATAAAATAAATAAATTTATTTTTGTTATTTTATTTTTTTTAACCGCCTGCTCAACAGTTCCCAAATATCCTCAAAATGCTTGCAAAATCTTTGGTCAAAATTATCTTTGGTATAAATCAATAAAAAAAAGCTCCAAAACTTATGATGTGCCAATTTATATTATTTTGGCTTTTGTTAATAAAGAATCAAGCTTTAATAGGTGGGCCAAACCTCCAAGAACTAAGTTATTTAAAATAATACCTTACAAAAGGCCATCAAGTTCATTTGGTTACTCTCAAGCGGTTAAAAAGACATGGGAATTATACAAAAATGAAACAAATAGTCCTTTAGCTTTAAGAACTCGTTTTAAGGATAGTGTTTTTTTCATTTCGTGGTACATAAGCAAGACAAATAAAATTAATAAAATTCCTCTTAACGATGCTTATCGTCAATATTTAAATTATTACTTAGGCTGGGGAAATTATGCTAAGAAAGTTTATAAAACAGATAAAAAAGCAATTATTTTTGCTAAAAGTGTAGAAAAACAATCTAAAATTTATAAAAATCAATTAAAAGAATGCGAAAAAAGTTTGAATAATAAATATATTATCTTTTAAGCTCTCTATTTAGCTGAACTTCAGTGGCATCGATTGGTTTTATATTTTTAGTTAACAACATATACATCGTAGGAGTAACGTAGAGAGTTGTAATTGTTGATAGGAAAATTCCACCAAATATACATGCGCCGATTGCAAGTCTAGCCGATTCTCCTGCCGAAGGACCAATAGGATTTCCAATTATTAAGGGTAGCACGGCAAGACATGTACTAGCGCTTGTCATTATGATTGCTCGAAACCTTAATTTGCAAGCAGTCATAGTTGCACTTTGAATATTTTTTCCAGTTCTTCTAAGTTCATTACTCCAAGAAACTATAAGAATAGAATTTTTTACACTCATACCTATAAGTATTACAAGAGCAATTTGAGAAAAAATATTTATGCTTGAATTAAAAAGATTTAAAAAAACAAGACCCCCAAATAATGCTAGTGGGACAGTTAAAAAAATTACAAAAGGTGAGATGAAACTATTAAAGTTTGCAGCCAAAACTAAGAACGCAGTTACCAGTGCTAATGTAAAAATGATATATATTTCATTACTTACTTCTTGAATTTCTTCAGATTCGCCTTTCCATTCTATTCCGGCCTCGGGAGCATTAGCCTTAACTGTTGTTGTGATATACTCTATAGCTTCAGAGAGAGTATAATTCCCCAAAAGTCTTGCACTGATTGTAACAGCACGTGTTCGATCAAATCGCGATAAGGTCTTTGCTGCACCCACTTCTTTAAATTCAACAAGGTTAGATAGTGATATTAATTTTCCAGTTGTGTTGGAGCGAACAAAAACTTTTGCTAAGTTTTCACTTTTCTTCCTATTCTCCACAGCAGTTTGTAATATAATCGGGTACTCTTTGCCCATTTTATTAAATTTTGTAACAGTTTTTCCTGCAAACATAGTTTGAACTGTTTGATTGATGTCCATAACTGAAACACCTAAATCCTGAGCTTTTTTTCTATTTATAATCAATTTAAGCTCAGGATTTTGTTTTGTATAATCTGATTCAATCGCAGCTAAATTTTTATTCTTTCTTAACTCTCTCATTACTAGATTTTGCCATTTTTCCAGCTCTTCATAACTTTGACCTTGAAGTACTAATTGTACCGGTTTTCTAAATTCACTCACCCGAATTGATTGAGGACTTATGGGAAAGGCCATCGTTTGAGGCAATGTTACTATCCGACCTATGGCTTCGCGCATTATTTTTGTGGCATCTTTATTTCTTTCTGACCAAGAATCGAGCAGAGCAATAATAATAAAACTATTATAGCTTTGTCCTTGTCCCCAGCCAGGCACACGAAGAATTAATCTTTTGTAGGATTCTTCATCACTTTTTACCAAGGGAAGCAATCTATTTTCCATTTGAAGAGCCTTGTCAGCTGTATATTCATAGCTACTACCTATATCAGTGCTTCCTACCACTAAAAATACTGAACGATCTTCTTTTGGTAATAAAACCTTTGGGCTCAAAATAAAAATTGCTACTGAAGCAACAAGAATAGTAATCATAAATCCAATGATAACTTTGGGTTTTTTAATCCAATAATCTAATGTTTCTATATAAAATTCCAAAAACGATTTATAATATTTTTCAAATCGCAAAGCGATTTCTGATTTTTTCATATTTTTACTGAGGAAGTGTGCAGCAAGTGTTGGACTTAATGTTAGAGCAACAAAGCTTGATACTACGATTGCAAAACTCAAAGCGATTGCTGTTTCTCTAAAAAGGGTTCCAGAAATACCTGAAAGGAAAATTAAAGGAGCAAAAGATGCAACTAACACCAAAGTTGTTGAAATTATTGGGGCTGTAATGCTTTTTGCACCAAGCCATGAAGCAACCAGAGGAGTTTCGCCACCTTCAATTTTTTGGTAGATAGCATCAGTCATTATGACACTGTCATCTGTTATAATTCCAATAGCCAATATAAAAGAAAGAAGAACAAAGATATTAATGGAGAGGTCAAAAATCCACAAACCTATAAAGGTGCCAATTAATGAAATTGGTAGTGCGACCGCTGGAACAATTACACTTTTAATATTTCCTAAGAAAAGAAAAATAATTAGAGTCACGAGCACAAAAGCGATGGCTAAAGTTTTCCATATTTCAAAAATTGCAGCTTTTACATATGTACTTCGGTCAAATGAGACACTTAAACTTAATCCATCAGGTAGGTTTTTTTCAATTTTTTTTATTCTTTTTTTTATTCTTTCGCTTAACTCTACAATACTTGCACTATCCTTAGCGTACAGACCGATTCCAACAATTTTGTCATCAGGGTTTGCATTCTTACCTTGAACTTTGAATAACACTTTTTCATTTTCAGGTGCAAATTTTACCTCAGCAATATTTTCTAGGCGAATGACATTATTATTAGATTTTTTTATTGGTAACCTCTTTAAAGAATCTAGATCTTTGTAAGCTTTTTCTAGAGATAGAGATAATTCTAGATTTCCTCCCTCCAGACTTCCGCTAGGTAAACTTATATTCTCTCTACGTAGCGCAGATTCTATTTCATTTACTGTGATATCGTTTCCAGCCATTAAGACGGGATTAAGATATACCCTAACGCTAAGTGATCTTAGTCCTCCCATCTGCAACCTCCCCACGCCCTCTAGATTTGCGAAGGAATCCAAAATATGTGTTCTTGTGTAGTCACCTAATTCGAGGTCAGTCCATTTTTTTGATCCGGTGACCGCCACCCATGCTGTAGTGGTAAAGCCGTGCGATTGTTTTAATATTTGTGGTGCCGAAGCATCTTGGGGCAGGTTGTCAATAACTCTAGCGATTTTTTCACGAACATCGTTAGCTGCATCGTCTAAATTTACAGACGTTTCAAATTCTATTTTTATATCAGCAACACCTGTTTGTGCTTTGCTTGTTATGTGTTTTGTACCTTCCACCGCGCCGATCACATCTTCTAACGGCTCGATTATTTCAGAAGAAATAATTTCTGGCGATGCTCCGGAGTAGTTTACTTTTATACTCACAACTGGGTTTTGAATATTTTTAGGTAGTTCGCGCACAGGGAGCTGAAAGAAAAGATATAGACCAAAAACTATAATTAGAAGAGAAAACACAGCGGCTGTTGCAGGTCTTTTTATACTGACTTCAGTAATATACATTTTAATTTTTTTTATTCAGTTTTGATAATAGGTTTGATTTTCATATTTGGTCTTACCTTACTTAAACCTTCTGCGACAACCTTATCTCCTTGTGACAAGCCACTAACAACTTCAAGATTGCCCTTGTCTCTAGTGTCTGTTTTGACCTCTATTTTTTTAATCATGTTATTTTCAATTACTTTGTAAACAAAGGTTTTATCTCCTTCCATTAAAAGAGCCGTATCGGGAATTCCTAAACTATTTTTCTCTAGATATACTATTTCTAGCTCAAGAAGACTGCCAGGAAGTATTTCTAAACTTTCATTATTAATCACAGCTCGCGCCAACAAGCTTCGAGTTTGTGCGTCGACTCGAGTAGCTACAGATTCAATTTTTCCCTCATAAGTTTTGTCTTTATAGGCTGAAAATTTAGCTTTTACCGTTAAGCCTTTTTTTAAGACGGAAGAAAATTTTTCAGGAATAGATAAATCGCAAAGGATTCTTTTACTGTCATCTAATGTAAGCATTATTGTATTTGAGCTTCCTAAGGATGAGCCGCTGATTCCTCTAGTTCCGATGACACCATTAAAGGGAGCGGCAATCTTTTTAGATTGTAATGATGCTATTACATCTCCTTTTTTTACTTCTTTATTTATTTCAATTGGAACAAGAAGTTCATTTTTTTTTAATTTAAACGAAGCTGTTTGGGATGGCAGTGCGGTACAATAGGATTCTAGCGAACTATTAAAATTTTTTATTTCCACAATTTTGACTATTACCCCCGGGGGCATTCTCTTACCAAATTTAGCTTTAAAATAAAGTCCCATGCCATATCGTCCGCCAATAATTAATCCAATGATTAAAAAGAATGCTATTACGATAAGAGTTATTTTTTTTGATCTTTTCATTTATTTTTTTCCAAATTCAGTCCAACTTCCAATATATATTTTTGGCATATAATCATCATTTATTAATGAATATGCAAGAGATAGAGTTGCCGCTGAAACTGAACTTCCGCAGCTCATTACAATTTTATTACTGTTAATTTTGCTTGAATTAAACAAATCTTTTAACTTTTCTTTATCTAAAAAAGTATTATCTTTTGTATTCACAATTTCACTTAGTGGTAACGATTTTGACCCTTCAATAGATCCACTTTTAATCCCAGGTCTAGGCTCAGGCTCTAAACCCAAAAAACGATTTCTGCTCCTAGCATCTAGTATAGTAAAATCTTTTTTTTTAATATTTTCATTAATTTGAGATAATATTTTAATCATATTTTTATTTTCCTTAGCTTTATAATTGGATGAAATTGTTTGAGTTTTTAAATTTGTTACTTTACGATTTTCTAATTTCCATTTTTTCATTCCACCATTTAATACTGAAACTAATTTTGGATCATGTCCAAAATAGAGAAATTGGAACCAAGCTCGACAACTTGAAATTAAATCCGAATTACAATAAATAATAATTCTATCAGTATTTGAAATTCCCATTTCAGAAACAGCTTTTTCATGATCACTAGCTGATGGTAGAAAATGTCCATGAGGCAAATCTTTTCTCTGATTAGAATTTTTATCTAAATCAAAAAAAATTGCATTTTCTATATGTTCTTTATTATATTCTTCAATTGCATTCCTATTTTTAACTAAATGCCAAGATGCATCAATAATTTTAACTTTATTTATATTCTTATCGAGCCAGCTCGATTCAACCAATGTCATTTTTTCTTTCGTTTTGCGTGAAAGTCCTGGTGGTATTGTTCCGCCGGATTATAAT
>Ga0208764_10003014_pt1 | contig 10399 bp, 8 predicted proteins | sample ETNtaG_18_FD_185762 | JGI IMG/M metagenome (GOLD analysis project Ga0208764, IMG submission 185762) | Marine microbial and viral communities from oxygen minimum zone, Eastern Pacific Ocean - ETNP201302SV91 (SPAdes) (version 2) | ecosystem: Environmental > Aquatic > Marine > Oceanic ...
TATTATAACATAAAACACCAATCTTTTTGTCTTTGTGAATATCACAGAGATTTTTAATATTTCCTAAATATAATTTTTTTCTTGGTGAATAATGGTTTTTAAATGAACCTGGATAATTATCATTTTTATTTAAAATTTCAACTTTTCCTATTTTTTTTAAGTCATTCAACACTAAACTTCCTAATCTATAAACAATAATTTTATTATCCTTAAATCCAATGATTGTTGATTCTAGACCTAATTTACAATTACCACCTTCTAAAAGATAATCTATTCCTTTATTAAAGTTTTTATGGACATGTTCTGTTTTTGTTGGTGATATATAACCGAAAACATTAGCACTAGGTGCGGCCAATGGATAATTTAAATTTTCTAGTAATTTAAGAGTAATTGTTTTATTTGGAATTCTAAACGCAACTGTATTTAAATTAGATGTAGTTAAATCTGGAATGATATTTTTTTTTTCAAAAATAATTGTCATTGGACCAGGCCAGAATTTATCTGCTAATGCGTATGCCTCTTCAGGTATATCATTTACATATTTTTTAATTTTAGCTAAAGAATCAGTGTGACAAATTAACGGATCATGTTTTGGCCTTTTCTTAATTGAATAAATTTTATTAACTGAATTCTTTTTTAGAGCATTACCCGCTAAACCATATACAGTTTCAGTTGGGATTACTACAATACCGTCATCATTTAAGACCTTAGCTGCATAATCAATATTTTTTCCAGATTTAATCATTTTTTAAAGAGTAGAGAAGAATCACCATAACTTAGAAATCTAAATTTATTTTGAGAAGCGAACTTATAAACTTTTCTCCAGTCTTCACCAATAAACGCAGCAATTAATAAAATTAAGGTTGATTTAGGATAATGAAAATTAGTTATTAATTGGTTGCAAAATTTAAAATTATAACCAGGTAGAATGAAGATGCTTGATCTGAATTTTAGTAAGTTTAAGTTACTTGTTTCCATAAAATTTAAAATAAAATTACATATTTCATTTTTACTATAATTTTTGTTCGGATTTTTATAAGGATATTGTTCGATATTTAAATTTTTGTTTTTATTTAAAATTTTGATTCCAAGATAATATAATGATTCCAATGTCCTTAAACTTGTTGTTCCTACGGCAATTATATTTTTTGATTTTTTTAAATTAATAATATTTCTTTTCGAAACAATTATTTCTTCTGAATGCATTTTATGATCTATAATTTTTTTTTTATTTATTGGTTTGAAAGTTCCAATTCCAACATGTAGTGTTAAGTAATCGATATTATTATTTGATTTTAGTTTTTTAATTATTTTTTCAGTGAAATGTAATCCTGCTGTTGGGGAAGCTATTGAGCCTTCTTTTTTAGAATAAACTGTCTGATAATCATTTAAATCACTTTCTTCAATATCTCTTTTTATATAAGGGGGGAGTGGGAGAGTGCCAAAAATTTCCACAATTTCTCTCCATTTCTTTTTTTTATTCCAGGAGATTATAATTTTTTTGTTTTCTTTTATTGCTTTTATTTCTATAGAATGTTTTTTAGAAATTAAAATTTCTTTCTCTTTCCACTTTTTATTGTTGCCAACTAAAGCGCTTATCTCAACACTCTTATTGTTTAATTTTACAGAATCAATTACTAAAATTTCAATTATTGATCTTTGATTTTTATTAAATAAAAATCTGCTTTTAATAACTCTAGTATCATTAAAAAATATAGTAGAATTATTAGGAATATAATTGTCTATATTTTTAAAATTTGAATCAGTTATTTCTTTCGGATTATAGACAAGTAATCTTGAGTTTTCTCGCTTATTTGTAGGATATAAGGCTATATTCTTTTTTGGAAGTATATAATTAAAATCTTCCAAATTCAGATTTTCATCTAACACTTTAATTAGATTTATGGTCTAAGTTTTCTTACTTCATTTCCTGTTATCCACAACTCAGATTCTTTTAACTCTGATAATTCTTTATCTAAACCCTCTCTATAATTAGTTTTTTTATTGGCCTCAATAGTTATTTTAGCTTCTTCTCCACTTTCTACAGACTCATAAAGTTCTTCGAAAACTGGATAAACAGCATCTCTAAACTTTTTCCACCAATCTAGAGCACCCCTTTGTGCAGTAGTAGAACAATTAGCATACATCCAATCCATCCCATTTTCAGCTACAAGCGGATACAAAGATTGTGTTGCTTCCTCTACTGTCTCATTAAATGCTTCCGATGGAGAGTGACCTTTTTTTCTCAAAATTGAATATTGAGCAGCAAATAATCCTTGAATAGCTCCCATAAGTGTACCTCTTTCTCCAGTCAAATCACTAAAAACTTCCTTTTTAAATGTTGTTTCAAACAAATATCCTGATCCAACACCTATTCCTAATGAAATAACTTTATCTCTAGCATTACCACTGTAATCCTGATGAATTGCAAAACTAGAATTTAATCCATTTCCTTCTACAAATAATCTTCTTAGACTTGTACCTGATCCTTTAGGAGCAACTAAAATAACATCAACATCATCTGGAGGAATTATATTAGTCTGCTCTTTGTATGTAATACCAAAACCATGAGAAAAGTAAAGTGTTTTGCCTTTTGTTAAATGTTTTTTTACAGTTGGCCACATTTGAATTTGTCCAGCATCTGATAATAGATATTGAATGATTGTTCCTCTTTTACATGCTTCTTCAATTTCAAATAAGTTTTCATCTTCTATCCATCCGTCAGACAAAGCTTTATCCCATGACTTTGAATTTTTTCTTTGACCTATTATCACATTGAAACCATTATCTTTTAAATTCAATGACTGGCCTGGTCCTTGTACACCATACCCTATAATAGCTATTGTTTCATCTTTTAAGTACTCTAAAGCTTTATTTAATGGAAATTCCTCACGTGTTACTACTTCTTCTATAGTACCTCCAAAATTTATTTTTGCCATAATTTTTAATTTAAATATTTAATTTATTTGATTTAGTTTTTTCTAGTTTTTTAATAAAGTTTACTGTTTTTCTTTTCTTTTTTGATAGTGCTACTCTTCCAGATCTAGCAAATTCTAAAATTTCACCAAATTTTTTAAGTTCATCATAGAGTTTTTGAGTTCCTATTTTTGTACCTGTTTTTTGAATAATAATATGGTCTTCTTCTATTTTTAAAATTTTTGCTCCATATTTTCTAATAATAATTTTTTCAACAAGATCGCCTTTTAAAAAAATTTTAGTAGATAATTTATACAAAGCTATTTCTTGATAGTATATTTCATCTTCCTCATAAAGAAATGCTGCCAACACATCAATAAGTTTATTTATATGATTAACAACTTTTATAATTTTTTCTTTCGTTGAACTTACAACAATAGTAAATCTACTTACACCTTTCACTTCTGTTGTAGAAACATTTAAACTATTAATATTCAATTTTCTTCTGTTAAAAATGATAGTTATATGATTCAATAGTCCAGCTTTATCTTCAGTTAATACAGATAGTGTGTATTCTTTAACTTTTTTATCTGAATCTTTTATCTGATATATTCCTCTCTTTTTCATTCTAGTCTGATATTAGATACTGATTCACCTGATGGCACCATGGGAAAGACATTTTCTTCTTTTTCAACTACTACATTTAATAAATAAGAGCCATCGTAATTTATAAATTCTTTTAAACATTTATCAAGATCTTTTTTATTTTCAACTTTATTATTTTTTATACCATATCCATCAGCTATAATATTAAAATTAGGATTTTTCATTTCTGTAAAGGAATATCTATTATCGAAGAAAAGTTCTTGCCATTGTCGAACCATACCTAAAAAATTATTATTTAGAATTAAGATTTTAACTTTTATATTGTACTGTGATATGGTAGCTAGTTCTTGAATTGTCATCTGGATTCCTCCATCACCAATAACAGCTATAACGTCTCTTTTTGGTTGGCCTATTTTTGCACCAAGTGATGCAGGTAAAGCAAAACCCATTGTACCCAGTCCTCCAGATGTTATATTACTATTACTCTCACTAAATTTATAATATCTTGAAGTAACCATCTGATGCTGCCCAACATCTGTAACAATTATCGACTTTCCTTTTGTTAAATTTGAAATTCTATTAATTACGTCAGCCATTAATATTTTATCTTCAACTACATTTATTTCTTTATTAATTATTTTATCAAATTCTAGCTTATCACATTCTCTAAATTCATTAATCCACTCGTCATGATTATTATTATTAACTATTTTATTTAGTTCTATCAAAGCCTCTTTAGCGTCTGCATTTATAGCTACATCAGTTTTAATAATTTTATCTATTTCAGATGGATCAATTTCAAGGTGAATAATTTTAGCATTTACTGCATATTTTGTTGTGTCTCCTGTAACTCTATCATCAAACCTCATTCCAATAGCGATGATTAAATCTGCTTCATTTGTCTTTACATTTGGGCCATAATTTCCATGCATTCCTAAGTACCCTACATAGTTTTTATGATCACAGCTTACTGCAGATAATCCAAGTAATGTAGATGCTAATGGAATTCCTGTTGTTTCTGAAAATTTAATTAATTCGTTTTCAGCATTTGAAAGTAAGACTCCTTGACCTACTAAAATTAATGGTTTTCTAGCTTCATTAATCAATTTTGATGCTTCTTTAATTTTTTTATCATTAATTATAGGGTAGGGATGGTAACTCCTTATTCTCTCACATTTTTTATAATTAAATATTACATCAGAAAATTGAGCGTCTTTGGTTATATCAATTAAAACAGGTCCTGGTCTTCCAGATCTTGCTATGTAAAATGCTTTGGATATAATTTGACATATCTCATCAGAACTAGTTATTTGATAATTCCATTTTGTGACTGGCATCGAGATACCAATTATATCTGATTCTTGAAATGCATCAGTTCCAAGTAGTTGAGATGGGACTTGTCCAGTTATACATACTAATGGAGTAGAATCTATCTGAGCATCTGCTATTCCTGTAATAAGATTTGTTGCTCCTGGTCCTGAGGTAGCAAAACAAACTCCGACTTTTCCAGAGACTCTTGAGTATCCTTGAGCAGCATGAATAGCACCTTGTTCATGTCTAGTCAGTATGTGATTTATTTTATCTTGATATGAATAAAGAGAATCATAAATAGGCATAATAGCTCCTCCAGGATATCCAAAAATAGTGTCCACACTTTCTTCAAGTAAGGATTTGATAAGAGCCTCTGATCCTAATATTTTTTTCATAATTTAATCTGTGATGCAACCTTTTGAAGCAGAGGATACAGTGTTTATATATTTTTTTACAACTCCTTTGTAATTACTGTGTTGATGTAATTTTATTTTTTTTATTCTTTTTTCAAACTCTTTATCATCAATTTTTAAATCAATTTTATTTGATATTGCATCTATTATAATTTTATCTCCATTTTTTATAATAGATATTGGTCCACCTTCAAAAGATTCAGGTGAAATATGTCCAACTACAAATCCATGAGAGCCACCAGAAAACCTTCCATCTGTTATTAATGCTACATCTTTTCCAAGTCCTGCTCCTATTACAGCGCTAGTTGGTTTTAACATCTCTGGCATTCCAGGTCCTCCTTTAGGTCCAGAGTTTCTGATAACAATTACGTCTCCTTTTTTCACTTCTTTCTTGATACCATCTATTGCATCAAATTCATTTTCAAAAACAACTGCATTTCCCTCGAAAATCTCACCTTCTTTTCCTGTTATTTTAGCTACAGCTCCCTGTGGTGCAATATTACCGTATAGAATTTGAATATGCCCATTTTTTTTAATTGGGTTATTAAATGGTTTAATTATATTTTTATCTATAGAGGGAGATATGTTTTTTAAATTTTCTTCTATGGTTTGACCAGTAACTGTAAGACAATCACCATGTAAGTATCCTCTTTCAAGCATATATTTCATTAAAGTTGGTGTTCCTCCCATCTTATGTAGGTCTTCCATTAAAAATTCACCACTTGGTTTAAGATTAGCTATAAAAGGAGTTTTATCACTAAAGGTTTGAAAATCATCTATTGAAAGTTCAACATCTACTGATTTTGCCATTGCAATCAAATGAAGAACAGCATTAGTAGATCCTCCTAATACCATTATGATTGATAGAGCATTCTCAAATGCTTTTCTTGTCATAATTTCTTTTGGGCGAATATCTTCTTTAAGTAAATTAAAAATAGCTTTTCCTAAATTTTGAGTCTCCTTAATTTTATTGTTACTTTCTGCTGGATTAGATGAACTATAAGGTAAACTCATTCCAAGAGCTTCAATTGCTGATGACATTGTATTTGCAGTGTACATTCCACCACAAGCTCCTGGTCCAGGAATACTATTTTTAATAATTCCTTTATATTCTTCGTCTGATATAACTCCTTTAATTTTTTCTCCATATGCTTCAAAAGCTGAAACTATATTTAAACTTTTATTTTTATATTTTCCAGATTTTATTGTTCCTCCATAAACTAAAATTGATGGTCTATTTAATCTTCCAATTGCCATCATTGCTCCTGGCATATTTTTATCACAGCCAACGACAGAAATTAATCCATCATAAAATTGAGCATTTACAATAGTTTCAATTGAATCAGCAATTATCTCTCTTGAGATAAGAGAATAAGTCATTCCTTCAGTTCCATTGGTAATACCATCACTTACTCCTATAGTATTAAAAATTAGACCAACTAAATTTTCATCTATTACACTACCCTTAATTTCTTTAGCTAATTCATTTAAATGCATGTTGCAAGGATTTCCTTCAAATCCTGTGCTAGCAATACCCACTTGAGGTTTTTTAAAATCATCATCTTTTAAGCCAATACCATAAAGCATTGCTTGCGCTGCAGGTAATGACTCATCTTGAGTTATTTTCTTACTATATTTATTTAGTTTCATAATAAAAAAATCCATTCTTCTAAGGAATGGAATTAAAAATATATATTAGTGACTATATTAGTTTGGTATAAAAGTAGCTATTTAAGTTTTTATTTGAAAGTATGATAACAAATGATGCAGTAATTTTCGGTATATTATTTTCAATATTAGGCTTAGTTTTTTTTACCTATAACTCTAAATTTCCATTTTGGAAAAAATTTTATACTCTTTTTCCTGTTATTTTAGTTTGTTATTTTTTGCCTTCATTTTTTAATTCTACTGGTATTATTAATTCCGAAGACTCAAATTTATATTATGTTGCCTCTAGGTATCTTCTTCCTTGCTCTTTAGTTTTATTAACCTTAAGTGTTGATTTAAAAGAAATACTTAGGTTAGGACCTAAAGCCTTAATTATGTTCTTTACTGGAACTTTAGGAATATTATTGGGAGGACCATTCTCATTATTTGTTATTAAATTCTTTTTTCCTGAAATACTAAATTTAGAAATAAAAGAATTAGCAAATGGCATGACTACTATTGCGGGTAGCTGGATAGGAGGAGGTGCAAACCAAGCTGCAATGATGGAAGTTTTTAATGTAGATTCTAATTTATTTTCTAAAATGGTTGCGGTGGATATAATTTGTGCTAATGTTTTACTTGCTATACTATTAATTGGAGTAAATAAAAGTAAACTAATTGACAAGAAATTAAATGCTGATAGTAGTTCTATTGAAGATATTAAAAATAGAATAGAAAATTATAATCGAAGTATTATGAAAATACCAGATCTTAAAGATTTAATTTTTATTCTTTCTATTGGATTCGGAGTTACTGGATTTTCACATTTAATTGGTGACTTTTTATCTTCATTCATTTCAAATAACTACCCCTTTCTTGAGAAGTACAGTTTAAGTTCAAATTTCTTTTGGTTAGTAATTATTTCTACTTCAGTTGGTGTTTTATTGTCTTTTACTAAACTTAGAAAGTTAGAGGGTTCTGGTTCCTCTAAAATTGGCGGTTTATTTATTTACATTTTAGTTTTAACAATTGGACTTAAGATGGATTTATTTGCTATTTTTCAGAATCCTGGCTTGTTTTTACTTGGATTTATTTGGATTGGTTTTCATTTCACTCTGTTAATATTTGTTGCTAAAATAATAAAAGCACCATTTTTCTTTGTAGCAGTAGGAAGTCAAGCTAATGTTGGTGGTGCTGCTTCAGCACCGATTGTGGCATCTGCTTTTCATCCTTCTCTTGCAGCTGTTGGAGTGCTTCTTGCTGTTTTAGGATATGCCGTTGGGACTTATGCGGCTTACATATGTGGAATTATAATGCAAAGTATGATCTAGTTTGGTTTAAGTTCCCCTCTTAAAAACATATTATATTCATCGCATGTCAGAAAACCTTTATTATCACTAAAAGGACATGTTTTATAAATTTTTGATACTTCTGTCTCTAAAATTATTACCGAACTGCCTTCACATATTGGGCAAATTTTTCTATTATTTTTACACTCGATATAGTTATATGAGAATAGTTTTACATAGACATTTTTTAAGTCTTTTTCTGATTCTAATAAATTTTTAGCGTTGGAAAGTTCTAAAAACTTTATTGATTCATCAGAATAGACTCCTGACTCTCCTTTAATTTCTAAATATTTATTTAACCAATTAATTGATTGTTTATATTTTTTGAGGAAAAACGAATTTTTACCAAACAAAAATGTTATTTCAGATGAGACTTTATTATTGTCTAAAATATTTTTTTTAAGAATAGAATCAGCTTTATAGTAATCTTTATTTAAAATAAAATTTTCAACTTCTTTAATTTCTCTTACTTGAGAAAAGGATATATTTAATGATAAAAAAAAGAAAAAAAAGAATATTGTTCTCAAATCGTTTTTTTTTATTTTATCGAAGTACTACTCCCTTTTTTTTAAAAACTTGAATTTTAAATTCTTTTCTGATATAGGTCGATAATTTATATTGATTTTCAGAAATATCATTTAAGTTTTTACTAAATACTGTTATTGACAATATATATTTTAAAAAACTATAATTCTCAAGCATTTTATTTGTTTCATTTTCAAAGAATGAAACCCATCTATTTTTATAAAACTCATGGTGAGAGCTACCATCCCACAAGAAGCTTAACTGAACTTCACCAAAGTTGTATCTATATATTGTTGAAATTTTTTTGTAGAAAAAATTTAGTGATTGTTCGTGATCAATTTTATATTTTTTTAAACTGATTGTTGTAGAATCTATCAGACCAAGAGAATTTGATTTATTTTGATATTTTAATATTGATTTTTTTATAAGACTACCTAAAAGATGTCTTTTAGTTTCGCTTTGGGCTTTTTTTAAAATATAATTTTTATCTTGTTTAAATAGCTTAGTAGGCATATCCAAATTTATATAAAAATTGTTTAAGTTTGGTCTGTTAAAACAAATTACGATTTAGATACGTTTTAACAATATTGGTTTAAAACTAAATTAGTGTTTATACTTTAATTTCGAACCTTTGATTTATAACTTTACTTTAATTATGAAAAACAATTACAAAATTTTATTACAATTTTTTGTAGTTTCTCTAATCTCTTTCGCTTCATTTTCACAATCTCGAGTTTCTGGGGTAGTTGTTGATGGTTCAACTAATGAACCTCTTACTGGAGCTAATGTATCGATTAAAGGAACTACTGAAGGTACATTCACTGGTTTGGATGGATCTTTTTCTTTCTCTGCATCTTCTGCTTCTAATTCTACTGTTTTAATAACCTATATTGGTTATGAAGATTTAGAATTACCAAACACAGGTGACTTAGGAAAGATAGAACTGAATTCTCTCAACATTTCTCTTGATGAGGTTAGAGTAACGGCAGATTATGGAATTGATCGAAAGACTCCTACTACGTTTACTAATGTGTCAACTCGTTATGTCGAAGAGTATGCTGGTACTCAAGAAGTTCCAGAATTATTAAAAATGATACCTGGAGTATATACAACTAAAGAAGGAGGAGGTGTAGGTGATTCAAGAGTATATATTAGAGGGTTTGCTCAAGAAAATATAACTGTTATGATTAATGGTGTTCCAGTAAATGATATGGAAAATGGTAGAGTATACTGGTCAAACTGGAATGGATTAGGAGATGTAACTTCAGCTATGCAAGTAGTTAGAGGTTTAGGTGCTTCTAAATTAGCTATCGGCTCAATTGGTGGTACAATAAATATTATAACAAAGTCAATTGATTCTAAGAAAGGCGGTTCTTATATGCAACAAGTTTCAGACTATGGACAGTTTAAAGAAACTGTTTCATATAATACTGGTAGAATGAATAATGACTGGGCTATATCACTTTTATTTTCAAGAACAGATGGAAAAGGATATGTAGATGGAACATATGTTAATGCAAATACATATTTTATGTCCATAACTAAAGAGTTTAATGAGAATAACTCCTTAGTTTTAACTGCTATCGGTGCTCCACAGAAACATGGACAAAGAGATCAGTATTTAACTCCTGC
>Ga0208764_10003018_pt1 | contig 10389 bp, 13 predicted proteins | sample ETNtaG_18_FD_185762 | JGI IMG/M metagenome (GOLD analysis project Ga0208764, IMG submission 185762) | Marine microbial and viral communities from oxygen minimum zone, Eastern Pacific Ocean - ETNP201302SV91 (SPAdes) (version 2) | ecosystem: Environmental > Aquatic > Marine > Oceanic ...
ATGCCTATTCTTTTGGTAACATTTTCAGCATGAGCCCTAGATCCGTTGGTAAAAATTATTTTTTTATCTGTTATTTTACCCAGTTCTTTTTCTAAAGCTTTATCATTTTTTAAAAAATTCAAATCAACATCATGTACAAAATCCAAGAATTCTTGTGCATCAATTTCATGATTTTTAATCATTCCGTTTAGTGTTGTATTATATTCATGGAAATAATTTTTCTGAATTTTTTTGGCTTCCTCAATGCTTACATTAAGCTTATTGGAAATATACCTGGACATTTTTTTATCTACCTGATCAAAAACTTTGGTATCACCTGAATAAAGAGTGTTATCTAGATCGAATAACCAGTATTTGATATTTACGAGCTCTTTCATTTTCTTATTAGGGTGCCAGAACCTTTGTCTGAGAAAATTTCATCTAATATAGAGTGAGGTTTTCTACCATCAAGTATAACGACACCTCTCACACCGTTTTCAACGGCATTTACACAATTTTCTATCTTTGGTATCATTCCTTCACCAACTATTTTCCATTTTATTAAATTTTCAAGATCAAATGGTTTAATCTCTGGTATGAGTTTTTTCCTATCATCATAAACTCCCTCAACATTTGTCATTAGTATAAGTCTTCTAGATTTTAGTTTTTTTGCTATAGCACTAGCAGCAGTGTCTCCATTGATATTGTATGCTTGATTATTTTTGTCCAAACCCAATGGCGCTACTATAGGTATTTGATTTTGACTCATCATATCCTTAATAGTATCTGAATTAATTTTATCTGGCACACCAACAAAACCTAGTTCCCGTTTATCTGGAATTACATTAATTACATTATTGATTTTAGAATTTATCGAGACTGCTTTTGAGCCTTTTTTCTTTAAAGAGCTTACAATATCATTATTAAAATCAATCAATACCTCTTCAACAATCTTAATTACTTTTTCGTCCGTTACTCTTAAACCATTTATAAATTTTGTTTGAATATTTTCTTTTTTTAGCTCTCTCTCTATTCTTGGACCTCCTCCGTGTACAATTATAATTGAAAGACCCAGTTTATTTAATATGCTTATATCTTCTATAAAATTATTAAATATCTTTCTATCTATTAAAACGTTACCGCCATATTTAATAACTATTAAGTCTTCTTTATATTTTTTGATATACTTTGGTACATTCTTAATATCTGGTGCTTCCTTAGGCCAAAATTTTTTTATTTCATCTAAACTTTTTTCCTCGGACATTTATTTAGTTTTGACTGTTGTTGTTCTCATAATTACCCATTGTTGAGCAATTGTTAAGATATTATTGATTGTCCAATAAACAACTAGTCCAGAAGGGAATGGAGCTAAAATTACTGTTAAGAAAAGTGGAAAGAACATAAATATTTTTGCCTGAACAGGATCTGGAGGTGTCGGGTTTAGTTTCTGTTGTAAATACATGGTTGTACCCATCATAATAGGCCAAGCTCCAATTATTAAAAAAGAAGGTGGGTCCCAAGGAATTAAACCAAAGATATTAAAAATTGAAGTTGGATCTTGTGCAGACAAATCTTTTATCCAACCAAAGAATGGTTGGTGTCTCATTTCTAGAGAAATCAGAAGCATTTTGTAGATTGCAAAAAAGAAAGGTATCTGTATTAAAATCGGTAAACAACCAGACAATGGATTAACTTTTTCTCTCTTGTAAAGAGCCATCATTTCTTGTTGAAGCTTTGTTTTATTTTCTTTGTGTAATTCTTTTAGTCTCAATAATTCTGGCTGTAAAATTTTCATTTTTGCCATGGATCTAAAAGAATAGTTTGCAAGTGGAAAGAACAATAATCTTACAGCCGCTGTAACTAAAATTATAGCTATTCCAAAGTTTTTAGTAAGTTCAAATAGATAGTTTATTATGAAAAACAATGGTTTTGTTAAAAAATAGAGCCAGCCCCAATCAATAGTTAAATCAAATTTATTAATAGATTCCGATTCTGCATATCCATCAATGACCTTTACTTCTTTAGCAGCGATAAAAATTTTTGTATTAGATGTCTTTGATGAAGATGGTTGAACCACAACTGGTTTATTCAGTATGTAGTTTGCCTTAAAACTATCTTTATAAACAAACTCTCCTTTGAAAGATTGATTTTTTTCTGGAACCAATGCTGTTATCCAATACTTATCTGTTATTCCTAACCAACCACTCTCTGCATTGTGTTCTGTTTTTTTATCCTCGATATCACCATAATCATACTCTTTAAGATCTTCATTAAAGACTCCAATAAAACCATCGTGCAATATCATAGTTCCAGACATAGACCCGGAATCAAGAATTGGTTTTTGATTTCTAGTTATTTGAGCATAGGGATATAACTCTACTCTTTTGCTAGATTTATTCTGAATTTCCTGAGTGATTCTAAATAAAAATTTATCATCTAATTGAATTTTTTTTCTAAAGGTTAATCCAGAATTATTATTCCATTCTATTATTACTGGGTTACCTTCTGATAATTTATTATTGCCTTTGACTTGCCATATGGTTTTTGTAGTAGGAAGAGATATTTTATTTATATTACTAGATGCCCAACCTGTTTCAATGAAGTAGCCATTGTTCGTCTCCGCTGGGTTTAAATAGGTTACTCTTTCACTAGAATTAAGCTTTGCTTTATATTTTTTAAAAACAATATCATCTATCAAAGCTCCTTTTAGAGCAATTGAGCCTTGAACATTTTCATTTTCAAATTTTATTCTTTTTCCTGAAGCGATTGCATCCTTTCTTGAAATGCCCGGAGTTTTATTATTTTCAAGGTTAACACTCGGAGTATCTGAGGTTTTAGCGTCTTTTTTTTGATAATTTTTAGTTTGCTCTACTTTTTTTTGATCTTCAATTTGAGGTGTTTCAAAAATTACAGACCAGCCAAATAAAACTGCAAATGATAGAGCGATTGCGAAAATTACGTTTCTAAAATCCATTTAATATTTTTTTTTCAAATTTTCTTTTTTTGGAACCAAATCTAATCCTGAGCTACCTCCCAAAAATTTTACAGGATGACATTTGGATATTCTTTTAAACCCTAAGTGCAATCCTTTGAATAACCCATGCGATTCTAATGATTCGATAAAGTATTCAGAGCAGGACGGAAGAAATCTGCAGTTTTGTCCAAACAGCGGTGATAGAAAAAATTTATAAAATTTTATGAGGCTTATTACAAGCCAGTTAGCAATTTTCATAGTCTTACACCATCCATTCTTTTAAAACTTTTTTTCATCTTTGCAAACAAAGAATCGTGATATTCTTTGTAGGCCTTCTCTTTTCCAAAAATTACATATACGTAATTTAAATTAATTGCACTGTTTATTTTTAATAGTTTTTGCACAATAGCTTTTAATTTCCTTTTTATTTTATTTCTTTTAACTGCGTTTCCAGTTTTCTTTCTCATTACAAAACTTATGTATAATTTTTTATTTTCTTTTTTTTTATTTATAAAATTTTTTGTACGATATATTGTAAAACAATCGTCACTAACAACCCTGTGTTTTAAGACTCTTGCAAAATGCGAGCTTTTTTTTAAACTTTCAAGCTTTGTCATTATTTTTATTTTTTTAAGTAGAAAGTTTTTTACGGCCCTTTGACCTTCTTCTGGACAAAAGTTTTCTTCCTGCTTTTGTTGACATTCTAGATCTAAAGCCATGTCTTCTTTTTCTTACTAGCTTACTAGGTTGGTAGGTTCTTTTCATAAGATTTCTCTGGTTCCTATTAAATTTTTTGATATTTATAGGTAATAAGGCTGTATAAGTACAGTTAAAAATTAAAGCATGAACTTTAAATTCTCGAATCTTAAAATTTATTTAGGAGCGGCTTATCTAGCTATTCTTTTGTCGGCCATTTACTTTTTCTGGTCCAACTTTGATCTCAGCGACTTAACTAGCTATGAATTTATTAGAGAAAATAGAGATGTAATTTTAGAATATAAAAAGGGAAATATTTTTTTTCTAACAATTGTTTTTTTTGTTATTACTATTTTATTAAATTTGCTTTTGACTCCCATGTTAATTCCCACCCTGGTAATCGGATTTATTTTTGGTAAATGGTTGGGTACCGCAATCCTTCTTTTTGGAAACACATTTGGCGGTGTTTTATTGTATCTTTTAGCAAAAACCTTTTTTAGTGAATTAATAAGAGAAAAATTTTCAACAAAATTTTCAAAATTTTTAGAATTTTTTAAAAAAAATGAAACTATGTATTTTATGTTATTTAGATTGATAGGCGGAGGAGGCACACCTTTTCCTATACAGAATGTTTTGCCAGTCCTTTTTAATATGTCTGTTAAAAATTATATTTTAGCTACTTTTCTAGGGACGATCCCGGCAACATTTGTTACAACAGCGCTTGGAAGTGGAATTGAGAGCGTCATAGATAAAAATGCCGAACTTGATTTCTTTTCAGTTTTTATTTCCCCGGAGATTTATTTGCCCATTTCGGGATTTATTTTAATTTTATCTTCGACTTTTGTTTTAAAAAAAGTTTTCTTTAAAAAAAATTAATTATGAAAAATATTAAAATAATTTTTTGGTTTATTTGGTTTTTTCTTGTCGTTATATGGAATTATGGCTACCCAGAAGCAAGTCCATTTTTTGATGTTTTAGTTGCAGTTTTATTATCCATACTAAATTTAATAGTACTAAAAATTTTTAAAAAATAATTGTGAACGTAAATATTTTTAAAACCGCAGTTCTACATCATAGCAAGGGAAATTTTTCAAAAGCCAAAGAAATTTACGAAACTCTTTTACAAACAAATCCAAATGACCTGGCTGTTTTGCAAAACTACGGTACTTTATTGTCTCAAATAAAAGAATTTAAAAAAGCAGAGGATGTGTTTAAAAAATGTCTAAAAATAAAACCAGAGGACCCTATGCTTCTGTATAATTATGGAAAATTATTTCACGATCAAAAATTTTTTGAAGAAGCTATAAAGTTTTATGAAAAGTCTTTTGAAATAAATCCAAAAAATAATTTTTCTATGTATAATATAGGGAATATATATTCCCTACAGGACAAATTTGAAAAAGCAATTTCTGCTTTTAAAAAATCAGTTGAAATCAATCCTGAAAACTTTTTAGCTCATAACAATTTAGCTCTTGCCTATAAAAACAATGGAAATTTTAATGATGCCTTAAAGTCTTATAAAAGTGCTATAGAGAAAAATAAAGACTATGTAGATGGACATGTAAATTATAGTACGCAGCTCCTAATGTTAGAAAAATTCGAAGAAGGCTTTGAAGAATATGAGTGGAGAAAAAAAAGCAAGTCATTTTCAGATTATATTAGCTATTCTAAGCTAAATTTAAGAAGCAAAGTATGGGACGGAGAAAGTCTTGATAATAAGAAGTTATTCGTGATCGCAGAACAAGGAATTGGAGACTTAATTCAATTTACTAGATATTTATACTTATTACAAAAAAAATATAAAGTTGAGATTATTTTATATGTTAAAAGCAAAAAGTTTTCACATTTTTTTGATAAAAAAATTTTTAAAATTATCTCTGAAGGAGACACAATCCCTCCTCACGACTATCACAATCATTTACTTAGTTTATTAAAAGTTTTTTTGAGAGATGATGATCTTTTCTGCAAACCAGTAAATTTCTTTCAAAAAAATAAAGAAGCAGAAGAGAAATGGAGTTTAAAACTCAAAAAATACAAAGGACCCAAGATTGGTATAAATTCTTTAACATCTCTATCAGCCAAAGATATTCCTATGAAGCATTTTATCCAACTAGCCTCTAATTTTGATTTTAATTTTATAGTTTTGCAAAAATCAATTAATGAAAGCGAATTAAAAGAAATTTCAAATAAGAAAAATTTAATATATTTTCCCGATATAGATAGTTCAGACAAGGCCTTTATAGACAGTATAGAAATTATAAAAAATCTTGATTTGGTTATTACCGCAGACACTTCCGTTGCCCATGTGTCTGCAACACTGGAAAAAAATACATGGATCCCTCTTCCTTGCATCAGTGATTGGAGATGGTTTTTAGACGAGAATAGTTCAAGGTGGTATGACAACGTTACTCTATACAGATCGAAAAAAATCGATAACTGGGATGCTCCATTTCAAACAATAGAAAAAGATTTAAAAAAATTCTTCTAGTTTAAATAGAATATTGCATTTTACATTTTTATTAGAGGTTATTTACAAGCTTTTGCAGTAGAGGCTTGCATAATTGGATTCTTCAAAGTAAAACATTACTAAAAAATATGGTGCAAAAATGGGTATTCATTACGATTATAAATCAACTAGAGGCGAAAAAGCTATGAAGAAAGAAGCAAAGAGAAAAGCGCGTCTAGAGCAAAAAAGAGCCAGAAAGGGATCTAAGTCAACAATTGAAGAGTCTGAAAAAATGCACGATATTCAGAAAACCATTACCTTAGAAGACTTAACGGATCCAAATAAGAATTAGTTTAAATGAAAGTTTTTTCAAAAAAAGAGAAATCTCTTTCCAGGAAAGGTTTGGCTTTAAAAGTTAATTTAAAAAAAAGAAAAGAATTTAAAAATAAATATAAAAGAAAAAAGAATTAAAAAAATGAGCGTTTTATCAGATAGATGGATAAAAAAAATGGTGAAAAATCATAAAATGATTTCTCCGTTTGTTTCAAAACAAACAAGAAAAGGAAAAATATCCTATGGTCTTTCGTCGTACGGTTATGATGCGAGAGTTTCTGATGATTTTAAAATTTTTACAAACGTAAACTCTACAATAGTAGACCCAAAAAATTTTAAAAAAGATGGTTTTGTATCCAGGAAATCAAAAGTTTGTGTAATACCTCCAAACTCCTTTGCTTTGGCTAGAACGGTGGAATATTTCAAAATTCCCGAGAATGTAATTGTGATCTGTTTAGGAAAGTCTACATACGCAAGATGTGGCATCATAGTTAACGTAACACCATTGGAACCAGGGTGGGAAGGTCATGTTACATTAGAATTTTCGAATAGCACACCACTTCCTGCCAAGATTTATGCTAACGAAGGTGCTGCTCAGTTTGTTTTTATTAAAGGAAATGAAAAACCTGAAGTGACATACTCCAAAAGAAAAGGTAAATACATGAAACAAAAAGGTGTTACGCTTCCCAAAGTTTAATTGATGCAGAAACTAATTGTTAAAGGAAAAAAAACTTTATCAGGCATTGTTAAAATATCTGGTTCAAAAAATGCCACCCTGCCAATTCTGGCAGCCTCGATACTTAGTGATAAAAAAATAGAAATAAACAATGTGCCTGTAGTTAAAGACGTTATTACAATGTCAGAACTTCTAAGGCATATGGGGTCTGATATAAAAATTAATTTAAAAAAAAAAAAATTTCTAATAAATAATAATAAAAGAAAATTTAAAACAATAGCTCCCTACAATTTACTTAAAACAATGAGAGCGGGTGTAATCGTTTTAGGACCTCTTCTAGCCAAGTTTGGGAAAGCCAAAGTGTCTTTGCCAGGAGGTTGCGCAATTGGAACTAGGCCAGTTGACATTCATCTTTTTGGATTAAAAAAATTAGGAGCACGCATTAAAATTAAAAATGGATATATCTTGGCAGAAGCAAAAAAAGGACTTGTTGGAACAAAAATAACGTTACCTTCAATATCGGTTGGCGCAACAGAAAATGTAATTATAGCCGCAAGCTACGCAAAGGGAATCACATACATAAAAAATTGTGCATGTGAACCAGAGATAAAAAATTTAACAGATTTTTTAAAAAAAATGGGAGTAAAAATATTTTGGATCAACAAAAGGAAAATTAAAATTATAGGAAATCAAAAATTAAAATCTGCAAACCATACAGTTATGTTCGATAGAATAGAAGCGGGAACTTTTATTATTGCAGGAGCATTGGTTAGCAAGAGACTTAAAATTACCGGAATAGAATCAAAAATTTTAAAAAAAGAATTAATAGTTTTAAAAAAAATGGGAATTAATTTAAAAGTTAAGAAGAATGAAATAACAGTTTTTCATTCGAAAAAAATAAGACCTATCTCAATTAATACAGAACCATATCCGGGTTTTCCTACCGATCTTCAAGCACAAATAATGGTTTTGATGATAAAAGCAAAAGGAGTTTCAAAAATTAGAGAAAATATTTTTGAAAACAGGTTTATGCATGTTCCAGAGCTAAATAGAATGGGGGCAAAAATAAAAGTGACAGGCAATCTGTCCATAATAGACGGTCCTCAAGAATTAAATGGAGCCGAAGTCATGGCAACTGATTTGAGAGCTTCAGTGAGTTTGGTTTTAGCAGGATTAATTGCAAAAAATAGAACCACTATTAATAGAGTTTATCATTTAGACAGAGGTTATGAATGGTTGGAAAAAAAACTAAAAAAATGTGGAGCAAACATTTCCAGAATCCATTAGCTGATGAGTAAAAAGAGTTTAAAACTAAATGCGACTTCCGAGGAAGATCTAAAGGTTATATCTGCGCATTTACAAGATTCGATTACACAAGTAAAAAATATTGCACATTTAAAAAAAAATAGAATATTCTTGATTCAATTTAATAGATTTATGTGGGAGGACATAGAAAAGGGAGTTTTTAGAAGAAACAAAAGGGTATTATCTGTTCTTAAGTTTGAAAATGTGACCAATGTTTATTCAAAGAATTTAAATCAAAAGAATATAGATCGTTTTCTAGATTTTTTAGCAATTGAAACTAAAATTTTGTCTGATAAAAATTACGAAATAAAATTAAATTTTGCAGGCAATATATTGATTAAATTAAACGCAGAAGTGATAGAATGTTTTCTCGAGGATATCAGCGATCCTTGGGAGACAAAAAACAAACCAAAACACGATCCTTTTAATGATTAGAACATTAGATACAAAATCCAGAAATTTTCAAAACAAGTTTGAATATTATTTGAACCTAAGAAGAAAATATTCTGATTCCAAAACTAAAACTGTTAAAAGAATTGTGAAAGATATAAGAAAAGGGAAAGACAATTCTCTGATTAAATATGAGAAAAAGTTTAATAGTTTAAAAAAATTGAATAGAAATAAATTATTTTTTTCAAACTCTGAAATAAAGAAAAATATTAAAAATCTAGATCCAAGGGTCAAAAGTTCTATTGATCTTGCTTTTAGTAGAATTGTAAATTTTCACAAAAAACAAAAATTTAAAGGTTTTAAAATTAAAGACAAGTACGACAATGTATTTTCCTACAGATCTAAACCAATAGATAAAGTTGGTGTTTATGTTCCTGGTGGAAAAGCTAGTTATCCAAGCTCTGTTTTAATGAATTGCATACCAGCGATGATTGCAGGGGTAAGAGAAATTTTTATGACCGTTCCATCCCTAAATAATAAAGCTAATCCTGGAATATTATATGCCGCTAAAAAATGTAAAGTAAAAAAGATTTTTAAATTGGGCGGTGCACAGGCAATAGCAGCTTTTGCTTTTGGGACTAAAACTGTTACCAAAGTAGATAAAATTGTAGGCCCAGGAAATGAATATGTTTCATTGGCAAAAAAAGAAATTTCTGGAGAAACGGGCATTGATATGTTTGCTGGACCTTCGGAAGTAACAATAATTGCAGATAAATATTCTAATCCGGAATGGATTTCAGCAGATCTAATTGCTCAATCGGAGCACGATGAAATGTCTCAATCCATACTAGTTACTAACAGTAAAGATATAATTTTTAAGGTAAAAAAATTTTTAGAAATACAATTGAAATTTTTACCTAAAAGAAAAATAGCATCCAGTAGTCTTGGAAAATTTGGCCTTGTAATTTTGGCAAGAAACCCAAGAGAAGTATCTGAAATTGTAAATAAAATTTCTCCTGAACATTTAGAAATATATACAAAAAAACCAGATATTTATTTAAAATCAGTTAATAATGTAGGTTCCGTTTTTTTAGGAGCCTATTCACCAGAGGCCGTTGGCGACTATCTTGCGGGACCTAACCACGTTCTTCCAACTTCTGGAACAGCAAAATTTTCTTCTGGTTTGTCAGTTTATGATTTTTTAAAAAGACAGTCTGTAATTAGAATGACCAAAAGAGGTATTGAAAGATTAGGGCCATCCGTTATAACTTTGTCAAAATATGAGAATTTACATGGTCATGCTAATTCTATTAAAGTCAGGATTAAGGGAAGGTAAAAAATTTGACTAAACAAGAGAAACTAGAATTTAAAGGCAAGGTTACAGAACTGCTACCTAACGCTATGTTTAGGGTTAAGCTTGAAAATAATCACGAAGTTTTAGCCCATACAGCTGGAAAATTAAGAAAGAATAGAATAAGAGTCTTAGCCGGTGATCAAGTTTTGGTTGAAATGACCCCTTACGATTTGACTAAAGGCAGGATTACTTTTAGATTTTAATATATTATGGCCTTGTAGCTCAGTAGTAGAGCA
>Ga0208764_10003020_pt1 | contig 10385 bp, 3 predicted proteins | sample ETNtaG_18_FD_185762 | JGI IMG/M metagenome (GOLD analysis project Ga0208764, IMG submission 185762) | Marine microbial and viral communities from oxygen minimum zone, Eastern Pacific Ocean - ETNP201302SV91 (SPAdes) (version 2) | ecosystem: Environmental > Aquatic > Marine > Oceanic ...
TTTTCCGTTTGCTTGACGGTTAGCGCTCGGGTTTGGACCACCACGGACGGTATCAAGTCGGAGGGCGAATTGTTCGAGGTCGTGGGCAATCGAATCGGTTTGAAAATAAGAGGCCGGGAATACCATTTCTCCATCAACAGATTCAGTTCGGCAGATCGTGAATACGTAAAGCAGTGGTCACGCGTTCCGAGGTGCGCGGCATGTTCGGGAACCCTCGGCACTCGTTCGACGAAGGCCGGAAAAGCGAGTTATCATACGGCGTGCTTCCGTTGCATGGTCTGCAGAAAGAATTTTGGTCCGGGTAATCGTTTCAGAAGAGACGGGTGGGGAGGGATGGTACATGTCGAGCATTTCTCATCAACCGGTCTATGCGGAACCTGTTCCCGAATATTTCCCAAGCGCAATGCCACAAAGGATCAATTCTTTGCAGATGGTCGGATGACCTGCGCTCCTTGCTTGAGAGACGGGATTTTCAAACTCGATTTGCTCAAGGAGGTGGAAAAGAGAATCTGGCCTACCTTGATGCAGGTCGGGTTTTCCAAACCGAAGGGAAAGATAACCCTTCAACTAGTCGACCGGGCGACTTTGACCCGGGAGGCTGCGAGGATCAATGCAAGTGGTAACTTGCGTGGATTGACCTTAACGAAGTATAAAGTCGTCAAGGGAGGCAAGAATCCGGGTACAACCTTCGACCATCGCATATTCGTTCTTTACGGACTGCCTTATATCGAATGCATATCGGTTTTGGCTCATGAACACATACATGTTTGGTTGAACGAACGCTTTATCGAATCGACGCCACCGGTTGTCGAGGGTTTTTGCAACTTGGCTTCCTCTCTCGTCTTGCAAAAGGAAAAAAGCAAACTTTCCTCCATTCTGCTGGAAAACATGGACAAGAGCAGCAGCCCGGTTTACGGAGCCGGGTATCGAATGATGAAGCAGAAGCTTGCCCAAGCCGGTTGGCCTGCCTTGCTTAATGAGCTCAAGAAAAAATCCTCACCCCCCTAAACGGATGGCATAACCATGAAAATCGACGCCCACCATCACTTTTGGAAATACGATCCGGTCAGGTATGCCTGGATGAACGAACATATGGAAGTCCTTAAAAAGGATTACCAACCCGCCGATCTGCTAGTCGAAATAGAAAAGACCGGAATAGACGGAGCCGTATCGGTCCAAGCGGATCAATCCATGCTCGAAACGGATGAGCTTCTCGAACATGCGGCTCGACATGATTTCATCAAAGGAGTTGTCGGCTGGTTCCCACTGTCCGACTCATCTGTTGAAGAAGTTCTATCCGAATATGCCCAGAACCCTTGGCTCAAGGGGGTCAGGCACGTTGTGCAGGACGAACCCGACGACCGCTTCATCTTGGGTGACGCTTTTAACGAGGGCATTCGAAAACTCGAGCAGTTCGACCTTGTTTACGACATTCTGATTTACGAACGGCAGTTGGCGCCCTCCATTGAATTCGTTGATCTTCACCCCAATCTGTCTTTTGTCCTCGACCACGTTGCCAAGCCTAGGATTGGGGATGGGCTTATGGATCCTTGGAAGGAGCAGATGTTCGAATTGGCCCGCCGGGAAAACGTAACTTGCAAGCTTTCGGGAATGGCCACCGAGGCAAACTGGACGGAATGGACTTTGGACGGACTTCGGCCTTATATGGAAGTTGCGCTGGATGCCTTCGGACCCAACCGGCTTATGTTCGGTTCAGATTGGCCGGTCGCCCGACTGGCAGTCGATTACGAGCCATGGGTCAGTCTTTGCAGGGAATTCATCTCTACCCTGAGCCCACACGAACGCGAGGCGATCGAAGGGGGCAATGCAATCCGGGCGTACCGGCTTGACTGAGCCATCCGCCCCCTTCCTATCTTTGGTATATCGGCAGGTAGTGGTACTTTACCGCCAAGGCGAGAATAGCCATGGTGGTGGAGTAGATTTCACCAGCGCTTCCCTCCGAGCCAGATCCTTGCCATGACCCGTTCTCCCTTTGGAGTTTCTTGAGGATGTCCTCTACCTTTTTACGGGCTTCCTTGGAGTGGTCTCCTCCCCGTTGGTACATGGCTTGGGAATAGTAGTAAGTCCCGTAGTAGAAGAATTTCCTGCTCGTGTTGGGGCCGTTTTCGAGGAGCCAGTCAGCGGCCCCTTTGACAAAGGGGGATTCGTATTGTCCGCAGACTTGCATGGCGAGCAAGCCGGCAGCAGTGGTCGTATATTCGGGGTGTCCGCCGGGTTGGTAGGCAAACCCTGACTTTTTGTTCACCGGCTCGCCTTTTGAATCGATGGTCGACCAATAGGAACGCTTCAAGTAGCCGATGGCATCTTCAATGGCGGAGGAAGGAACGTTCAGGCCGGCATTCTTTGCCGAGCGCAGGGACATGAGTTGCCAAATGGTTGCGGAAAGGTCTGCATCACGGGCATCAGGGGAATAGCGCCAACCACCTTGGTGGGAAGGACTTTTGGGCACCTTTTGCGAGCGCAGAATCAGGTCGATCGCTTTTTGGGTTCTCTTGCGGATTTTTTGATCCTGCTTCTCGTCCAGGCCCATTCCGAGCATTTCGGAAAGCGTCAGGGTTGTGATGCCGTGTCCATACATTCGGCTCCCGTCTTTCGCCCCGAAGTATCCGGTTTCGCTCTGTCTGTCCTCCTGCAAAACGAAATCAAGAGCCCGTTGCATGGCTTTCCCCTCGTCATTGGGGTTTACGGGCTGGTTTCCGACTGCAGCCATAGCCATCAGGGCGAGGGAGGTCATCGTAGTATGGTTCCCGCGATCATAGATCGAGCCATCGGGCTTTTGTTTGGTTAAGAGGAATTTAACCGCTTTCTCGATCCGCTTGTCCACTTCATCCTTCTTGAAGGGATTACCGGTTTGATCGGCAGTTTCGGGGTCCTGAGCGAATAGCCATCCCGCTAGAGAATGACTGAGAAAAATGAGTAAAACGAAAAATTTCATCCTTGGTACAATATCTATTTTTTCTTGCGTGACTTTTCAGCCATGGCCCTGAAATAGGCTTCCACGCGATTGCGGTATTCCCCGGAAACCGCCTCGCGTCGTCCATCCATGAGGTCCTTGGCCAATTTGGGGGGGAGCCTACTCCATTCGAGCTTGGCTTTGTTTTCGAAATCGGCGACCGGCAGTTCCTCAAAGGAGGTGACCGGAGCCGCGTCGACGGCGGCGCCTTCTCCGGAGTTAGGTTGCATCCCCTCAGTCATTGCATTTTGGCTTTGCATTCTGGATTGCGCCATGGAGCTTGCCTGAACCATGGTTGCCTGGGCCAATGCCTGAGCCGCCTCGGCCAATGCCTGCGCTTGAGCTGATTCGGAGCTTGGCCCGGACTGTTCTTGACTTGGCTGCCCCTGGCTTGGCGGTCCCTGGCCAGGAGGGCCTTCCCCGGGCTGTCCTTCGCCGGGTTGTCCTTGCTGGGCGGCTTGGGCGGCTTCGGAAAGAGGCGCATCGGAAGGGACGCCTCCTTCGGAAGGAGCCGCTTCTTGGCCGAATGGGTTGGATTCCGCATTCAGCGCTTGATCGAGAGAGTCGAGAGTTTGGGCCAGAGCTTGCGCGGTTTCCGGGTTGGTCAGGGGAGCCTCACCGGATGAAGGGGAGGGCGAACCCTGCCCGGAAGGAGGAGTCTCGCCGGATTGGGATGGCTGACCTTCGCTAGGCTGACCTTGCCCTTGTCCCTCGCTAGGCTCGCTTTGACCGGATTCGGATGGCTGACCTTCGCCAGGCTGACCTTCTCCTTGGCCCTCGCTTGGTTCGCTTTGACCGGATTCGGAGGGCTGACCTTCGCTAGGCTGACCTTCTCCCTGACCCTCGCTAGGCTCGCTTTGGCCTGATTCGGAGGGTTGTCCTTCGCTAGGCTGTCCTTCTCCTGATTGTGGTTCGCCGGGTTGCTGTCCTTCACCTTGTCCGCTTTCTTCTCCAAGGGAGGCCAGCGCTTCGGCCTGCTCACCAAGGGCTTGCTCGGCATCGGCCAAGGCTTCGCCAAACCCACTATCTTCTCCTTCGGAACCTTCGGAGGAATCCTCGGAACCGTTTTCGGCAAAGGCAGGTTCGGACGGAAAGGACTCGGAAAAGGATTCTGCAGCTTCAGCCAGTTCGGCGGCTTCTTTGGCCGCTTGCTCACCTGCCTGAGCTTGTTGACCTGCTTCCTGGGCCTGTTGCTTGGCTTGCTGAGCTTGCTGACCCGCTTCTTGCGCATCTTGCTGAGCTTCTTGAGCCTGTTGCTGGGCTTGCTGAGCTTGTTGTTGGGCTTGTTGCGCCTCTTGCTGGGCTTGTGCATTTTCCGGCTGGGCCGAGGCTTGTTGCTGAGCTTCCTGAGCCTGTTGCTGAGCTTGCTGAGCTTGTTGCTGAGCCTGCTGGGCTTGCTGTTGCGCTTGCTGGGCTTGCTGTTGCGCTTCTTGAGCCTGTTGCTGGGCTTGCTGAGCCTGTTGATCTCCTTGCTCGGCCGCTTCGGAGAATTCCTCGGCCGCAGATTGGGTTTCCTGGGCAAATTCTTGAGCCGCCTCACCGATCTCTTGAAAGTCCGGTTGGCTTTCGGCTGATTCCTGAGCTTGTTGTCCCGCTTCCTGAAGGGATTTTTGAGCTTCTTGAGCCTGCTCGTTTTGTTTTGCGGCCTGTTGAGCTTCCTGGCTCTGGGCCAGCTCCTGACTCTCTTGGGCCAGTTCGTTCAGTTGTTGAGCAAGCTGTTGGTTTTGTAACTCCTGTCCTGCTTGGGCCACCTCTTCTTGAGCGGCCTGCTCGGTATTCTCGGCGATTTCGGAAAGTTTTTCGGCTGCCTCTTCATTCCCCAAGCGTTCCTCGTGCCGGGCGGCCCGCTCGATGTCTTGGGCTGCTTCGAATACGTCCTCCCCAACTTCCTGCTGTTGTTCCTGCGCTTGAGAAAGGGCTTCGGAATCGGGGGAGGAATTTTCAGTCAGAGCATCCAGTTTGTCGGCCAACTCCTGTGCTTGTCTAGCCAAGTCGGATGCCTTTTCGGATGCTTTTTCCGCTTCCTGCTCAGCCCGTTCGGCGTTTCTTTTGGAGGATACGAATTGGGAGGGCTTTCTTTCCGCTCTTTCTTGGGCGAAATCTGCGTTTTCCCGGGCTTGCTCTGCTTGCTCCTGAGCTTCTTGAAAAGACTCATTCGCTGAATTTGATTCTTGCGCGAGCTCATTGGCTTGCTGCTGCGCCTCGTTTGCATTCTCTTTGTCCTGCTGGGCTTCCTGTTTGGCTTGTTGTGCTTGTTCGCTTGCCTGCTTGGCATTTTCCTGAGCGGATTGGTTGTCGGGTTGCTGCGCAGCCTGTTGCGCTGCCTCTTCAGCTTGCTGCTCGGCAAAGGCGGAGTTCTGGGCAGATTCGACTGCCTCCTGAATGGCTTGTTGCGCCTCTTGGCTTGCCTGTTCGGTCTTGGCTTCGGCAACACTCGCTTTTTCCTGAGCCTGCTGAGCTTTTTTCTCGGCATCCTGAGCGGCCGTCTCGGTTTGTTCGGCCTGTTCCTTCGCCGTTTCAGGGGTAAGCGTAGAAACTTCCTTGGCTGATTGGGCGGCATCAGACAAGTCCCCCGCTTCCTCGAGAAGGGGTTCGATAAGACCCTGGGCGGCTTCAGCTAGCTCATTGGCCGTTTCCTCGGGAGAGGCGTCTTCCTTCGCATCCTGCGCGATATCAAGCAGTTCTTCGCGCGATTCGGTAAGTTCCTCGAAGGCTTCGCCTGCGCTTGCCTGTCGGGCCAGGTGGGAAGCCTGCCTGACTTCCCGGTCAGCCAACCGCTTGATGTCCAGGGCCAGCTTATCCAATTCCTTGGCCAGTTTCTTTTTCTCGTCCACCAATTCCTTGTTGGTGTTCTCAAGTTCCTCGGCAATATTCTCTTCCTCTTTGGATGCTTCTTCGAGCGCTTGCTGGGCTTCCTCGACGGCATCTTCCGAGATGTCGGAAAGCTCCTGTTGCATGGGCTTGTTCTCAGTCAGTTCCTTTTCAAGTTCCTCGAGAAGTTCCTTGGCTGACATCTTGGCCAATTCGGCCAGTCTTTCGGCTTGGTCGAACTGCTCATCCACCTGCTCCTTGATACCCAAGTCTTTTTCCGCTTGCCGGAGCTCCTCTCTGGTTTCCGAGACTTCCTCGCCTTCCTCGACACGTTCGAAATGGTCGGCAATGGCTTCCAGCGCTTCCGCGAGTTCTCCCTGCTTATCAGATGCCTTGTCCAAGTTTTCGTTTTGCGATCCGCGGTCGGTCGCCTGGAGCGCCTGATCAATGGCATTGACCGCAGCGTTCTGCTTGTCTTGTACCAATGCGGCTGCATCGTCAGCATCCCGCGCGATTTCCCTGCCTTCGTCGTCCAAGACGTTTTGCACGTTGGCTTCTTGTCGGAGGGCGGCATTAAAAAGAACGATCTCATTTCCAAGGAGTCGCTGTTCTCTTTGCAGTTTTGTGGTTTCCTGACGGACTTCAGAAGCTTCGTCTTCCGGTTTGCCGGCGATGGCTTCCGATTGGGCTTTGGCTTCTCTCGCCTTCTTTGCAAGCTGACGGGCCAGTTCGGGCAAACTGGGAGCGAGCTGGTTGAGCCTTTCGCGGGCTTTTTTGACTGCCGGTGACAAAAGCTTGATTACTCTGCGCAACTCTGCCTGCACCATCTCGACCTCCTTGGTAACCGATTGGGGCGACCGTCCCATATTTTCGACGCGTTGCTCCATTTCCTCGTCAATGTCCTCTACGTAGTCCTGCTTGGGGAGCTCGCGAAGGATTTTCCCCGCTTCGGTACGGGCTTCGCTTGTTCCGACAAGTGCGTACGGAATGGATGCGACTCGGCTTGAAAGGATTCGCCATGGGGCGACCGTGGCACCCCAATGGATGGCTCGTTCGGCCCGGTTGTCAGACTTGACCATTTCCCATCTTTCCTTGTTTGCAAAGGTCGAGGCGAGGCCGAGCGCTTCCACAGCTTCATGGTAGGTTTCCAACAGCTTGAAAATGTCTTTGATCTCCTTGAATTTTCCTGCCATGGGAACGGCTTCCCCTTCCAGCTCTCCCTGAGCCTTGAATTGCTCGTTTATGCGCTCGAGGGCACGAGCCGTCTGTCCCAAGTCCTTCACAAAGGGAGAGTCGGAATCTTTTCTCGATTCTTCCACGCGGGCCCGCCCTTGGAGATTCGATATGAGAGCAGCCCCGTGAATTTCGCTCAAAATATCTCGCTCGACCCATTTACCTTTGGAGGCAGGCCAAGAGGAGTAATCGGGATTGCTTTCCATCGCCGTAACCAAAGAGGAGACGTCATTGATTTGAGCGGATGATTGTGGAATCTGCCAAAGGAAGTTTTCCCGACCTGAACGGGAGGATCGGACTGTTGAGCGCAACCGATTGTTTCCCGTGTCGTGAAACTGACGCACCCGGCCGTTCCAGCTCCTGATCGTTCTGTCCAATAAGTCGCGCTGGCTTTTGGTCTCATTGCCCTCGAGGGCTTCCCTAAGCTGGTTCTCTTCCCTTGCCATGGTTCTGAAAGAATGAGAGCGGGTACTGGAACTGAGCTTCATTACGTTTTCAATGGTTCGCCAGTGATTAAGGGCGACTTCCTGCCTGCGGACGATGGATTTGTAGTGGTAGTCTTCCTTGAGCAACTCCTCCAATTCGCTCTGGTTTTTAAGCAGTTGCCTCAGATAGGTTACTCCAATCGCGCGCACTTGGTTTGCGAGGAGGCCTTGCATTACGTTCCTGAGGTTGCCGGTCAAGCCACGATCTTGCTCGACTGTCCCCCTGAATTCTTGAATTACTTCCTTGCGGATATTGGGATCCTCGGTTGCGATCGCCGTTTCCGCCCGGCTGAGGGCCTTTCCTGCTCGAAGTTGCGTGATTGAATTGATCGATCTGGCGAGCAAGGAAATCTCCAGGGAATCCGTCCCCCGGGGCATTGCGGTCAGGGCGGTCAGGGTTTTGTCGAGGAACAGACCGCTTTCCTCCGCCAGAGAGTTGGACAGGGCACGTAATTCATCGGCCGCCAAAGGAGAAATGGGACCGTTGTCCTTGAGCGACGAGTTGTAGAGATCAATAGTGGCTTTTGCCCGGGCATCCGCTGAAGTGGCAAGCTTGGCAATCCCCTCCATGACCATGCTTTTGAGTTTGATCGTTTGAATGGCGGAGAGGTCAAGGTCGCGTGAAATGATGGAGAGCTGAATCGGTTCGGACTCCCCGCTTGCACCCTTTCTGTCAAAGGCCACGAGTTTGAGGATGGCTTGGTCGTTCGGCTTGAGTTTCAGATCGATCAGGTCCAAGTCGAATTGCAGAATCAATTCCTTCTTGTCGACAGGGGTGGGCAGGCCGGGGATAGGGAGTTTTTTCCATCCCCGTTTATTGACCTGGACGTGGTATTCGATTTTCTCAAGCGCGAGATCGTCTCTTGCCGCGATGGTGAGAGGAAAGATGTCGTCCGATGCGGCCAGGACCGATCTTTCCTCAGGAGAGACGATCCGGATGGCCGGAGCTTCATCCAATTGCACGCCGATTTCGAAAGCCGGAGAGGGTTTGCTTTTCCACCCTGTCTGAACGGACGTTACGTCAACCGCCCGGTAGGTTCCCGGATGGCGGAGGGTGTGCGTTGCGGTCAACTGCGTACCATCCTCGTTCGGGACGAGATCGAGCTTGGACGCGCCGGTTCCGGTCAAGTCAAGTTCGATGGTGCCACCGGTAGTCGGTTGGTTGACGTGCAGAACCAAGTCGACCTGAGTCCCTTCCCATCCCTCCAGGTCTCCCTGGTCTTCGGTCACGGTTACCGACTCCAACTCGGTGTATTCGGGATAATGATAGGTTTTGGTAAAGGACGTCACGTATGGACGGGAGGCCACGTCCATTTCTATCCATTGCGCGGTGCCGGACCCTACGTTCATGGTCACGGGCGAATTATCCACCAGAATGCGGTACTCGAACTTTTCTCTTTCGACGTTGTAGTCAATCGAGAATTGGTTGTCCTGTCGCCCGGACATGCCTACGGGAGATTGTTTTTTCCCTGCGATTCTGGTTTCCAATTCGACCCGATCGAAAGACTGTCCCTCTTCCTTTCCGGCAACGGAGACCAAAAACCGAAGAGGCTCGCTTTTGGGCGTTACGGTAACGTCTTCCCCAGGGGCAAGGATGGTGACCTCGACGTCCGTTACGGCAGCGATATTCGCTCCTGGCAAAAGGGCCCGGCCGATTGCCCTCTGGAAGCTTCCGCCAAAATTGGGGTTGTAGAGCAAGATGAGCGTAATGACTATCAAACCAGCGGTGGCGTTGAGCCACTTGCGCAGGTGAGCCAAGGGCAAGGTGCTCGTCATGTCGAGTGTCTTGACCTTGGAGGATACGTTTTGCTGAACGAGCTTTCGGAAGACTTCCGAGTCAGTTTCGACCCCGTCTCCCTTTGCAAGCTCCACGGCAGAGAGAAGATCTTCCCTGAGGTCAGGCGCTACCTGTTCGATCAATCGGGCAAGTTTTCTGCGGCTGGGCAAGTGCAAAAGAAGTCGAGCGCAAGTGCGCCAAACGGCGATGACGACGATGGCGTAACCTAGGTAGGAAAGGGTTGTCCGCAAACCGTCCGGCATGCGGGCTTGGGTGAGATAGTCGGCAATGGCAATGGAGGAGAAGACGGCTAGCGAGGTGACGATGGCCGTACAGATTCCCCGGAGCACGATCAGGTTGCGCCGTCGGCGACGGAAGTCTTCGAGTTTCTGGGCAATGATTGGGTCTAGTTGAACGCTCATTTGATTTCTTCGTTCTATGGTTTAAAGCATGCCTGCTCTTTTTCTTAGGTAAAGCTCAAGTCCCAGAATCAGGACGATGGGGAAAAACCACCAATAGCTTTGCCAAAGGGCAATTTCCTTGGTCACGAGTTTTCCCGAACTTATGGGCTTGAGCAAGTCGTTGAGTCTACCTATCTGCTCCTCACGCAAGTACGTTCCCCCGGATAGCTTTGCGACTTCCTGCAAAAGCTCCTCGTTGCAAGTCAGCGTCGAAAGCTCTGGGCTTTCCGGTTGCTGCACGAGAAAGGATACGCGGCTACGAAGTTCGCTCTCCTCGTATAGCCCATCCACCCGAACGCTTATCTCGTGCTGACCGGGTGTCAGGGGAGGGGTGGTTCCCCTGAAAAGTCCTCCTGAATCGGGATCCGTTTTCATAGGGACGGTTGCCACGATCTTACCGTCCTTCCAAATGAGGCCTTCCGCAGTTAGGTTGGGATCGTTCAATGGTTTGCCTTCCCTGTCCCGAATTCGAATCCTGATCGCTGCGGCTTCACCCGGTTGATAAACGGAAGCCCCGGGGTCAATGGCTACGAAGTCATCCCTGACTGCGAAGGGCTTCTCCATGATCCACGAAGCCACCTGATTCCAGTAGCGCTGGTGATACTTGTCTCCCACTTCGAAGCGCCATCTCCAAGTCCCGTCGA
>Ga0208764_10003022_pt1 | contig 10380 bp, 10 predicted proteins | sample ETNtaG_18_FD_185762 | JGI IMG/M metagenome (GOLD analysis project Ga0208764, IMG submission 185762) | Marine microbial and viral communities from oxygen minimum zone, Eastern Pacific Ocean - ETNP201302SV91 (SPAdes) (version 2) | ecosystem: Environmental > Aquatic > Marine > Oceanic ...
ATCATAGCATGGAGCTTGTCTTAAAGGTCTTCCAGCTTCTCTTTCTTCATCTGGATAATGAATTGTAAAAACATTTCGATAAGCTTCCTCGTTTTTTTCAATTAAATAAGATTTAGATGCATAATCTCCATATCTTCTAGGTTCAACACCAAGCATATCAATTGTGGGTTCTCCATCTATAATCCATTCCGCAAGTTGCCATCCGGCACCTCCTGCTGCAGTTATGCCGAAACTATGTCCTTCATTTATCCAAAAATTCTTTAATCCCCAAGCAGGCCCAACTATTGGATTTCCATCAGGCGTGTAGCAAATTGCACCGTTGTAAACTTTTTTAACTCCTACTTCTCCAAAAGCTGGTACACGATGAATAGCACCTTCAATATGAGGAGCTAACCTTTCTAAATCTTCTTGAAACAATTCATATTCTGAATCTTTTGAAGGACCATCTACATAACAACATGGTGCTCCTTTTTCATAAGGTCCTAATATTAAACCTCCCGCTTCTTCTCTCATATACCATTGCGTATCACTATCTCTGAGCACGCCCATTTCTGGTTTTCCTTCTTTTTTTCTTTTTACGATTTCTGGATGAGGTTCTGTTACAATATATTGATGCTCAACTGGAATAACTGGGATTTCTAATCCTACCATTTTACCCGTTTGTCTTGCAAAGTTTCCTGTACAAGAAACTACATGTTCGCATTCGATTGTTCCTTTATCTGTTTCTACTATCCATCCATTTTTTGTTTGTTTAATACCTGTAACTGCTGTGTTTCTATAAATCTCAGCTCCTTTATTTCTTGCCCCAGTTGCTAAAGCTTGAGTTAAATCTGCTGGTTGAATATATCCATCTTCTGGGTGTTGAATAGCACCAATTAAACCATCAATATTACATAAAGGCCAAATTTCTTTTACTTGTTCTGGTGTCAAAAATTTTACTTGGACTCCAATTGTTTGAGCAACTCCAGCATACTGATGATATTCTTCCATTCTTTCTTTGGTGCTAGCTAGTCTAATATTTGACACAACGCTGAAACCAACATTTTTTCCTGTTTCTTTTTCTAAAGTTTTGTAAAGATTTACCGCATACTTATGAAGTTGACCGACCGAATAGCTCATATTAAAAAGAGGAAGCAAACCAGCAGCATGCCAAGTCGATCCAGAAGTAAGCTCTTTTCTTTCAACCAAAACAACATCTGACCACCCCTTCTTAGCGAGATGATATAGCATGCTTGTTCCAACTGCACCGCCACCAATGACAACAACTTTTGCTTTTGATTTCATAATTAAATAAGTTTAGATTTCTAAATATAAGCATATGATACGTCAAGTTAGATTTAAATGATTAAAAAAATTATACTTTTACTTGCAATTGTGGGTCCTTTTGGACTTTATTTTTTCTACTCCTGGCTGTTAAAGCTAGAAAAGAAAAAAATTCCTATTACAAAACTTTCATTAGTTAGTCTTATTCTGCTTTTATTAGCTTTGGGATTCCTAAGATTTTCAGGGGGGTTTGATCCAGATAGCAAATATTCTCCCGCAAAGTATGAAGATGGAAAATTGGAACCAGCTGAAAATGAATGAAGAATTAAATAATATTTGCGAAGAATGTAAAAAAGATGACGAAAGTGTTTCTCAAAATTTAATTAAACATGGATATAAAGTTTGTGATTCCTGTTATACGTCAAAAACAATTTTTCCTGTTTAAAAATCTTTTGAAGGCATAAATCCTAATTTGAATGCAAGATATGATTGAAATAAAGCTACAATAACTACTACTCCAACTGCTCGCCATGTACTTTGATAATCTAAAGCTTGTCTAACCGCAATTACCATTGCAATCAATGACCATATTCCTGTTCCAAAAAAAGTTAGAGCTAATAAATCCTGATTAAAACCAAATGCTCGAATTAAACCTGGAGAATACGAAAAACCAATAGTTCTCAATAATTCTCCTAGGTTGGATTGTGTATTTTTTTCTGGAAAAAGTTTTGCTCCAACAAAATAAATTAATAAAGAAGTAAAAAACCAACCTGCTAAGGCTGCTAAAGTGGGAATTAAAACATTAAAAGATCCATAGGTAAAAAAAGTTCCTACTCCGAGAGCCATTATTGAAAGTACAACCACAATTGCTGCTTGCACTGTTGCTGATTTATCTGCCTCTACTTCTTCGTAAAGGCTAACATCTAGTTTGCAGGCTCTTATAATTCTGCTTATAAATACTGAACTCATTTTTTCTCTATACCATATTATTGCCACGAAAATATACGAAATAACAGCATGTTAAAAACTTTCATAAATTCTTTCATTTTATTTTTTATAACTATAGACACTATAGGAAATTTGCCGTTTTTTTTAACTTTAACAGAAGAGGCAAAATTCAAAAAAAGAACTCAAATAGCAATTAAAAGCACAATTATAGCTTTTTTTATTTTAATTGCTTTTGCGTATATCGGAAGATATTTGTTAGAAGCATTAGGCGTATCATTAGACTCTTTAAAAATTGCTGGAGGAATTATCCTCATGTTTATAGCAATTGATATTCTTTTTGAAAAAAGAAAAATAAGGAGGGAAAAAAAAGTAGAAGAAGCATTAGACGAAAAAAGTTATGATGAAATTGTAGTTTTTCCAATTGCTATACCTTTTATCGCCGGCCCCGCTACACTAGCAACAATAATTCTTTTAATTGGAAATTATGCAAATTTTCCGGAATTTCAAATAACAGTAATTTTAGCTTTGGTAGTAGCTTTGATTGTCAGTTTAATATTAATGATTGCTGGGAGCTATATCGTAAAATTTTTACCTAAGCAATTCTTACATACTACAGCTAGAGTAATGGCATTTATACTTGCTGCTCTTGCAACACAATTTATTATTGACGGTATTAAAGCTAGCTTTAATATATAATTATTTATTTAAAGTAGCTAACACCTCCGCTTCACGAGTATTTGCGTTAAATGACTGCGTGAATGGTATCGGAACAACAACTGCATCAACCGGTTTTTTAGAATATTTTTTTGGCAAATGAACTTTGTATTTTTTGCCAAAATTCCCTATTGGAAATCCTTTACGATTTAAATTTCCTTCATAAGGAACATACCCCATTGCAATATTCTGTTTTTTTTCAGGATGATACCAAGGCGAAGTTATATAACCTACTGGCTTGCTATTGCTTGTCTCTGAAATTAACCAAAAGTCAGGAGCATATTCTTCGATTGGTTTTCCTCCTATTTCAAGACCAACAAGCTGAAGTTTATATGGTCTTTCTTTGTTTTTAAGTTGTTCTTTTATTTTTTCTAAAGCTTCTCTTCCTACGTAATCACTTTTCTTATCCCAGACACCTTTACCTGATAGAGAAACTTGGTAGCCTAGATTACACTGAAATGGGTTATGTTCTTGATCCATATCTTGACCCCAAGATAAAATTCCTGCTTGAATTCTTCTGTGGTGTGCTGGCGCAATAACCATTAACTTATGTTTTTTTCCAGCTTTAAGAACGGCATTCCACATATCTTCTGCGTATAAAGTTGCGTTACGAAGATAAATTTCGTAACCCGCTTCTCCAGAAAATCCTGATTGAGAAATAACACAACTTCTGCCTCCAACTTTAGCTTCTGCTAAACCATAAAAAGGCATGTTGTCTAAATCAATTTGATCTCCAATTAAATCGTTCATTAATGCTTTTGATTTAGGGCCTTGAATTTGAACTGGGCACGCATCTATTTCATCTATTTCAACATTGAATCTCTTATCGGCGTTAACACCTTGTAAATACATTCCAATATCAGAATCGGATAAACTAAACCAAAATTCATCATCAGCTACTCTCATTAAAACAGGATCGTTAAGTACTCCTCCTTTATAATTACATAGAATAACGTAACGACCTCTCATTGTTGAAATTTTTGTTGCATCTCTCGTAATTACGTAGTCCGTAAATTTTTCAGCATCTGGTCCTTTAACTCGAATTTGTCTTTCTACAGCAACATTCCACATCGTTACATGATTTTTAATTGCTGAATACTCGACCATCGCTCCACCTTTTTCTGGTCTTACATATCCACGTGGATGATAGATTCGATTATAAACCGTAGCTCTCCAACATCCTGCTCTCATCGATAAATGCCAGTAAGGTGATTTTCTTACTCTTGTAGAAATTAACATTTCTACTTTTGTTGGTCCACTTTGTCTTAAATTATAAGGCACGTGTCTATCTGACTGATCGACAGATTCAGCGTGTCTAACTTTATCATAATTAACTTTTTCAGGTTTGAATGAAACTGATTTAATTTTTTTTACTTTATTTTTTTTAGCTTTTTTCTTTTTAGGCATATTTATTCTCCGTTAACCATTTGTTAGTTTCTTTTAGACCGCCAAAAGTATAAATATGAAAATTCTCTGTTGATCCTCTAAGTTTTTCAATCATATCTTTTGGGTCTCTTGGTTTCAATAAATCTACTGCTTTTGTCATGTTAGATTTAAGAAAATTTATGGAATTTTTTGCTCCAACTATATTTGCAAACTTTAATAAGCTGCTTATCTTCAAGGGCCCAGTTATTCCAACGTGAACTGGTAATGTTTGTTTAGAAATAAAGTTAATTATAGATTCTGTATTCATCACCCACTGGGTAACAATATAGTCAGCATAAGTTTTTTTATCTATCATGGCTTTTTCTAAATCCGAGTCGGATATATCAGGGGAACCTTCGGGATGTCCAGCAATTCCTATCTTCCAATCTTCAAATAATCCACTTTCTAATAATTGCAACGTGGAGTGAAAATCTCCAATGGGTTGAGAACTACCCCCTATTAATAGTGCCTGTTTTACACCACCATCCTTACATCTAGCTACATAGTCTTTTAATTCTTCCTTGTTTTTTATTGAACGTGCTGGAAAATGAGGAACTGCATTAAACCCAGATTTTACAAGCTCTGCTGCCTTCGTCGTCACCTCTTTATAATCGTTTCCAGGAAGCATAGTGATATAGACATCCTTAACCTTAGGTAAGTTAGCCAGATCTGTTTTTATTGTAACTTCTATAGAAAAATTCATAGTCTTCGGGATATATCAGTGGATCCTGGGGGATGTCCAGAATTTTCGATAGCAAGGTGTCGCAAATACATTGCTAAATTATATGGAAATGCTAGGATTTTTACCATGACCTCTAGATCGAATGGACACATTAGTATTTATGATGTTGTAAAAAAGGAAAAACTTGATCTCGTTAATAATCCAATTAGTAAAGCTCATGGCCTTCCTAATGAATGCTATAACAATAAAGAATATTCAAAAATAGAAAGAAAAAAAATATTTGAAGACAAATGGACTATGGTAGGTGTTGGAAGTTCAATTCCTAAACCTGGAGATGCAAAACCTTTTGATCTACTTGGAATTCCATTAATTTTGTTAAGAACCTTAAACAATAAAATAAAAGTTTACCATAATGTTTGCAGCCACAGGGGATATAAAATTTTGCAAAAAAAATGTTCATTTAAAAATGTTTTGAGATGCCCTTACCATTCATGGTCTTATAATTTTGAAGGAGATCTTGTTGCAACGCCTCATTTAGGTGGTATGGACAAACATGAATCTAAAGATTTTGACAAATCTAAAAACGGACTTAAAGAAGTTCGATCTCATGTCTGGTTAGATATGATTTTAGTTAATATCTCAAATAATGAAATTCCCTTTGAAGAATATATTAAGCCATTAAAAGATCGTTGGTCTAAGTTTTGGATAGAGAAAGACCAGAAACTAATTGTTCACTCGAAAGATTTTGGTTATTTTAAATTAACTGCAAAATGCAATTGGAAATTTGCAATTGAAAATTATTGTGAAAGTTATCATCTACCATGGGTTCATCCTGGACTAAATTCTTATTCAAAAATAAGTGATCATTATCATATTGAAGGCTTGCCTAATCGATTTGCTGGGCAAGGTACCGTTGTATACAATCCAAAATTTAAAGGTAAACTTAAATTTCCTTGTTTTCCTAATTGGCCTAAAGACAAATTAAATATTGCTGAATATGTTGCTCTATTTCCAAACATAATGTTGGGCATACATAAAGATCATTATTACATTTATTGGTTAGAACCTATTAACTACGATTTGACCCATGAACATATGGAAATTTATTATGTAGGAAATAATCCAGCTAATTCAAAAAAATATAAGGCATTAAGAAAACAAAATTATAAATTGTGGAAAGGCGTGCAGTCAGAAGATTTAAATATTATTGAAGGAATGCAAGAAGGTAGAAATTCTCCATCTTATAATGGTGGAAACTTTTCACCAGTCATGGACAATTCAACACATCATTTTCATAAATGGATAGCAACAAATTTAGTTTGATATGAAATTTAATAGAAAAATTGCTCCAGATACTAAACCAAATCAAAATTTTGTAACAAAAAAAAGATTAAGAGAAGATGAGATAAATTTTCATAAACTTAGATCTTATAGATTAGATAGAGTTAAAAAAGAATTAGAAAAAAATGATCTTGAAGCTTGTATATTGTTCGACCCTGTTAATGTCAGATACGCGCTCGATACGCTTAACATGAGCGTCTATAACATGCATAATTTAACCCGCTATTGTTTTATACCAGTCAATGGTCCGGTAATTCTTTATGAGTATTTTAACTGTGAAAAATTAGCCACCCATTTAAATTTAATTAATGAAGTTAGACCAGCAATAACTTGGGATTATTTTAGCAATGGTGATCAAGCTGGGATACAATTAGAAAAATGGATTAATGAAGTAAAAGATTTATCAAACTCATATTTTAAAAGCAAAAAATTAGCTGTTGATGTTCTTAATGGCCCTGCAGTAACAGCTCTAAATAAATCAGGCATTGAAGTTGTAGATGCAAAATTAATTACAGAGCAAGCTCGTGTCATTAAATCACCTGAAGAATTGAAGTGTATGAAGGCGGCCATAGATGTTGCTGAAATCGCAGTTAACAAAATGAGAGAAGAATTAAAAGCTGGAATGACTGAAGATGAACTCTGGTCAATTTTACATAAGATTAACATTGAGCATGGAGGTGAATGGGTGGAATGTAGAATTTTATCATCAGGGCAGAGAACAAATCCATGGATGCAGGAAAGTAGCAATAAAATTATTCAAAGTGGTGAAATGGTATCTTTTGATACTGATATGGTAGGCCCTTATGGATATTGCGCAGATATTTCAAGAGCTTTTGTTGAAGGAAACAAATTTAATGAAGAACAAAAAAAATTATATTTGATGGCGGTTGAACATATAAATCATAATTCTAGATTAATTAAGGCAGGAATGTCCTTTAAAGAATTTACCGAAAAGTCATGGAAACTTCCTGAAGAATATTATGGAAATAGATATTCATGCATGGTTCATGGAATTGGTCTTTGTGATGAATGGCCAATGATAAGATATCCAACTGATGGAGGTCAAAGAGAAGGTTGTTTTGAAAAAAATATGACTATTACCGTTGAAACTTATATTGGAAAAGTTGATGGCAAAGAAGGAGTAAAATTAGAGCAACAATATTTAGTTGGTGAAAATGGACTTGAGTTAATGTCTCATCATCCATTAGAGAATTTATAATGAATAATAGATTAGAAACGATTGTTGACCTTAAAAAATACCCTATCCACGATCTAGATAACCCATTAATTATGGATGTAATAAAAAAATGTAAGAGCGATTTAGATCAGTTTAGTTGTTCTACTATTCCTAATTTTATTTTATCTAAATCTTTAAAAATAATGAATGCAGAATTAGAAAAACAACTTGATGAAGTTTACATGTCCAAACAAAGCATCAATGCATATTTATATTCTAAAGACGATCCTGCGTTACCTAAAGATCATCCTAAAAGAATATTTATGGATCGTTATAATGGATATTTAAACTCAGATGTTTTTTCGAAAGATTCTGAGATGAAATTTCTTTATGAACAAAATGAACTTTTAAATTTTGTTTCTGCTTGCCTTGGTGTATCACCAATTTATCGATGGGCTGATCCCTTAGCTTGCCATGCTTACAATGTTATGAAACCTAACGGTATTCTTCCATGGCATTTCGATAGTTGTGAATTTACTTTAAGTTTCATGATACAGAAACCTGAGAAAGGTGGAATTTTTGAATATTGCCCAAACATACGTGAGCCCGGGAATGAAAAATTAGATGAAGTTAAAAAAGTGCTTGATGGAGACCGTAAAAGAGTTCGTCAGTTAAAATTAGAACCGGGTGATCTTCAAATATTTAAAGGACGTTTTACTCTACACCGTGTTACAAAAATAGAAGGAAATCGTTCAAGATATCTTTGTATACCAGCATTCGTACTTGATCCTTGGAGAGTAAATACTCCTGAGCATTCTAAAGCTATATATGGAAAAGTACTTCCAATTCATATTGAAAGAAATAAGCCTAGATCTGATGGCTTGGCGGATTAAATGATTAAAAATGTATCAATTATAGGTACTGGAGTTATTGGTGCTGGTTGGATCATTAGATGTTTAGCTCATAATAAAAAAGTTATTGCGTTTGATAAAGATATTAAATTAAAAAAAAAATTAATAATTGAGGTAAAACGCGCGTGGCCTTTTATAAAAAAATTATTTAATAAAAAAAAACTTAATCTTAAAAATTTTAAATATGTTTCTACAATTGAAGAAGCTGTAAAAACTGCAGATTTTATTCAGGAATGTGCAACAGAAAATTATAATTTAAAAACAAAATTAATGAAAAATATCGGAAAATTTGCAAAACCAAATGCAATTATTTCCTCTAGTTCGTCTGGATTATTACCTACAAAAATTTACTCGAAATGTAAGAATCCTTCTAGAACAATGGTAGGCCATCCTTTCAATCCTGTATATTTATGTCCAGGTGTTGAAATAGTGCCTGGGAAAAAAACAAATAAATTTTTTCTAAATAAAGCAAAAAAATTTTATAAATCAATATCGATGAACCCAATCATGGTTAAAAAAGAATTGCCCGGCTACTTATCAGATAGATTGCAGGAAGCTTTATGGAGAGAAGCGTTACATATTGTTAATGAAGGCTATGCGACAACGGAAGATTTGGACAGAGCTATAGAGGACGGTCCAGGAATGAGATATTCTTTAATGGGTACTTTTCTTACTTTCCACCTTGCGGGCGGAAAAGCTGGAATGAAACATATGTTAAAACAATTTGGTCCAGCTTTAAAATTGCCTTGGACAAAATTAAAAGCACCCAAACTTACAAAAAAATTATCTGCTAGAATTATAAAAGGAACAAAACAACAATCAAAAGGTAAGTCAGTAGCTTCTCTGTCAAATATAAGAGATGAATATCTTGTAAACCTATTAAAAATGAGAAAAAAATACGAAAGCAAAATAAGAAAATAGATGAAATATATTCCAAAAACTATGCATGCTGTATTTTTGACAGGTCACGGAGGTTTGGACAAGTTAGAATACAAAACTGATGTTAAAGTCCCTATTCCAAAAGATGATGAAGTTCTAATAAAAATTTCTGCAGCAGGAATTAACAACACAGATATAAATACTAGAACTGGCTGGTATTCAAAAAATAAATCAAACGCAGGAGGTAGTTGGTCAGGAGCACCTTTAAAATTTCCTCGTATACAAGGTATTGATGTTTGCGGAACTATCGTATCAGCTGGATCCAAGATAAAAAGTTCTAGACTTGGTAAAAGAGTTATTGTGCGGCCGATGCAGACTGACCCCAAAAATCCTAAAAAACCTAACATGATTACTTTAGGCTCAGAACTTAATGGTTCTTTTGCGCAATATGTTGCGGTAAAATCCTCAGAAACGTTTCATATAAATAGCAAATGGAAAGACGCAGAGCTCGCTTCTATACCCTGCTCTTATTCAACAGCAGAAGGACTTATTCATAAAGTTAAATTAGGCGCCGAAAAAATTTTTATAAATGGTGCTTCTGGTGGAGTTGGCTCAGCAGCAATACAATTAGCAAAGATAAGAAAAGCTCATATAACAGCACAATGTTCATCATCAAAAATCAATGAAGTAAAAAAAATTGGCGCAAATAAAGCGGTATCTCGTGAAAGTAATTTAGTTAAAGAATTAGGAAAAAATAAATATGACGTAGTTATAGATCTTGTAGCGGGAAAAAACTGGAGTCAACTACTAGAAATTCTAAAACCAGGTGGTAGATACGCTGTTTCAGGAGCAATTGCAGGACCTATAGTTAACCTTGATGTACGTACACTTTATTTAAAAGATTTAACTTTTTACGGAAGCACTTATCAGCCTATTGAAGTCTTTAAAAATTTAATTAGATATATTGAAAAAGGTCAAATAAAACCACTTGTTGCAAAAACTTACCCATTAAAAGAAATCAAAAAAGCGCAGAAAGATTT
>Ga0208764_10003025_pt1 | contig 10379 bp, 12 predicted proteins | sample ETNtaG_18_FD_185762 | JGI IMG/M metagenome (GOLD analysis project Ga0208764, IMG submission 185762) | Marine microbial and viral communities from oxygen minimum zone, Eastern Pacific Ocean - ETNP201302SV91 (SPAdes) (version 2) | ecosystem: Environmental > Aquatic > Marine > Oceanic ...
TAAAAATAAACAAAATTTTTTCTAAAGATGGCAGTGTATTTGCAGAAACTAAAAAACAAGAAAAAAAAGAAATTAAATCAAAAAAAACTAAGTAAATTTTATGGCAACAAAAAAAGCAGGTGGATCATCAAGAAATGGACGTGACAGCGCTGGCCGTAGGCTTGGCGTAAAAAAATATGGTGGTGAATTTGTAATACCTGGCAATATAATTGTTAGACAACGTGGAACTAAAATTTTTCCAGGAAAATATGTGTCGATGGGTAAAGATCATTCAATTTTTTCATTAGTTAAAGGAAAAGTAGAGTATAAAAAAAGTAAATCTGACAGAACTTTTGTTTCAGTAAAACCCAATTAATAAATACAACAAACAATTAGATAAGTTGTATTATGAAATTCTTAGATCAAGTAAAAATATTTATAAAAGCAGGTGATGGTGGCCCAGGTTCTGCAAGCATGAGAAGAGAAAAATTTATAGAATTTGGTGGACCAGATGGAGGCAATGGAGGCAAAGGTGCCTCTATAATCCTTAAAGCTGAAAGAAATTTAAATACTTTAATTGATTATAGATACACACAACATTTTAAAGGTGAAAAAGGGCAAAATGGAATGGGTAAAAATAAGACGGGAAGAAATGGAAAAAATTTGTATTTAAAAGTTCCAATGGGAACTCAAGTTTTAGAAGAAGATAATAAAACATTGTTATTTGATTTTAAAAATGAACACGAAGAGTTTGTAGTGGCTAATGGAGGAAAAGGAGGTTTAGGAAATACTAATTTTAAAAGTTCTACCAATCGTGCTCCAAGAAAATTTACAAAAGGAACTCCTGGAGAGGAGTTTTGTATATGGTTACAATTAAAAACTATTGCCGATATTGGAATTATTGGGCTACCAAATGCTGGCAAATCAAGTCTTCTTTCGGCAATTACAAGTGCAAATCCCAAAATTGCAAATTATAAATTTACTACTATTAATCCTAATCTGGGAGTTGCTATATATGATGATAAAGAAATTACTATTGCAGATATACCTGGATTAATTGAAGGAGCGCATGAAGGGGTTGGTTTAGGAATCAAATTCCTAAAACATATAGAACGATGCAAAACATTACTACATATGATTGATATTACTGAAAAAAATTTAGAAAAATCTTACAATCAAATAAAAATTGAACTAGCCAAATATAGTAAAGAATTGTTAAAAAAAAAGGAGTTAATTGTTTTAAACAAAATTGACTTATTGCAAAAAAATGTTGTGGAAGATATTTGTAAAAAATTTTCAAAAAATAAAAAATGCGAAGTAATTACTTTGTCAACATTTAAAAAAGATTCTGTATCAAAAATTAAAGTAAAACTTTTAAATTATGTATCTAAAAAAATCTAAGAAAATTGTTATTAAAATTGGTTCTTCTTTACTTATAGATAGTGCCAAAAAAATTAGAGAAAAATGGCTTTTAGATTTCTCAAAAGATATTAAATATTTATTAAGCCTAAATAAAAAAGTAATTATCGTTAGTTCCGGTGCAATAGCTATTGGATGTAAAAAACTTAAACTAAATAAAAAAAATTTAAAACTAGACAAAAGCCAAGCTGTAGCTTCTATAGGGCAAATAGAGTTGATGAATCTTTTTAACAAAACATTCTCAAAAAATAATATTAATATATCTCAAATTTTACTAACTTTAGATGATACAGAACAAAGAAGAAGATCTCTAAATGCAAAAAGAACCTTTGAAAATTTATTTGAATTAGGATTCATACCGATTGTCAACGAAAATGATAGTACAGCAACTACAGAAATAAAATATGGTGATAATGATCGATTAGCTTCTAGAGTTGCACAAATATCTGGTGCTGATTGTTTAATTTTATTATCTGATGTTGATGGATTATATACGAAAAATCCTAAACTAAATAAAAATGTAAAATTGCTAAAAGAAATTAAAAATATTGATAATGAAATAGAAAAAATTTCAACCAATAGCTCTAACGAACACGGAACGGGAGGAATGAAAACTAAAATAGATGCAGCAAAAATTTGTCAATTATCAGGTTGCTATATGTCTATAGCTAATGGCTTATTGAATAGGCCTATACAGCAAATTTTAAAAAAAAATAATTGCACTTGGTTTTTACCAAAGATTTCGAAACTAGATGCTAGGAAAAAATGGATAATTAGTTCTGTTTTACCAAGAGGAGAACTAATAATTGATGATGGAGCAAAACAAGCATTAAAAAAAGGTAAAAGTCTGCTTGCAGCAGGTATAAAAAGTGTTTTAGGAAAATTTAATAAAGGTGATCATATTAAAATTATTGATAAAAATAACAATGAATGTGCTAGAGGATTAAGCTCATTTTCTTCTAATGAAATTAATAAAATTAAAGGACATCATTCTAGTAATATCGAAAAATTACTTGGTTATATTACTAAATCTGAAGTTGTTCACAAGAATGATATGGTAGAAATATAAAATGAAAAATTATATGCACTCTATTGGTACTAAAGCAAAAAATGCTCTGAAAGATAAAATTAATACTAAATTAAAAAATAAAGTATTAAATGATTATATTTTTTTAAAAAAAAAAAATAAAAAATTAATAATAAAAAAAAATAATATAGATATTAAAATAGCAATAAAAAAAATTGAGAGAAAATTTAGTTAGTAGATTAATTATTAATGAGAAAAAAATAAATGATATTTCAAAATCTATAAATAATATTAGAAAACTTAAAGATCCAATTGATGTCACTTTAAAAAAGTGGAAAAGACCAAACAAATTATTAATAAAAAAAGTTTCAATTCCTATAGGCACAATTGGAATCATATTTGAAAGCAGGCCAAATGTAGCTTGTGAAATATCTAGCCTAGGTTTTAAATCTGAAAATGCTTTAATTTTAAGAGGTGGAAGCGAAGCATTAAATTCGAACAAAATTCTAATTTCTCTATTTAGAAAAGCTTTAAAAATAAACAAGATAAATCCAAATTACGTCCAATTAATTGAAAAGAAAGAAAGAAAGTACGTTGATTTTATGCTCTCGAAAATGACTAAATATATTGACGTGATTGTACCGAGAGGTGGAAAAAAACTGATTGCGAAAGTTCAAAATCTTTCAAAAGTTCCTACCATTGGTCATTTAGAAGGAATATGTCACACGTATGTAGATAAAGACGCTGATTTAAAAATAGCAATAAAGATTGTTCATAATGCAAAATTAAGAAATACAAGTATTTGTGGCGCTACAGAGACAGTACTTATGCATAAAAAAATTTTTAAAAATTTTTGTAACCCAATATTAAAAAAACTTGAAAATGACAAATGTAAAATTATCGGAGATAAATATTTAAAGAAATATTATAAAGGAAATTTTTTCCCCGCTAAAAACAAAGATTGGTCTACAGAATATTTAAATTCAACTATTTCAGTAAAGTGTGTTAAAAATTTAGAAGCTGCTATTGATCATATAAATAAATTTGGAACAATGCATACTGACAGTATAATTACAAAAAATAAAAAAACTGCAATCAAGTTTTTAAAAAATGTTAACAGTTCAATAGCCATGCATAATACATCAACTCAATTTGCAGATGGTGGAGAATTTGGGTTTGGTGGTGAAATTGGAATATCAACAAGTAAGCTGCCTCCTCGTGGACCAGTGGGATTAGAACAACTAGTATCATACAAATATGAAGTTATAGGAAGAGGTCAAATCAGGAAATAAATTGAATACAAATTTTAAAAAAAACTTCAAAATTGGAATTTTAGGTGGAACTTTCGATCCAGCTCATAAAGGTCATATAAAAATATCTAAAGAATCAAAAAAAAAATTTAAATTAGATTATGTAGTATGGGCAATAACCAAAAAAAATCCTTTTAAAAAAAAAAGTGTCTTAGAATTAAAATCAAGAATTAATTACGCAAAAAAAATCACTAAAAATGAAAAATTTATCAAAATTAAATATTATGAAAATAAATTAAAATCAAACAAAACAATAAATCTTATAAATTATCTTAAAAAAATTAATAAAAATTTAAATATTTATTTTATAATGGGTGCGGACAATCTTATAAATTTCCATAAATGGTACAAATGGAAGTTAATTGCAAAAAAATGCAATATATTAGTTTTCGATAGAGAGGGATATCGATCTAAATCTTTGAAATCAATTACATTTAAACGTTTTAATCAAAAAAATTTGGAATTTATTAAATTTAAAAAAGTTAATATTTCATCTTCTAAATTAAGAAAAATTTGATAAGATTTTTATAATTAATGGATAAAATACTCAATCTAAATAAAATTATCATAAACGCGTTGGACTCAAATAAAGCCTTAGATATTGTAACCATAAATTTAGAAAATAAAAGTTCAATGGCTGATTATTTAATAATCGCAAGTGGAACTTCATCCAGACATATACAGGCATTATCTGAAATTGTATTAGAAAAGTTTAAAATAAATGGAATAAAAAATTGTAAAATTGAAGGAAAAGAAAGTGGAGATTGGAAATTGATAGACGGAATAGATGTTATAGTTCATATTTTTAATCCTGAAAAAAGAAAATTCTATGATATTGAAAAAATGTGGTCCGAATTAATTCCAAGAGAAAAAGTTTTAATATGAAAATATTTATTATATTTATATTTTCTATTTTTTTTATAAACAAAGCGAGTGCTGAAGTTGACAAAACTATTTATGAAAAAATTGATTTATTTAGTGAAGTTTTAGAAAAAATTAACGAAGAATTTGTAGACGAAATAAACCAAAGCGAAGTAATGGATGCTGCTATTGATGGTGTATTGCAATCTCTTGACCCATACTCTTCTTACATGTCACCAAAAATGTTCGAAGAAATGCGAACAGAAACTCGTGGTGAATTTGGTGGTCTTGGTATTGAAGTTGGAATGGAAGCGGGAGTCGTAAAAGTTATTTCTCCAATAGACGATACTCCAGCAGCTAAGGCTGGGGTTAAAGCGGGAGATTACATTGTAAAAATAAATAATATTCAAGTTCAAGGCAAATCTTTAACCGAAGCTGTTGAATTAATGAGAGGTCCAGTAGGATCAGATATAGAAATTACTGTTAGAAGAAAAGGTGTTAAAAAAGCAATTATTTTTAAAATTACAAGAGAAATTATAGAAATAAAATCGGTAAGATCAAAGTATATAGATGATAATATTGTTTATTTAAGACTAACTTCATTTAATGAAAATAGTGCAGAACAAATAAGAGAAAAAATTAAAAAATATAATAAAAAAAAAAATTTAAAAGGATATATTTTTGATCTAAGAAACAACCCTGGAGGTTTGCTATCTCAAGCAATAAAAATATCAGATTTTTTTTTAGAAAATGGTGAAATTGTTTCAACAAAAGGTAGAATAAAGAAAGAGAACAGAAGATGGTTTGCAAAAAAAGGTGATCTTATAAAAGGAAAGCCTCTAATTGTAATAACTAACTATGGCTCAGCTTCGGCTTCTGAAATTGTAGCGGGTTCTTTGAAAGATCATAAGAGAGCAATTATACTTGGGGAACATACTTATGGAAAAGGATCTGTACAATCAATTATTCCATTAAAAAATAAAGGTGCAATAAGATTAACAATATCAAAATATTATTTACCATCTGGTAAATCAATTTCAGATATAGGTGTCTCACCAGACATACAGGTAGAAGAATTATCAGAAGATTTTATGATCAATACAGAGACTGATAATCAATTAAATTTTGCAATTAAACTTCTTAACGGTTAGAAATGAAAAAAAAAAATAAAAATTTACCACTACGGAGTGGTGTAGGAATAGTCGTATTAAATAAAGAAAATAAAGTTTTTGTTGCAAAAAGAATAGATAATCCAAAAAATTTTTGGCAGATGCCTCAAGGAGGTGTTGATAAAAATGAAGATTTTTATTCTGCCGCCCTTAGAGAGCTCAATGAAGAAACAAGCATTGTTAGTGTTAAGTTAATTAAAGTAATTGAAAGTAGATTTACTTACATTTTGCCAGATAATTTAATTGGCATTATTTGGAAAGGTAGATTTAAAGGTCAGCGCCTTAAATGGTTTGTTATGAGATTTTTTGGAAATGATTCTGAAATTAATATAAAAACTAAAAATCCTGAATTTTTAGACTGGAAATGGATAGAGTTAGAAGATCTTACCAAAATAGCAGTAAAATTTAAACTAGGAGTATATAAAAAAGTTAGGTCCGAGGTAAAAAAAATATTAAGTTAATTTATATTTAATGATTTTAAGACTTCAATTTTATGATCAATTAAATATTTCTCTTGATCTGAAATATCTGATTTTTGCCCATCTTTTTCTGCTTTGTCTAAAATATCTTTAACTTTACTTTTTTCTATTTTTTTAACATCAAAAATATTACTCGTTAATATAGACAAACAATTATTTTTAAACTCTATTATACCATCTTCAACATAATAGATTTCTTCATTGGAGCTAGATTCAAAAACTTTTACAAGACCCGGTTTTAAAAAAGAGATTATTGATATATGATCTTTTAATATTCCCATATCTCCTTCAAAAGCAGGCACCACTACTTCGGACACACCATCTTTGGTTAAAAACGATTTTTCTGGATTCACTATTTCAAGCTTAAAACTTTCGCTCATTATGCTGCAGCTTCTTTTGCCATTTTTTCAGCCTTTTCAACAGCTTCTTCGATTGTTCCTACCATATAAAAAGCTGATTCTGGCAAATGATCGTATTCACCTTTGCAAATTGCATCAAATCCTTTGATCGTAGATTCCAAATCAACAAGTTTCCCTGGTGATCCTGTAAATACTTCTGCAACAAAGAAAGGTTGTGACAAAAATCTTTGAATTTTTCTAGCTCTAGCTACAGTTAGTTTGTCTTCTTCAGATAGTTCATCCATTCCTAAAATTGCAATAATATCTTGTAAAGATTTATAGGTCTGCAATATTTTTTGAACCTCTCTAGCAACTCTATAATGTTCATCACCAACAATTCTAGGATCTAAAATTCTAGAAGTTGAATCTAATGGGTCTACGGCTGGGTAAATTCCAATTTCTGCTATTTGTCTAGATAGCACTGTTGTTGCATCTAGGTGTGAAAAAGATGTTGCAGGTGCTGGGTCTGTTAAATCATCTGCAGGCACATATATGGCTTGGACAGATGTAATAGATCCCTTGTTTGTGGTCGTAATTCTTTCTTGAAGATTTCCCATATCGGTAGCTAATGTTGGCTGATATCCTACTGCAGAAGGAATTCTTCCTAATAATGCAGATACCTCAGATCCAGCTTGAGTAAATCTAAAAATGTTATCTACGAAAAAAAGTACGTCCTGACCTTCTTGATCACGAAAATATTCGGCTACCGTTAAACCTGATAATGCAACTCTAGCTCTTGCTCCTGGTGGTTCATTCATCTGACCGTAAACTAATGCAGCTTTTGACCCGGTACCTTCTGGCTTAATTACGCCAGACTCTATCATTTCATGATAAAGATCGTTTCCTTCTCTAGTTCTTTCACCAACTCCTGCAAAAACTGAAAATCCTCCATGTGCCTTTGCAACGTTGTTAATTAGTTCCATAATAAGTACTGTTTTACCTACTCCTGCACCACCAAATAAACCAATTTTACCACCTTTTGCATATGGCGCTAATAAGTCAACCACCTTAATGCCAGTTACTAAAATTTCCGTCTCTGTTGATTGATCATTAAATTCTGGCGCTGATCTATGTATAGGCCAATTTTCTTTGGTTTTAACTTCCCCTTTTTCATCAATAGGTTCACCAATTACATTTATAATTCTTCCTAAAGTCTCTGGACCAACAGGAACTTTAATTGGAGCTCCAGTATCTTTTACTTCATCTCCTCTTTTTAAACCTTCTGTTGCATCCATAGCAATTGTTCTTACGCTAGATTCACCCAAATGCTGCGCAACTTCTAAAACTAGTCTGTTACCACTATTATTGCACTCAAGTGCAGTTAATATTTCTGGTAGTTCTCCTTCAAATTTAACGTCTACTACTGCTCCAATAATCTGTGTAATTTTTCCTTTTTTCATAATTATAAACTTTCAGCTCCTGATATAATTTCAATTAATTCTTTAGTAATTGCTGCTTGACGACTTCTATTATACTGAATAGTAAGCTTATCAACCATTTCACCTGCGTTTCTAGTTGCGTTATCCATTGCACTCATTCTTGAACCTTGTTCGCTAGCTGAGTTTTCCAACATTGCTTTAAAAATCTGGGTAGATATATTTTTAGGCAATAAATTACTTAAAATTTCATCTTCTTCAGGTTCAAATTCATAATTATCTTGAGATGAGTTTTCCTTTGAATTGGAAGTTTTTAATGGAATAATTTGTTGTTCTTGTGGTATTTGAGTTATTACATTTTTAAATTGGTTATAAAAAATTGTACATACATCAAATTCTTTTTTTTCAAATTTATCAATAATTATTTTTCCTACTTTATCAGCATCAAAATAGTTAGCGTGTTTTGATTCTTTGAAAGAAATATTTTCAATTATATTATCTTTATATATTCTTTTTAATTGATCATAGCCTTTTGATCCAACGGTAATAATTTTTAAGACTTTTCCTTCATCTAATATCTTTTTAAAATATGATTTAGCTTTTTTAATTATATTTGTATTAAACCCGCCACAAAGTCCTCGATCAGAAGTCATAACAATACATAAGTGGATTTTATCTTCACCAGAGCCTGCGAGTAATTTAGGAGAATTTTCTTTATCTGAAATACTATTTGAAAGATTAAGAATAATATTGTTCATCTTGTCTGAATATGGTCTTCCTTTTTCTGCGCTCTCTTGAGCTCTTCTTAATTTCGATGCAGCAACCATTTTCATTGCCTTTGTAATTTTCTGAGTGGATTTAACACTCGATATTCTTTTTTTTAAATCGTCTAAACTTGCCATTTATCTAAGAATTAAAGTTTTTTTTAAGTTCAGTAATAACTTGAGTTAAAGACTTTTCTTCAGCTTCCTCAAGTTTACCTGAACTTGCTATTGAATCTAAAATTTCTGGTTTTTCAGATTTACATTTTTCTATAATTTTTTTCTCAAAATCAGCAATATTTTTTTGTTCAACATCATCCAAATGTCCTTTTACACCGCAGAATACTGAAATCACTTGTTCTGCTACAGTCATTGGTGAGTATTGCTTTTGTTTTAGAAGTTCAGTTAATTTGGAACCTCTATTTAAAAGTTTCTGAGTAGAGGCATCTAGGTCCGATCCAAATTGAGCAAATGCAGCCATTTCTCTATATTGGGCAAGTTCAAGCTTCATAGATCCAGAAACTTTTTTCATTGCTTTTGTTTGAGCTGAAGATCCAACTCTTGACACTGATAATCCTACGTTAATTGCTGGTCTTATACCTTGATTAAATAATTCTGTTTCCAAAAAGATTTGACCATCAGTAATTGAAATTACATTAGTAGGTATAAATGCCGAAACATCGCCACCTTGTGTTTCAATAATTGGAAGAGCTGTTAAAGATCCTCCGCCATGTTCATCGCTTAATTTAGCTGCTCTTTCAAGTAATCTGCTATGTAAATAAAATACATCTCCAGGGTAAGCTTCTCTTCCAGGAGGTCTTCTTAATAAAAGTGACATCTGTCTATAAGCAACTGCTTGTTTTGAAAGGTCATCATATATAATTAATGCATGCATTCCATTATCTCTAAAGTATTCTCCCATTGCGCAGCCAGTATAAGGAGCCAAAAATTGTAGTGGCGCTGCATCTGATGCAGTAGCCGCAACTATAGTTGTATATTCCATTGCACCAGCTTCTCCTAAAGTTTTTTCAATCTGTCTAACTGTAGATCTTTTTTGACCTATCGCTACATAAACGCAATATAATTTTTGTTTCTCATCATTAGATTCATTTATCTTTTTTTGATTTATAATTGCATCAATAGCAACTGCAGTCTTTCCAGTTTGTCTATCACCAATAATTAATTCCCTTTGTCCTCTTCCAATTGGAACCAAACTATCAATAGACTTAAGTCCCGTTTGCATTGGTTCACTAACCGATTTACGCGGAATAATTCCTGGAGCTTTTACTTCAACTCTACTTCTTTTAATTTTTTTATCTAATGCTCCTTTTCCATCTATTGGGTTTCCTAGTCCATCAACAACTCTGCCTAATAACTCTTTACCTACAGGAGTATCAACTATTGCTCCTGTTCTTTTAACAGTGTCTCCTTCTTTAATTGCTTTATCATCTCCAAAAATTACAACACCAACATTTTCACTTTCTAAGTTCAGTGCCATACCTTTTGATCCATCGGAAAACTCTACCATTTCTCCAGCTTGAACATTGTCAAGTCCATAAATTCTGGCAATACCGTCTCCAACGGATAAAACTTGACCAAC
>Ga0208764_10003027_pt1 | contig 10377 bp, 9 predicted proteins | sample ETNtaG_18_FD_185762 | JGI IMG/M metagenome (GOLD analysis project Ga0208764, IMG submission 185762) | Marine microbial and viral communities from oxygen minimum zone, Eastern Pacific Ocean - ETNP201302SV91 (SPAdes) (version 2) | ecosystem: Environmental > Aquatic > Marine > Oceanic ...
TTAATAATCTCCATGTGCAACCACTGCATTGCCACCATTCTTTTTAACCTCGTACATAGCTAAATCTGCATGAGCAATAAGTTTCTTCATTTCCATAGAATGATTTGGATATTCAGACATACCGGCGCTTATTGTCATATTTTCTTCTATGCCATCTTTATTAAAGTGGAATTCTGAAACTTTTTCTATTATTCTTTCTGCTACTGGTCGCGCATTCTCAATATCAGTATTAACTAAAACAATAGCAAATTCCTCACCGCCATAGCGCGCACAAATATCAATATTACGCACACTATCTTTAAGAATTGCAGAAACTTCACTCAATACATAATCTCCATATAAATGCCCATACGTATCATTAATGCGTTTAAACTTATCTAAATCCAGAATTAATAAAACTAAACTTTGTTTAAAACGTTTTGCACGACTCAATTCTTCAGCTAATCTCTCCTTATATGCTTTATGATTTAATAAGTCTGTTAACCCATCGTGTATCGCACTTTTGTACATTTTTTTATATTCATCCTTCCAAGTAAGGATTGAACCCATAGTATCAGTTAATAATTCCAGAAATTGAACATCTTTATTAGAAAAGATAGACTCTTCTAACCTTTCAATTGAAACAACTCCTAAAATATTATTATCATATTTTATAGGTATAGATAATATGGAATTAAAATTATACTGTTGAATATCTCCTTGTATAAATCTACCCTTTACTGAATAGTTTTCAAGCCAATTAGAAGTATTAATTGTTTCACCTAATTTATAAGGTAGGCCATGTAGTGTGTTATCTATCTCAATAACATCTCCCAATTTAGAATCCTCATTAAACCCATCTATCATTTTAACTTTTGCTGTAGAAGAATCAGATTTCGGGAAAGTTATTGTTAATTTATCATATCGTAAATATGCTCTACATAACTCTCTTACTTCATCTAAAATTTCATTTTCTTTTGAAGTAATATCTAGTTGATTAAATAGTCTCGAAATTCTTATTCTAAAATCTTTATCCCCTAATAATTTTTCTATGCTTTGCAGTTTACTAATACCCACTGATAAGTATTTCCCTAAATATGATAATATATTTTTATCTCTATCATTAACCGTCTTAAAATGATCTGCCATCAACAAAAGACATCCTCCAACACGATCATTATATTTCAAGCGAATACCCATCATGCACTCACTCCCTCTCCATGACTTATCCCCGAATAATTCAGTCCATGCGCTTTTTTCTTCATTTTGTTGTATCAGTAAAGGCGTATCCATATCTATAATTTTGAAAATTAATGGATTATCTTGAATGATCTGCTCAGGGAAATCATTTGATGTAGATTTCTGTAATATCATAGTATTAATATTTGGACTTAACATATATGTAGCACATTTATATTCTGGATTTAGGGAAATAATCATATTAAAAATTAAATCCAACAAAGAATCATAATTTTCCTCTAACTCTTTATTTACATTATTTGTATTAGGAATATTCTCAACTACGTCAATCGGTCGTTCTGTCTTTTTACTAGAGCCTATATTGAATTGATATAGAAGAGCTAATACACTTATAAATACAAAAATCTTTATAGCAATAAATATGCTGCCAGTAGGCGCTGGAAAAATAAACAGTATAAATGACAACAATGAAATTACAGTTATTGTCAATTGTCTTAGATTAATCACAACAGTTAGATCCTATAAGTAAAATTTACGGCAACTAGCTGTATTTTCGAAGTGTGATTGCTAATTTATTATTTATTACCTACAAGCTTAATATTCTTGTCAAATTTGCCATTGATCAATCTATTTTGACTATCAATATTGGTAGTATCATCATCCTCAGCAAGCATTAGGTCCTTATCTGGCTTAACCATATTTGATGGTTTTGGTATTTCAGCTCCCTGTTCTGCAATATTACTTGGCAGAATAATTGAGTTCAAATTATCTGTTGGCATTAATTGTAATACAATAATAACAAGTGCAATAATTAAACAACTCATTGTTGTTGCATAAACAGGTGTAAAGCCGAAATAGGTTTTTACTCTACCAGTTGCAGTGTTTTTTTTGTTCGAAGGTCTGTTTTTTTCAAACTCTACTTTTTTCATTAAATTTTCCATGAAATTATCTGAAGTTTTTATTTCTGATAAATTTTTCATGGAATTCATTAATGATCGGATAGATTCCATTTGGACTTTTGCTTCTGGGTTATCTTCCATAAATGCTTCAACTTCTTTACGTTTTGCAACTGGAAGTTTATTTTCTATATAATCGGATATTAAATCCTCAAACTTATAACGTTCCATCTATATAACTTTCTCCTATCTTAATTCTTTCAACATTTCTTGCAATTGTAAACGTGCACGATTAATTCGTGATTTTACCGTTCCTAACGGAACCTCTACTATACTACTAACTTCCTCATAAGAAAGTTCCTGAATATCTCGTAAAATTATTACTTCACGAAAATGATCAGGCAAAGATTGTATTGCTTGTTGGATTTGCTCTCCAACAAACTTCCCATGTACTGTCTTAGCGGTATCCTCATCAGATGGTATATCATACTGCCAATCATCCTTCCCCATCTCACTAAGGTTTGTGACTTTTCTCCGTTTATTCTTACGTAATTCTGTCTTTGCCAAATTCCCTGCAATTGTATAAATCCATGTAGAAAATTTTGCAATATTTTTATAATAATGTTTATGAGTATACAATTTCACTAAAGTATCCTGTACAATATCTTCAGCTGCAACGCTATCATTAACAAATCGATATACAAATGACATTAATCTATCACGATATCTATTCGCTAATTCTATATACGCCTGTTCATCCCCATTTTGGAACCTACTTATCAGCTCTTCATCTGTATATATAAACTTTTTATCCATTTGCTTGTAGGACCGAGAATAAGAAATGTGTGAATAGGGCTTCATCTGATATGCTAGTAGTTTTCAAACGCTGATCTATTTTACCTAAAATAGCTAATGCGTATTCTATTTCCTCCTTATTAAATCTATTTGCTATCTGTGGTAACTCTTTAATCACAGATGGCGGTAGAGGTATATAACTATTTTTACTAGTAAAAGTTCCAGAATTGTTTTTTATATAAAATAATTCCTGAAAAAATGCAGTTAAAGGATACATTAGACTTATCATAGAATTCCCTTGATTAAGTAATGATAATCCTAAAACCAAAGATTTATTTAAATCTCTCTTACCTAAAATTTGAAAGAATTGCCAGCGTTTATATTGCATCTTCCAACCTGATAATTGATCTATGCACTTTTTTGTTATTTCTTCCCCATCATTAATATTTAAAGATATTTTCTCTATCTCATTTTCAATATGAAATAAGGAATCTCCTGCAAATTCCACAATTGTATCTACTACATTATCTTTATAATTTAGATTTCGTTCTAATAGCATAAATTTGGTCCATTTTCTCATCTCGCTAGGAAAAGGTGTTTGTACAGAAACTGTATTATTGATTTTCTTTAATTCTTTAGTTATAGATCTTCGATCACTAAAATCGTCCTCAATAATTATTAAATAGTTATTTAGCATTGGATTTTTGCAATATGATATAAAATCTGACTTAGCTTTATTCCTTAAAGTGCCCGGATTCCTAAAAACTAAAAGTTTTTTTGATGAAAATAAATCACTTTGTGTTATTCTATCTATAATTTCTTCACTCTTCATATCATCAGGAGATAAAAATGTTTTATTTTCTTCTATTTCATTAAAAATTATCTTACTTATCTCTCTAATTATCAGATTTTGAAGAAAATAATCAGCACCTAAAAGGAAATAGACTGAATCAATATTTCCATTTTTTACTGATCGCAAAACCTCTCCAGGTGAGCGCATTATGATTTTCCTTTATCTAAATAACTAACTAATAATACCATAATAAAAGCAAAAGCAAAGCTTACAAATCTTTCTGAAACTATGAATTTTAATTCAGTATTTGCCCAAATAATAGTTGTAAAAAACCCAACAAGTAATCCTGCAATCACACCTTTACGAGTAGTTTTAGGCCACCATAGACTTAGTACAAGTACTGGCCCAAATGAAGAACCCAATCCGCTCCAAGCATAACTTACAACACCAAAAATATTTTTACCTGAAACTTCAGAGAAAATTGCTATGCAAAATGCAATAATTCCTAAAATTATTATTGTAATACGATTAATCAATAACAGATTTTTATTAGAAAGACGTAGTCCTAAATACTGATGGATAAAATCTTCAGTAATTGCTGATGTAGAGACAAGAAGCTGAGAATCAGCTGTAGACATCATAGCTGCTACTGCCCCTGAAATCAATAACCCTGCAAGGATGGGAGGCAAAAGTTCTTTTGCTAATAATGGCATAGCCTGCTCAACGTCATTAATGATAAAAAAATCAGGACCAAAATAATTAAGAGCAACTAGACCAATGATAAATGCTCCTAAAATACCGGGCAAAGCCCAAAATATTGCTATCAATTTTGCTTTTTTAATATCCTTCGGGTTCTTTATTGCCATATATCGTATAACTAAGTGAGGTTGTCCCAAATATCCCAAACCCCAACTTAATCCGCCTAACACTACGCTTAAAGCAGCAATACCATTTTTTCCTATAGTAAAAGAAGAATTATTTTCACCAAATTGATTTAGCGCTTCATATATTGTTCGCTCTTGATTTTGCAACTCGATAATTCCAACTATAGGTAAAATTACTAATGTCCCTATCATTAGTATACCTTGCAAGAGATCTGTCCAAGCTATGGCAAAAAACCCACCCAACAATGTATAGGAGATAATCACTATAGCACCAATAATCATACCGTTTATTGAAGAAAGGCCAAAAAGTGTATTAATTACTTTACCAGAAGCATGAAATTGAGCTGAGACATAGAATAAAAAGAAAAATGCAATAATAACTGCTGAAAACAATCTAATAATATTTGAATTATCATTATATTTTTTATGGAGATATCCAGGTATAGTTAAAGCGGCATATTTTTCTGTTTCTATACGTAATCTTTCTGCAATTAAATACCATGATGCGATTATTCCTAAAGTAATACCTATAACAGTCCATACTTCTCCTAGTCCAACAGATATTGCTGCTCCTGGCAATGCAAGTAGTAACCATGCAGACTCGCCTGAAGCTCTCTCAGAAAAAGCAGTAACCCATGGACCGAGCCTTCTACCAGCTAATAAATAATCCTCTTGAGATTTATTATATTTGACAGACCGTAAACCCACGACTATAAGAAACAGTAAATAAAGAATGAAAATTATACCTACAGTACTCATATCAACTTATATAAAAAAATAAACCAATTATTAGACAGTACACCCCAAACCAATATAATTTACCAGAGCTTAATATATTAAGTAGCCATTTCAATGATACCCATCCAACTAAATAAGAAAATACGACTCCCAACAATACTATATCCAACCCAAATGGTATAGTTTCGATATTCATAGCAGTTAAGAATGCTGCACCAATTATAACTGGGATAGATAATAGAAAAGAGAATCTCGCGGCTTCAGATGCAGATAAGCCCATTAAGATTCCCATACATATAGTTGCTCCAGATCGTGATATACCTGGTATAATAGCTGCGGCCTGAGCCAATCCTATAATTATTGCAATAAATAGAGTCAAATTCACATTCCTTTTAATAATAAATTTTGATGCAATGAGCATAATCCCAGTAAACACCAATGATATAGAAACAAATTGAATATTATCAAATATTAATGATATATAATCTTTTAATAATAAACCAACTAAAATGGCAGGAATAGTTCCAAAAACTAAAGCAGAAATATAATATCGGGTAGATGGATCATTTAAATTAAATAATATTGTCTTTAATTCTATTCTAAATACTGTTAATACACTCATTAAAGTTCCAATATGCAATACAACTTCAAAAGCATTACCCGGTAGTTTTATATCTAATAACTTTTGTCCAATAACTAAATGCCCAGAACTACTAATTGGTAAAAATTCTGTTAAGCCTTGAAGAATTGCTAAAATTAATGTATCTAAATATTGCATTTAATTAAGAAGCCAAAGGAAAAACATTAGATTAGACCTATAACTCCAATCATTCTACCACTCTTTGATCCATTATTCCTGTAAGAAAAATATTTATCACTATTACATTTAGTACATTCTTTTGAAGAAATAATATTATTGAAAGAAATAAAGTTTTTCATCAGAAGATGTTTCGTTAATTCTTGTAAATCCATAAGTAATCTATCAGCATTCCCATTGATTTGAAAGTTTCTTGGGAATTTTTTAGCTACTTCAGGTCCTATTTCAAAACAACATTGTTGTATAGAAGGACCTATATAAGCAATAATCTTCTTATTATCTGCGCCTTGTTCTATCATCTTATCAATACTATTATCTATAATATTTTTTTCTATTCCTCTCCACCCAGCATGTACAATACCAATTATATTATTTTCTGGGTCTGCCAAATATAAAGGGATGCAATCTGCAACTTGGATAGATAATACTAATGATTTTGTGGAGCTGATTATTGCATCTGTGGATGGTTTTTTTCCTGGTTCATTCACTGTTTTTACATTTGACGAATGAACTTGTTGAGGATTAACAATCCTATTGGGATCTAAATTAACTAGTGAGGATAGCAGTTCTCTTTCACATCCATCATGTTCGAAAGTCTTTAATGAGAAAGCTGCATGAATTCTTTCAGATCTAAACACATCTGATAAATCCAAAAATGAGTCTGAAATCATTTCAAATCAAAAATCTAAGGTGCTATTCCTTCAAGTGACAGGAGAGAATCACCAACAAAATATCCAGTCCTAATAATTTGATTATCCTCATATCTTAAAACTTGCAATGATGTATTTAGATTTGATTCACTAAACTGAATATTATGTGATTGTCCATTGAAATCAGATAAATTTGAAAGCCTTTTTGCTAGAGCTAGTCTTCCATTATCCTGATCATCAACAATAGAATAAATTAATTGTGTACAATCAAATGCTTGGCTATAAATCTGATCTTTAATATCAATAGAATAGTTGCTTGAAATAATCGATAGACCTTCCATATGCGGTCCAATATTACTTTGATTTAAAATATCTAAGTTTTTCCAGCTATCATTACCAACTATCTGGGTATCAAAATAGTACATTGGAAATTGTGTACCTATATATGCTAAATGTTCTGGATGCGCTGGTGAATATATTGCTTGAATTGTATTTAGTCTTATTTTAGAAGAATCAGATGCTGTCAATTTTTCATCTTCATCATCAGGGATATCAAATAAATCATCATCAGATAATTCAAAAAGAAAATCTAAACTATCTAAAGCCATTCCTAAATACTCATCATAATTATTATCCTCCTGTTCAAGATCAAAAGCAATATTACGTAAATTCTTAAATTGTCGTTTTAAATCTGTTGGAATACCTGAATACCACTCCACTCCTACCACTTTCTTACCTAATTGATCAACTTCTTTTATAAATGCATCAGTTAAAGCACGACCAAAATTGTCAGCTGGAGCTAATATTGCTATACTATCTAATTCTAAGATTTTTGTGATATATTTTGCAGCAATCTTACCACGTGTAGATAAGTTAGAATTTAATTGATAAATATTATTGCCTAGGGATGTTATCTCATCCAAAGATGCGCTTGGAATAAGTAAAGGAATGTTCTTTCCTTGAAGACTATTAGCCGCTATAATAGCATTTGATTCAGCAATAGGACCAATTATAGCTTTTACATCCGGATTCTTTTCGAGTTCTTTTACAGCACGAATAGTTTGTATTTCATTACCATTATTATCTTTGATTATAAATGCTATTTTTTTATTTGAATTCATCGATACTGAAAGCGCCTTATGCATACCCCTTAAAAAAGAATTTCCTTGAATAACATTGTCACCACTTAAAGGAATTATAACACCAACCGTTATCGTTTTTACTGGAGGCTGATAAGACGCCCTAAGTAATTTCTCGTATAAATCAAAATAGTTTACAGGTATCTCTTCAGGATTTAATTGATAAAGAAATAAAGCACATTCATCAGGGTTTCCGGATGAAATATCATTAAATGCCTTTGCCAATACACAGATAATTCTTTGATTCAGATTCGTAGATATAGTTGATAGTTCAGAAATTGTTGTTGGAAGAATATTTAGTTGTATTGTATTTAATATTCTTTGATCAACTAAATTTAAAAATTCTTCATTAGTGCTTAAAGTGCGTGCTTGAATATACATGCGAAAAGCTGAATTAAAATTCTGCTCATCAATAAATGTATCTCCAAATTTTAAATATACATCTTTGGCAAGCTCATTGTTGGGGAATTTTGCTAAAAAATCTCGGCCAATAATTTTAACATCTTCCTTTTTATTAAGTGCATATGCTGTTTTCATTAACATAATTCTTGATTTTGGCTCATAAAGACCAAGAGGCTTCTCCATAAGTTTATTTATAATGGTTTCAGAAATAGCAAAACGATCTTGATTAAAATGATCAATAGCCATATCCATTTGTTTCTCAATCAATCGTGATTGAAACCAATTTTGGCCAAAAAGAGGTAATGATATCGTTAGAAATAATAGTATTTTTTTCATAAACCCAATTTTATTGTTAAAGAAAATACATTAATGATACAATGTAAGACCATTAAAATGGATTACATCACAATACTTAATAAATATTATACTTATAAAGTATTGAAATGTTTCAAATATAGGTTATAATAAGTATTAATTAGGATAATTATGATCTTTATAAAAGACGTAACACATATTATGAAGATCGAGATTGTTATAAACGTTGTGAGTCAAATATAGCCTACTTAACTCAGATATTGGCAATGAATTATTCTTAAAGAAGAAAAAATCATTATCCGACAGACCATTTTGATAATTCAAAATAGAATTAATATCTATTAAATCAAATCTTTGTTGTACTATAGCAATATTATTGCTATCAACTGAATATTGATTATTAATTTTTCTATTGTGTTTATAAAGGTTACCTAGATCATAATTCAAATCACGGATCTTTATGTTAAACCTTTCTTTAAAATCATATACAATCATTGCAGTATAAGATTGCCCGATTTATTTGTTAATTCAAATGATCTATATCACATAATTAACAATAGAAATAAAATTTATCTTATTGCAACCAACTATTATCGAAATTAGTAATCTTAATGGTGCCATCTTCATCATAATAGGTCCATTCGTTATCAACAAAACTCCCCCAGAATGAAGGATTTCCATCTGAAAGAATTTGTCCTATAAATGTTCCATTTCTAAACTCACCAATATATTTAAATCCATTCGCATGAGTATATGTCCCTTGATCATAATATATACCATCTCTTAAACCACCAACATATTTTGATCCATCTGCAAAATTAACTGTTCCTTCACCAGTTAATTTATTGCCATCTCTCCATTCACCAGTCCATTTATCTCCTTCAGGATAGGTTAATGTACCAATTCCATGCCTTTCCCCGTCTCTAAATTCACCTTTGTATTGTTGTCCATTAGGATATAAATACTTCCCATAACCATTTCGCTCACCATCTTTAAAATCACCAATATACTGTTTTCCATCAGCATAAATAAATGTTCCACGTCCATTCCTCTCACCATATTTAAAATCACCAATATACTGTTTTCCATCAGGATAAGTATAGGTGCCTCTTCCATGTCTTTCTCCATCCTTAAATTCACCTACATATTGTTTTCCATCAGGGTAAGTATATGTTCCAAGACCATTATATTCTCTATATGAATATTCACCAACATAAGTTGAACCATCTGAATTTTTGATAGTGCCATGACCAGTAACTTTTTTTCCTTCCTTCCATTGCCCTATCCATGTGTTTCCATCTGAATAAGTAAAGGTGCCTTTTCCTTCATACTCACTATTTATTAAGGACCCTTCAAATATTGATCCATCTGTATATTTTATTGAACCTTTTCCATTTACTCTTTTATCATCTTTCCATTCACCTTCCCAATATATTCCATCTGGATAAGTATGAGTACCAACCCCATTATAAGATCCATCAGTATATTCACCTATATATTTTGAACCATCTTCGTAATTTATTGTCCCTTTACCAGTTACTTTATCTCCATCTTTCCATTCTCCTTCCCAATTTTCATCATTCTCATATTTGAGCGTACCTTTCCCGTTATATTTTTTTCCATCCCTCCATTCACCTTCCCAATTTTCTCCATCAAAATAGGTAAATATACCATATCCATCTCGTTCTCCATCTTTATGGTCTCCGATATATTTGGAACCGTCTGGATATTTTAATACGCCATTTCCATCCATTTTCCCTTTTCTATAA
>Ga0208764_10003030_pt1 | contig 10360 bp, 10 predicted proteins | sample ETNtaG_18_FD_185762 | JGI IMG/M metagenome (GOLD analysis project Ga0208764, IMG submission 185762) | Marine microbial and viral communities from oxygen minimum zone, Eastern Pacific Ocean - ETNP201302SV91 (SPAdes) (version 2) | ecosystem: Environmental > Aquatic > Marine > Oceanic ...
AATTGGTCCTGGGGCAATCGTGTTGACTCGGATTCCTTTCGCTGCAAGTGTTTGTGCGAGTCCTGCCGCGTAGACCGTGGCTGCTGCTTTTAAAGCGCTGTAACTTGTAGGTCCGGGTCCGAAGTGTTCAAGAGCGGCTGTTGAGCTTATTGTTAGCACAGCTCCTTCACCTGAGGATGCGAGTAGTTCTTCTGTTGCTCTGACGCCACGGACGAGTCCCATCAGGTCCACATTGTAGTTAGCATCAAATTTTTCATCTGTCTGACCGCCGCCGCCGCCTGATGCATTGTTTATGAGGATGTCTAGGCCACCGAGTTCTTCTGCTGAGCTTTGGAGCCATGCTTCTAGCTCATCCCCATTGCTGACATCAACTGCGGATCCGATGATGGTTCCTTTGCCTTCTAGCGCTGCGAGAGCTTCATCTACGCCTTCTTGGCCTCGGGCACAGATTGCTACTGATGCTCCTTCTTCTAGCATTTTTGTTGCTATAGCGCGTCCAATTCCTCGAGAGCCTCCAGTTATGACAACTTTCTTTCCTGCTAATCCCAGATCCATGTTTTCCTTTCGTACTGCATATGTTTGCAATGGTATTGCGTGTTATAGAAACTAGAGGAAAATGTTGCTAGATGGAAACTAGACCACTCGGATTTCGTTCATAATTCCAGAAAGGTTGAAAGCATGGTTTGGAATTTGGACCTTGTCTCGCTCAGTTCTGATTGTGGTTCGCTTTCAGCGACAAGTCCTACCCCCGCGTAGAGATGTGCTTTCTTTCCATGTATTTCTGCTGATCGTATTCCTACCGCGAATTCCCCGTTTCCTGAACTATCTACCCAACCAACCGGTCCTGCGTATCTACGGCGATCAATACCTTCAATATCTTTTATTATTTGAAGAGCTTCTGTTTGCGGGTCTCCAGCGACTGCGGGGGTCGGGTGAAGTGCCCTTACGAGTTCGAGAATAGATGCAGCGGGTTGAGAAAGTTGTCCGGTTACTTCTGTTCCTAGGTGATGAACGTGAGGAAGTGACATGATACGGGGTTCAGGGTCCGCGTCGATAAATGAACAGAAAGGCAAGAGTTCCTTGAGAAGCCATTCAATTGTGACTTTGTGTTCATATGCGTCTTTTGTTGAATCTAAGAGTTCTTGCCTTGATTGTTTATCAGCGTTTTCTTCCCTGTGCCGAGTTGCGGTGCCGGCTAGTGGGTTTGCCCGAACTGAATTACCAAACCGGGAGACGAGTAATTCTGGAGATGCACCAATGAATCCGTCAATATTGAAAATCATGGATGTTGCATTTTTCTCTTTGAGTTTCTGAAGGATGATTTCTATGGGAATTTCTTTGTTGGCAGTCAATATTAATTCTCGGGCAAGAACAACTTTTTTTACTTTCTTACCATGTATCAAATCTTTGATCTCCGGAATCTTCTTATCTCTCCAAATTTCAGGTTTGATAGGTGAATCAACATTGATTTCTGTGATCGGGGGGTGTTCTTCGTTGACGATATTGTGTTCTATTTCTTGAATAATGTCGTCGTAAGATAAGTCCAGTTCACTGGTATAGGTCACCCATCGTTCTCCCGAAGCATGTTGGCCAAGAACTATTCTGGGGATGATTAGTTCCGCTGATTGATTTGGGTCAAAGGGGAAAGCCCCGAAGGCACACGTCCCTTCTCCTGGCACAAGTTCTCGTTCGGAAAGGTTCGTATTTCGTATTTCTTTCAGAAGTTCGGATTGGGATACTGGGTGGCCCATTGGTTGCAGGGGTATCCGTTTCGCTACTCCGTACCCGCGAAGAGTAATTTTTTTTGACGACCAAAAAAATTCTTGTCGTAATTGCAGTTTCTGAAGGTTCTCAGTCCCTAGGGTGAATGTTTTTGATTGCACATTGTTTAGGCTAGAGCATTGATGTGCATTGTCGTATTCAGAACGCATTGTGGGAAGATATTGTTAGGAGTTCACCCATATGAGACAAACTGTTGAATTGACTGTTAAAGCAGACTCAGGATCTGTTTTTGATGCATTCAGTGATCTTGAAAATTATCTGGAGTGGCTTGGCTTTATTGACTCCGTAGAACCAGTTACTAATGGGAACGGGGATTTGAGTTGGACTGTAGTTCTTCGATCTCAGTTAGGGCCGTTTGCGCGAATGAAAAAATTGCGAATGGTTAAAAATAGGGAAGAACCTAATAGTTCTATAAGTTTTGTGAGAGTTGAACTTGATGAGAAAGAGCATTCATCATGGGATCTTGAGGTAATGTGCCAACCGGTGAGTGATGATTCTACAAGAGTAAAGCTAACGGTTTCGTATTCTGGAAAATTCTGGTCTCGGCCTTTGGAAGTAGCTTTTAACTCTCAGGTAGAAGATGCGAAAATTCGGTTGACGCAGTATTTTGAATAAAGAGAGCAAGCGCTGGGGGCGTTCATGAAAGTGGTATTCGTTGTTATTGATGCCCTATCCAATGACCTTGTTTCAAAAGAGTGGACGCCGAATCTTTGGGACCTTCTTTCCGATGGAGGGTGGAATGCAATGGGGGGCAAGTCTGTTCTTTCAACAGCTACTTACCCGAATCATGCGACGTTTGCGACTGGCCGGCTTCCAAGTTCTCACGGGATTTTCACAAACCGTGTTTGGGATGGTAAGCAATTCACGATTTCCTCGGAGATTGGTCCAGTAGGAGACACATTGTTTAAAGCAATGAAAAGGAATGGGCTTGAGTGCATTACCGTCGTTGGAGACCATCATTTGATAGGTGTTATGGGGGCTGAAGAGTCTTCAAAAGTGTGGCCTCCGGAGGGGAAACGTGCTGATGTTGCTTTAGATGAATTTCAATATGCTTCAAATAGTTCTGTTCTTGATGCTGTTGATGCGATTGGGTTAGTGGAAGCGGATTTTGGTTTTGTGCATTTCAATGAGCCTGACACTGTTTGCCATATTCATGGCCCAGACTCTGATGAGGTGAAATTACGAGTCAGGCAAACAGATGAAGCTTTAGGTGAATTCCTTACACGACTGGAACCTCTGTGGGATGACACGGTCGTTATTGTTGTAAGCGATCATGATCAAGAATTAGTGGTTGATTATGGTTTCGATCTTTCACATGCTTTGAATGAGAAGGGGTTACCAGGGATCGTGGAGTATGAAGGAACGGCAGCACTTATTTTTGATGGACCTTCTGAAAAAGAACTGAGATTAATCCCAGAGGTAGACGGGGTTATCTCTCTTGATGGGAGAAATAGTCTTGTTTGGGGCAAACCCGGTCATGTTTTTGGCCCTTGGCTAGAAGGCTTATATGGATCGCATGGAAGTCCACGCTGCGAAACACAGGTAGCTGTTGTCGGGGGCGGTCATCCGCGAGTGAAACAGCTCGCAAATTTGATTTCTAAAAAACGGCCTATGGCTTGGGAATGGGCCCGCTATATAAACGATCTCTTGGGCCTTGATCTTCAAGTGTAGATTGTTGTCAGCCTTCGATCTCTTTTGCGAGATTCTCTAACGTTATTTCCATTGACATTCCGGTGTGGAGAGCACGGTCGGGGACTCCACTTATTTTGCCACCGATAACCACAAGTGCCTTTGTGCGACGGTCTACCCACGTTTCCGTTACTTTGCATCCTTCTGCAGTTGGTTCGATGTCAAAACTCCAATCTGAACCTCCTATGAAAGGTATTCTCATCTCAAATGCGAACCGTCGTGGTGCATCAAATTCGGTTATCGTCACTGGTGCCTTCCATGATTTACCTTCCCAACTATTCTTTCCACTGAATTTTGCTCCGAGTTCAGGCCCGCTAGATCCTTTGATCCATTCTCCTCCATCGTTTTCTGGTGACCATCGTCCCATATTGGGAAGATCGGTGATTAGGTCCCAAACTTCGTTTGGACTTGCGGCTATTTCTCTTGAGGCTGTAACTATTTTTTCCATGTGGGAAGCCTACAGATTTTAAAGAGTTCCAGCAAAACAGTTATTTAAGTACGTCTTTGTAGGGAATGCTTTTATCTACACGAGGCTCCCCGGGTAAACCAAGAACTCTTTCCCCTACGATGTTTCGTTGTATCTCATCTGAACCACCCGCGATCCGATACCCGGGTGCTCCGAGTAGGTGTTCGTTCCATTCGTATGTTCCCCACTCGCCGGTATCTGCTGTCATTCGAGCTCCTAAGAGTTTTGAGATGACGTCACTCATGAGGTTCATTGATTTGACCCATATCATTTTTGAAATCGACCCTTCAGGTCCTGGTGCTTGGCCGGCTTTGGCTTGTGCTGCTACTCGTTGACCGTTTAGGACCATGATCCGGTATTGGGTATAGAGTCGTGCGAGCTCATTTCTTATGACAGGATCTTTCGTGAGTTCTAGATGTTCAGCTAATGCTTTGGCTTGTGCCCAGTTACCTCCGACTCGTGAACTTCCGTTACTGCTACCGCGTTCGAATCCAAGCACGGTAAGGGCTACTTTCCAGCCTTCGCCGATGTCTCCTACTCGGTACGCATCGGGAACCCGCACATCCGTGAGGAAGACTTCATTGAATGATGTTCCGCCGCTCATTTGCCGTATTTGCCGTATCTCAACGCCGGGTGCGTCCATGGGGACAACAAATACTGTGATCCCCTTATGTTTCGGAAGGTCACTATCTGTCCTGCAGACTGCCATACCCCACTCTGAGAACTGGGCTCCTGAACTCCAGACTTTTTGTCCGTTTAGGACCCATTCTTCTCCATCTTTGTCTGCTTTGGTAGCGACACTTGCTAGGTCTGATCCAGCTGATGGTTCTGAAAAGAGTTGGCAACACATTTCCTGCGCACCTGCCCATTTTGCTACCCAATCATTTTTTTGCTGTTCTGTTCCGAGAAGACGGATGGAAGGTGCCATTAAATGAGTAGTCACGCTGTGTGTTTCATGACCTCCTGGGGTTTCGTATTCGCTTTCAAGTTTCAAAAACGCTTTTTCGTGTTCCTTGGTTAATCCCATTCCACCGAATTCTGGTTCCCATGTGATTTTGTGGTAGCCCACTTCAGCTTTTTTCTGAGTCCACGCCATTGCATTGTCAATAATGGCTTTTTCTTCTTCAAAAGAAAGATTATGGAAGACGGAAACACTGAACTCTCCTTCTCCCCAGACAAGTTCTCTGCGTCCGCTTTCGTTGATGCTGCGTAGGTCTGCGTTGGCATCGAGCCATGCACGTGCTTCCGATGTGAATGTTTCAATATCAGTCATGTTTCAATTATTGACCAGAAAATCCTTTTTTGCTCCATCAGAGAGTGGGATTTATTATCTTCTTTTTAGATTTGTGAAAGCCCATCAGCGATTTGTTCAACGATTTCAGGTGGTTTGTCCTTGGGAATTGAGACGATTCCAAGAGAGACTCCGGCTTCTTCGTATTCGTGGGCTTGTTGAATGGTCGCATGAATGTCTCCATCGAATCGTAACATCGTAGATATAAGGATTTCTTTGGGGTCGCGTTCTGCTTCTGCACAAGCTTGGAGGAAGACGGCGTGTCGCATTTTGAAATCATCAAGTGACATGGTTTGCGTACCGTAGTTCCAATGGTGGGCGTGTCGGACTACCGCAGGGATTGTTCTTCTTAATCCTCCTCCGCCAATACAGATTGGCAAAGGGTTTTGTGGCCCCTTTGGGTTGTTCATCGCGTCCTTTAAGGAATACCAGTTACCTGAAAAATCTGACCGTTCTTGGGTAAGGAGTTTCGTCAGGACTTCCATGCCTTCTTCAAACCGGTCGAAGCGATCTCCCATTGAACCTAGATTAAAGCCGTATGCTTCGCATTCTTCTTCATTCCAGCCAGCTCCTATTCCAAGTTCTAATCTGCCTTGAGAAGTGATGTCTAACGTTGATGCCATGTTTGCGAGCAAAGCTGGATGCCGGTATAGCATTCCGGTGACGAGAACACCGCCTCGGATTCTTTTCGTTTCCTGCAATAGAGCTGTCAACGTGATCCATCCTTCTAAACAGTCTTCAGTGGAATCTCCAAATAACGGGTAGAAGTGATCGAAGGTCCATCCAGATTCAAATATGTCTAGATCATCAGCGCGTTTCCAGACTTCTAACAGCCATTCCCATGAGCAACGTTGCGGCGCTGTACTTATCGCAAATCTCATGATGGTTGCCGAATCCCGGGGTTCCCCTCAGTCCAGTCTCTGGAAAGTTTCCGGAAAGTGATACGCCAACCGTCAGGTGTTCGGACTAATTTGTCGTCATATCTGCCAGCGATAACGAAGTTGTCGCCACCTTCTGTTCCCCGAAGCGTGTGTTGTGCATGCAAATAACATCGGCATGTAGCCGTATCACCGTCAATTGTGACTTGTTGATTGCTTACAATATGTTGTGATGCGTCCAATGGTCCAAGCGCATTCGTCACCTTTTCAATAATTGCTGGCAACCCTTCAACCACAACACTCATGTAATCGCATACTGCATCTTCAGTGAAGACGGTGTCTAGGCGCTCTCTTGGCCCATGATCTAGCAGCCACCCATATGCGATTGTCAGATCAATGATTTCTTGGCGGTCCAGTATTTCTTGTAGTGCGTCTTCCATCTGTATCCTCTTTCTTTCCATGAACTTTAGATGATTTTTCGAAATTTGTTTAATCTGAATAAAGAGCTTTGTTTGGAAGGCTTTTGTCTGACTGTTATCCTCCGGAGATGATCAACCGTTTCAGTATTGACACTGCTTTACTACTAATAGACGTTCAGGTGGGTGTTGATGATCTCTTCCATTGGGGTGGAGTTACTGGACGCAGGAATAATCCTGATGCTGAGAAGAATATGCTTGACTTACTCTCGGCATGGCGTTCTCAGGGGTTACCTGTGGCATTTACTCTCCATGACTCCGTTGAAGAGAATTCTCCGCTGAAACTGGATTTGCCATCTGGTGATTTAAAACCCGGTTTTACCGTTGGCGATGATGAGATTTCAGTCGTGAAACATGTCAATAGTGGTTTCGTCGGGACTTCACTTCATGAAGACTTCACGCGTCTTGGAATTTCTCGTCTTGTTATTATGGGTTTCTTCACAAATATGTGTGTGGAGACGACTGTGCGGATGGCAGGGAATATGGGCTATGACACGTATTTGATTCCTGAAGGGTGCGCTACCACGAACCGTGTTAGCCCAGATGGCATTGATTATGACCCTCAGGTTGTTCATGAGATGACAGTTGCGAATCTCCATGGAGAGTTTTGTACTAGTTTGCGTCTCCCTGATGCTAAGAAATTATTATCTTCTGATATGCCACGACTATCGCGTGTCCAAGGTAATGAGTAGGAATTGCATGGACTCTGAATTTGGTGTGTGCTCAATGTCGGCGAAGTTACGTAGAGTTGCTATCCGGCAACCCTCAGCGATTCTTTCAGCTGATATAGATGAATGGCATTATGCAAAACCTTTAAATCAGCAGGTTCTCCTGCAACAGTTCTCAAATTTTGTTTCTTTGTTGGAAACTTCAGGGACGGAAATCCTTTGGCTTGATGATGAAGATGATGGTTTAGCTGATTCTATTTTCACGTACGACCCTTCTTTTATGCTTCCTTCTGGAGCGGTTTTGTTACGCCCAGGAAAAGAAAAACGGGTAGATGAAGTTGATGTTCACCGCCGGTTCTATGATCGCATTGGGATTCCTATCATTGGGATGATTGAAGCTCCAGGCACTATTGAAGGCGGAGATTGCTTCTGGCTTAATGAAACAACGTTGGCTGTGGGTAAGGGGTTTAGGACAAACGATGCAGGCATTTCACAGTTGCGGAATCTTGTTTCTGATGAAGGTATCGAAATCATGCAGTTTGATCTGCCATATTACAAAGGCCCTGATGCCTGTCTGCATCTGATGTCAGTAGTCAGCCCTCTTGACCATGATTTAGCCATTGTCTATGAACCGTTGCTTCCTAGTGGGCTTGCGTCGACTCTCATTGATTTTGGTTTTGATCTGCTGAAGGCACCTAAGAATGAATTTGAAGAGAGTCATGGGTTGTCCTTGAATGTGTTGGCTACTGCGCCGCGAGAAGTTATAGCAATAAATGGTTTTCCTGAAACACACCAATTAATGAGCGAAGCTGGTTGTTCTCTTTCATTATTTGATGGCGATGAACTTTGCATCCCTTGTGAGGGTGGCCCCACATGCTTAACCAGACCGGTTCTTAGGTCTTGATTTAGCGTTGTTTTTCCCAGGATTGACGTGCTGCGGGCCACGGATTAGTAACGAGGGATGTCTCGTTCGCGAATCTCATTACTTTTCTTTCTGCAATTTCGTATGTGGGCCATTCGCCGAGAGTGTTTGTACTGGGATTACCTTCACGGATAAATGCGACCCATGATGCGTGCATGATGTCTCCGACATGGGTTGGGAGGTCTGATGTTCCAAGAAAGAGTTCCGTGCCCTTGGCGTCCAACGTTCCAAATGCAAATGGTATTTCTAAGGCGTGGCAGGCTCCGAGCGCGCCGTTAAAAGCTTTGCTTTTCCAGTCAAATTCATACATCCAAGATTCGCCACCATGCTTTTGTCTAGCTTCAGCCATTTGTATTGCTGGAATCCGGAACGTGTAATCGGTGGAAATGGCGACGGCGATTTCACCTGCGGAGATCTCTCCCCTATCTTTGCGTACTGCTTCTATAAATGGATTTGGCTCATTGACATAGTTCTTTAACCATTTTTCGAGTTTTTCTGCGGGGATTTGGTTGGTTCCCCATAATGTTGTCTCGTCGGTATTGGTTCCTGTTAGGAGAGGTATATCTGCACCAACTCCTTTTTGAAATAATGCTATTGGGTGGTCGGTCAAGAAGTCAGGCGTAATAGATGGATAGAACGGTAATTGCCCGACAGACATAAATCCGTCAGAGTTTTCTTCAACATATTTTTGTGCTTCAAGAATTTCATCGACTGTAAGCGCCTGAAGGTCATGAAGAGATTTTGCTCCTACATGCTCCATCAAAAGCTTCCCTGCTGCTTCTGCTTCTTTTGGGGTAATTACATGGTGCCCTGCCCCGCTTTGTGTGATTGCTCTGCAGTAGAGTCCTCGGCTTTGCGGCATTGCCATAATTGTCGAGACGCTGAAAGCTCCAGCTGATTCTCCAGCGATCGTTACTTGTTCAGGGTCTCCACCGAAGTTTCTAATATTATTTTTTACCCACGTTAACGCAGCGATTTGATCCAATGTTCCGTTAATTCCTGATGTTGGGGCATCTGGAATTCTTGCGAATCCGAGCGCTCCAAGGCGGTAGTTGATGGTGACGACGACTATGTCGCTTTCTTTGGCGAACTTTGTTCCGTCATACCATGGGATTGAACCTGTTCCATTGCGATATGCACCACCGTGGATCCATACCATCACTGGTCGTTTCATGTCATCGTTGGAAGGAGTGCAAATGTTTAGGGTAAGACAATCTTCGTTCCATGTAACATCATGGGAGTCAGTAAGTCCTTCACCTGGTAGTTGCGGGGCAACAGGGCCAAATTGTGTTGCATCAAGTGTTCCTTTCCAGGGTTGAACAGGTTGAGGTGGAGCGAAACGATGTTCCCCAGTTGGAGCAGCGGCGTAAGGTATGCCAGCGAAAAGGAAGACTCCTTGTCGTTCCCTGCCTTCAACTAGGCCTAGTTGCGTATCTACTTTTTGTTTCATTTCAATGTTTTTTTAGTTTCCTACTTGACCTGTGTTTGTTGATTCCGGAGGGGTAGGTTCTAAATCAGATGTTCCTGGTTCTGGCAATTCCCAACCATTTTCTTGTAAATGCCTGATAGTAATTTCTGTGATTTCATCAGCGATACTGCCTACATCTGGGTCAACTGGAATCATGTTCGCAGAGAGAGCAATTGATAAATCTAGGTCTGGGAAATATCGGGCATGAGACCGGAAGCCAGGAACGCCGCCCCCATGTTCAAACGTTGCATAACCTACTCGTTCACTTAACTGAATACCTAATGCATAAGAACTACCAATTGCTTTTTCAGAGAAAAGGTCAACTGTTTCTTGTGTGAGGATTGTTCCATCAAACATTGCTTTGAAGACTCTAGCGAGGTCGTCCATCTGGGCTTCTACTCCTCCACCGGTCCATCCAACTGAGGAGAGAACTTCTTGTGGACCAACACTTAGGTCAAGTACTTCGTCATTAATTCTGGCTTCTTCTAAATACGGTGCGAGGCCGGGAAGGAATGATATGAGCGTGGCGAGTTCTCCCTGCACAAACATTGATGGGACCATGCTTGGAGGGAACTCTTTTGGAGGAAGATAGAGGTCGGGCGCATTGGCGGGAAGAGAAATGTATTCTCTGATCAATTCATGAGCTTCTCGCCCAGTTACTGCCTCAATAACTAAGCCCGCTATAACGTGACCTACGGTGTTATAAGAGTATTCAGTTCC
>Ga0208764_10003035_pt1 | contig 10350 bp, 13 predicted proteins | sample ETNtaG_18_FD_185762 | JGI IMG/M metagenome (GOLD analysis project Ga0208764, IMG submission 185762) | Marine microbial and viral communities from oxygen minimum zone, Eastern Pacific Ocean - ETNP201302SV91 (SPAdes) (version 2) | ecosystem: Environmental > Aquatic > Marine > Oceanic ...
AACTCTGAAGCAATTCATTAGTTTCCTCGCTCACTTCATAATTCACTAATTGTACTTTAATAATTATTGAAGCAATTAACCCTGTCAAGGTTGTATATAGTGCGGTAGACATTCCCTTCGCCATTGAGGCAAGGGCGTCTTGTAACGTTTGTGTATTGGAAACATCTATATTTTCGAATGCTGTTCCTAACATATACAAAAAGCCGGTTACTGTTCCAACCATTCCTAATGCAAGACAAGTTTCAGCAATAAACCATCCAACATCGATTTTATTATCAATGTCAGAATTAGTTTCTAAATCGTAAGTTTTTCTTCCAATCCAAACTGAGGTAAATACGAAAATGATAATAATCAGAAAACTAAGTTTAGTAACATCTGCATAATATAAAAGTGAATGCAAGTTAAAATGATATGATGTGCCAAACCCTATAAGTATCAAGCAAAATATTAACCACCATTTTAAAAGTTTTGTTCCTATTTTCATTTATTCTCCTTAAAAGTTCTTTCTATCTAATATTTATCTCTTTTTCTTCCTCCTCTTCTAAGTTTTCTACATCATCTACAGACCAATTTTTATAATCATTATTTTGGCGTCTTTTCTTCCTACTGATTTTCTTATCTTTTTTAACTTTGAACTCTTCCATTTTTCCTTTTCCAGAGTGCTTGTTTTTTTCTGGCATTCTTTAATTTTAAATTGCTGACTCCATCTGTATATAATTTACCTAACATGTGATCATACTCATGTTGAAAACATTTTGCTGTTATATCAACAAATGTACCACTCATCTTAATTCCGTCTTTTCGATAATATTCTGTAGAAACTCCATACGCCCTCTCTACTGGAAAAAATAATCCCGGAAAGGATAAGCATCCCTCGCTAATATATGTGGTTTGTGGAGAATATTCAACTATTCTTGGATTAAACATTGCTAGTGCACCACCATTATATCTCATCACAAATACTTTTAAGTCAACTCCTATTTGACAAGCAGATAAACCGATTCCTTCATACTTTTGCATTGCATCTAACAATTCTTCTGTTAATTTTTCTGGGTCTTCTTGTGGATTATCAAAATCAAAAGGAACTGCTCGTTTCCTTAAAATAGGATCATCTTCTAATACTAATTCTCTCATACTATCCTCGAAAAGTTTTTAAATTTCTCAAATCTAATAACATCTTTAAATTTGTCAAAGAGTACATCTCCCTTATGACTAATAATAAAAACATTTTGTTTTCCTGTTAAATGATTAAGTATCTTTAAAAATTCATCTGTACCATTTGCATCTAAAGAGGAATCAAATACTTCATCTAAAATCAGTAAATTTGTATTTACACTATTCTTCATCTTAGCAATTGTTCGCCAAGTGAAAAGAAGTGCCAAGTCAATTCTCATCTTTTCACCTTCACTAAATGAATCATAAGTGAATTCATCTCTATGTCTTGACTTAATACTTTCTTCAAATTTTTCATCTAAATTAAAAGATACAAAGAAATCCATTGAGGCCAGATATTTATTAATCAGAGTATTCATTATTGGAAGATACTGTTTGATGATACGTGTTTTTATACCTGTATCTTTCAATAAAACCATTGCGGTTTCATATAACTGTTTTTGTTCTGATAATTTTTCTAATTGTTCTATACATGTTTTAAATTCTGCTTTCAATTCTTTTAACTTTTTTATCTTCTCATCAAGATCATCTTCTCTTTCTTCTATTTCTTTAATTTGATCTTTTAGCTTTGTAATATAACTACTAATTGCTTGAACTTGATTTTGATGAGTGGTAATAGCTGTTTGAATGTTTGTTACTTCTTCCAATCGTTTATTTAAATCTTTAATTTTATTACCAAGTTCCCATAACCCACCTTTACTCGTATGCATTATTCCATGATGTGCCGATATCATCTTCTTTTTGTGTTCTTCATTTAGTTCTTGACTACAAGTAGAACAAGTATCGTTTTGTTCATAGAATTCTATTTCCTTTTCAGCCGACATCAACTTTCGTTCAATACCATCTTGATATCCTTCTAACTCCTTAAGAGTTTGAGCTGTCTTATCATTTGATATTGATTCCATCAATCCTTTGATTTTTGTATTTAATGACTCAATTTCTACTTCATTGTTACTAATATCTCGTTCATTTTGTTGAATCTGATTTTTCTTAGTCTTTTTTAAATCATTAATTACTCCTTCAGTAGTGTCAATATTTCCAGAAGCTAATTTTCTATTGACTTCAACATTTTGATGTTCTTCTTTATTTTCTGATATTTTATATCTCAATAAATGATTCATTACAGAGAATATTTGAATATCAAGTAAATCCTCAACAATACCTTTACGATCTTGTGTCTTTAATTGCATAAATGGGATATAATGGTTTGCTCCCAATAAAACAATTTGAGTAAAGGATTTGTAATTTAATTTGAGGATTGTTTTTTCAAGATACTCTTGTTGATCTTGTGCCTTTGCATCTTGATTTAATTTTTGGCCATCAACAAAGATTTCAAAGATGTTTTTCTTGATCCCCCTACGGATCGTATATGATTTAGTGCCAACTTCAAAGTCTATTTCTACTAACAGTCCACCATCATTAATAGAGTTGATTAATTGAGGTCTATTAATTCTTCTAAATGGTTTACTGAATAGACCAAAGCACAACGCATCTAAAACAGTAGATTTGCCTGATCCGTTTTCTCCGACAATTAGTGTAGTGGAAGTTTTATTTAATTCTATTTCTGTAAATTGATTGCCGGTACTCAGTAAATTCTTCCACCTGATATTCTTAAAATATATCAAGGTCTAATACTCTTTTAATAATTCCTGTTTACCGCGTGGGGCTTTTCTTAGAAGTTCTTTAGCGTCAACACCTGTAAGGAGCTGGTCAGTAAGGACATCTATGATATGTTGATTCAAAGTAACCTTCTTGTCGTGGGCTTGAAGTGCTAATTTTAAAGCATCACCTTTGTCTAGATCAATTTCTAGTGTACTTGATTCTTGTAGTTCTTCTTCACTCCTTCTTGCATTCCATTCAGGAACAACAGTATCAGTTTGACCTAACATACCATCATAATCTGCTTGGGGAATAGTTCCGTGATGGTCAGCATTCGGAACTTTTCCTTCTCTGCGCAACTGATCCATATCATAATTAGTCATTTGTTTTCTTCCTTCTCGTTTAAGGCGATCAGCATAAGTTTCCATCATACTGCCTCCACAGTTAATGCTTCATTATACAAATCTGACATTAATGAATTTAATTCTGTTTTATTTTCTACATTTAATGTATCAACATATTTGCTTAAAATTGTTAAAGTATCTTGAGCCTCATCAATTAGCTCATCATCTTCCATAAACTCCAAATCTGAAAAATTTTCAACTACTACTAAATTAGCAACGTTTGCTGTGTATAACTTATCTAATACAGTATCAAACCAAAAGGGATTTGTTTTCTTTTGTATTACTACTTTTACATAGGTGTTTTCGTATTCACTATAATCTTTTTCAGTTAATGATTCAAAAGTTTCTTCGCTGTCATCATAGTAAAATTTTCTAAACATTCTATAGGGGTTTTGTATGAATTCTAACTCTCTAGTCTCTGTATCAAAGATATGGAAACCCCTGGCGTCCTTATAATCACTCCAAGTTATTTCATACGGATTTCCTAAATAGAAAACTGTTCCATTATCAGACTTATGATGAAAATGTCCACTCATTGCCATATCAAACTTATCAAAAAGTTTTGATTCTACTCCATCATGACTCCATGATCCAATATGTTGTTCAAATCCTTTTACTTCAAGATGACCCATAAGAATTTGACATTGTGTATTCTGAATTGATTTCATACACTCACCATAATTATCTTCATTTATCCACGGCATCATAAGTATACCCAATCCATCAAAATCAACTTCTTTTGGTGAAGAATACATCCACGGCTCTACCTTACCCTCATGTGTAGTAAATATTTCTTCTATGGAATTTAATTCATTAGTATTTTTATGGAAAGTATCGTGATTACCTATAATGATATGTGTATCAATTCCCATCTTCCATAGGCGTTCAACAAAATTTGTTCGTAGATCATTCAGTATCTTGAAGTTAATAAATTTTCTACGATCAACTACATCACCTAAATGAATTAATGTTTTGATATTATGTTCTTCAAGGTAGGGAAAGAAAATATTATCATAAAACTTTTTAAAATAATTTAGAAAGGTGAGACTATCTCCACGTGCTCCCCAATGGGTATCTGTGATTAAAGCTATTTTCATGCTGCACTCATAAAAAGTTCTAAAGCTGTATCTTGTTTCTTAGTAACTTTCTTTTTCTTACTCTTTTCAAAGGTATCTACAAATTCATCAACTATTACTTTGAAATCTGAATTTTTATAATCATTAATGTTTTCATGCTTATTTTCTTCACCACTAAGATCAATATCCATATAATTAGGATTTGTTTCATAGTTTTGCATACTTTTATATTTTATGTATAACTGTTTTTTCTCTTTTTGAATTCTTCGAATAAAGGCGTAATAAATTATTTGAGTAAAATAAGCAAAGGGATTGTTGGATTTTTCTGGATTGAAATTGTGGATATAATGTAAACAGTTTTCTATTCCATCAGAAATCATATCATTTTTAAATGCATAATTTATGAAGTTTGGTCTGAATGATAATCTTTGAGCAATCTTTAAAAATACTGAACCTAGATATTCTGAAATTTGAGGAAGTTCTTTATTCTTTTTACGTGCATTATCATATTCTGCTTTATATTCAATCATTGCCTCTAAAAATTTCGCATTATCTACATAATGCTGTTTTGCTACTTTTTTTCTTTTTGCCATAATGTTATATCTGTTTCAATTAATGTCGTATTATTATTATATCATAAATTTGGTAGATGTCAAGTTTAGTTCATTAATCCTTCAGGTTCAAAATCTTCTAATATTTTTGTCATTTTGTTCATTTCTTGATCTTTATTATGTCCCATATCTTCTTTTACAGAATTTATATAAAATTCTTGATAATCTTCTCCCAATTCCGAAACAGACATAATACACCTTGCTGCTAGGGGTACAAATGTAGTATCTGTAAAGGGTAGCCATTTAAGTAGTGCCATTTGTGATTCTCTTTTATCATCATTAAATTTCATCATCACTTTCATCGGCCAATGAAGTTCTAAATAACCATTATCCTTACTTCTATCATTTACTACAACTTTAGAGAAAATTATTTCACCATTATCTAATCTAATTACTTTTAGATTATCTTTATCCAATTTTTCCATTTATACCTTTAATGTAATATTGTGAATCTTGTATGGAAATTTTTCCTCATCATATATTTTTATTCTATCTTCATGATGGCGATAAGCATAATTTTTTCTATTCTTCCATCTCAAGTCATCTGCTATATCGTATAAGGTAGTTTTATCTGTTGTATCTGATAATCGTAATCCTCGACCTATCGATTGAAGATTTCGTATGCGAGATTTAGAAGGAGAAGCGAACACAATGTTATGCAAATTCCTAATGTTGATGCCGGTACTGAATACCCCATAACTTGCCACGATGATGGCATCTCGTTCTGTTTCTGCGATTGCTCGTATCTGTTCTCTAGTCTCGGTTTCTGTTCCTCCAAATACAAAAAAAGTCTTCCTATTGTCATCTGTCTTCTCCTCGATCATATCGTATAAAATACGTCCATGTTTTTTCACTAATCTAAAGAGGCACAAAGTATTACCCTCCAAAGACAATACTAAGTTTCTTATATATTTATTTCTTTTCTCATGTCCTACCAAAAATTCTATCTCATCTGCGTATTTGATCTGTTTAAACTGTTCACATATCACATCAGGATACTTTAACAATATAATTTCTACATGTAAAGAAGATAATTCTTTTCGATCCATTAACTTTTTGGTTGTTGTAACTTTATAAACCTTACCAAATAGACCTTCAAGTACTAATTTGTGAGTTTGTGTGCCATCTAATGTTCCTGTAGTACCAATTCTGTATTCAGCGTTCACACATTTAGTCATAAGAGTTGTAAGGGATTTAGATTTAAATCCATGTGCCTCATCACCAATCACTAACCTATATGGTTCAAATGTTTTTTTGTTAAGTTTGTAAATAGATTGCCACGTTGAAATAACCACTAGTTTATCGGAAACCTTATCTTGTCCGGCATAGACTTGATGACAATACTTTGCGGAATCCCATCCATACTCTTGAAAATCTGAATATAATTGTGAAACAAGTGAAGTGGTAGGAACGATTATTAATGTTTTAACATTGAGTGCTCGTACAATTAAATAGATGATTAGGGATTTTCCACTTGCGGTAGGTGATACTAATAAACTTTTTTTGTATGATAAGGCATGATGAAATCCATCTAATTGATAATCTCTTGGTTCAAAAGGTAACTTTAAGTCATCAAGGAAAGCTTGATTTTTTGCTATTTTTCTAGGTTTCCAATCAAAACCTATCGGGGCCACTCGATAATTTCGGGGCTCCGCAAAGATAAACACGTACTCAAGTAATCCACCATACAGTAACCTATTGTGAATATTGAATAATCTTATCTTACCATCCCAAATTTTCATACGATATGCTGGCATGAATGTGTGGCCCGGTACAGTAAATGTGAAATAATCACAAATTTCTTGTGCTACTCCAGCTTCACAGCTTATTTTGAGGAATACTTCATCTTTCTTAGTAACCTCAATTACTTCAATGACCTTCTGTGAATCGTTTCCAATCGATTGCATTTTTAATTAAATATCCTCTATTCGATAATCCCTTTACTATGGCTTCAAGATAATCCACCTTTTCTTCTTGTAGTGATATTTTTTTCTTACCCTCTATTATGTCATCATCAGCATCTATATACTCTTGTACATCTGCCTTGAGTAACTTATATTGGAATGGCTCCCAATCATAAGCCTCTAATTCGGTTTCATCCATCCTTCCAGAATAATACTCCCTTTTAACTTTTAAAAGTTTACTATGATCAAACTTCATAGTACGGAGTCTCAATCTTTCATCATGAAAGAGAATTAAATATTTGTTATGTAGTTGTGGGATTTTAACAGATTCTTGAGATAGTTCTGTTTCATCAATTTCACAATCTCCTGACCACAATTTCTGTATTTCTTCAAATTTCATTTATTCAATATATCTTTCAAATTATCAATCTTTTTTATGTGTTGCTTCCATTCATGGCTTGTATCTACCTTATATAAACGATCTGCACCATGAGCATAAAGACTCCTATAACCAAGATCTAAATCTTTTATATAGGTATAAGCTTCAGAATCACTCATCTCTATATACATGATAGGTTTATGTTTTCTTATTGTATTTTCAGCTCCTTGTAAAACTTTAAGTTCAAACCATTCAACATCCATCTTTATAAAATCAAGTTGATTAAAGTTATAACTATCCAACGTTTTTGTTTTAACTTGTATTTTTGGAAAATTTTCCCATTCGGGTTGTACCCATCTGTCACCTGTCTTTTGTTTAGGTTCATGTACAAGTGATGCCATTCCAGTATTGGTAGTATTTGGTACTTTCATTGTAGCAGTACCATTCTCATGCCCAAGTGCTACTGTCTCTAGAGTACTAATGTTACCCCAATCAGAATTATCTTTAATAAAACTCTCCATATTTTTTTTCCAACATTCTATATGTTTGGGAACGGGTTCAAATGCATAGACTCTTTTAAAATTTTGTGCTAACCTTCTAGTCCAAATACCTACATGTGCTCCAATATCAAGTGCCACATCTCGGTTAGATATGTGGGGCATCACCTCATTGAATTGAGTCTGTTCATAATCTCCACCCCATTTATACCAATCTTCATCATCGGGAATCCATATTCTTTTATCACTTGTTAATTTCATAATCTTTTAATTTTTTAAGGGCAACCATCGTACCTACCTGTTCAATTATTTCTGCATAACCATCTTCAATCCACTCATCTATAAATTGTGTCACACCCCTACAAGTTGGATCAGTATAATCATGTGCTAAACACGGACCATTCAAATAATTCCAATGATGTATTAAATCTTTTTTAACACCTTCATACGAATGATCACCATCAACAAATAACATACACAATGGTATATTTTCCATTGCCCACGAATTGTCTACTCTAATATCTATTCGGTGTTTTTCTTCATATTCATTCAACCAATCATCTGCATCAGGGTCATGACACCCCTCAACTACATCAACTGAAACTACTTTTACTTTGGTATCATGAGTAGCCATTGCGAGTAAAACTGTTGATCCTCCCCAATATCTACCAATCTCTAATATAATATTACCATGTTCATCTTTGGGCATTCTTGTCCATTGCTGAGCCGCATACTTATATAACAATCCTGCTTCATGTAAATCTAATCGGATTATATCTCTTGTTTCTCTGGGCGAATTAAATAACCATAATAAATTCACAAAATCTTGTCTCATAATATTTCTTTCAATTTAGATACATATTTTTCTATAGTAATAAAGGGTTCTTCGGGGTTAAGTGGCCATCTATAATTAGGTATCAACCTCCTTATAACCTCTTTCTTTGTGCTATCATCTTCATCTGTCTGTTCAACTATTGAAGTAAAGGTAAAATCTATACCATCTGGAGGATCACCTATAGTTTCCTCTAAGTATTCATAAAAATCGGCCACTAATTTTTTCATAGGCCAATCTTTTTTATCATAAGAACACAACCATTTAGGTACAAAGGTATCTCCAGCTTCAACATATTCTAACTTATCTTCTATTCTAGAAAATGTATGTTTATGATTTTTATATGAACCTATACCCAATACATTGTAATTTGTCGCCAATAACATTTCAGGATTAGTCATTAATCCGTCAAGGTGTATATCTTGTTGAGACATTTCATCCCAATCTATTTCTCTTTTATACATCTTCAATTCTTTTCTACACTTTCTTCCTGAATCATCACGAAAATAATCTTCTTGTTGTACGCCTTCCATACCTCCTATACAATACTGAGTATTATCATTCAAAAATTTGTTAACTAATCCAGAAACTATCACATCATATTTTCCTAATTCATCAAAAATTGTTTGTACACTTATTTCGGATATATCATGATCTATTAATTTTTGTATATCTGAAGAAAGTCTATCTAAATCTTTTTGAAAATCTCCAGTATCAAAAAAGATAACATCTGACATTGTAAATAATCCTAGTGAATTTGCATAGTTTAAGAATTCGAAAATCTTCTCTTCTCTAGGCGCCCTTCTTTTTTGTTGTTTTACTACCTCTCTATCAAAACTCTGTACACAAGCTATTACTGTATTAAAGTTGTATTCCTTCAATACATCTAATTGTCCTACATGGTGAGTATAATCCGCCATGTGGAATTCCATTAATTTTCTTGGGCAGTCTTTGAAATTGGGGATAAGATCAAATAAGTTTCTCATTATTTCTGGTGACATTAATGATGGTGTACCACCACCAAAAAAATAATTACGAATAAGATCTGAACTTAATATGGGTTCATAAAATTTTATTTGATTTGGAAGATATTCAGAATAATACCGATGGAAGGATTCTTTTTCAAAAAAAGTACCTTTAAATGTACAATATTCACATTGTTCTTTACAAAATGGGCTGTGAATGTAAACCCCCGTTTTTAACTTGGTATTGCTCCAAGCCTTTAAAATATCTTCACCCGAAATCGGTTTCATTTTAATCGTTTAATAAATTTTTAATAATATATTCTGTATAATTAAAATTAACGGTTGCTACTTGATATACTGGATCTGTTGTAGTACTGTCAAAAGATACTTCTGATAATGAGGTAGGAAAAATATCTTTGAAATGAAATTCCATTGTGGGATTCATAGAACTACTTAAAATAGTTAATACAGCTGTTGTATATTTGTTTTCTTCACCGACCATCCATTGAAAAACTTCTTGCCAATTTTTTAAATATTCATCAATCATAAAAGTTACATTAAGAGGCTCATAGGTTATAATACCAGTATGGCGAGTAAAATTTTGAAGTTGTGGTGTGGCCATAACCGCGCCTTCTAATGTTATGCCTGGTAAATTAACTGTCTGAACAAAAAAGGAAGTTTTCGGTATTGCCGCAACATCAAATCTAAACTGAACATCGGCCAGAGGATTAATATTTTTAGGTTGTTCTGTTAAACTTGTCATATTTCCTTTTCATTCTTTGAAAATAAATTTGGTAGATTTGGAAAATTATTTCCTTGATAATTAACCCAAATAAACTGTACACAGGGATGGTTGTGAATAGTATTGATAATTTGTTTAGTCCATTTATAATATTCATCCCTCATTTCT
>Ga0208764_10003038_pt1 | contig 10344 bp, 6 predicted proteins | sample ETNtaG_18_FD_185762 | JGI IMG/M metagenome (GOLD analysis project Ga0208764, IMG submission 185762) | Marine microbial and viral communities from oxygen minimum zone, Eastern Pacific Ocean - ETNP201302SV91 (SPAdes) (version 2) | ecosystem: Environmental > Aquatic > Marine > Oceanic ...
TAGGTCTAGAGCAGAATCTCTTGGTATTGATCCCAAATTTCATGAAAACCAAGATATCCATATTCATGTTCCTGAAGGAGCAACCCCTAAAGATGGACCAAGTGCTGGTATAGGGATGGCTACGGCAGTTGCATCAGTTTTATCAAACATACCTGTTAGGTGTGATGTAGCTATGACGGGAGAAATTACTTTAAGTGGAGAAGTATTGAAGATAGGTGGTTTGAAAGAAAAATTATTAGCTGCGCATAGAGGTGGTATAAAAATGGTCTTAATTCCCGAAGGGAACCTTAGAGATCTAAAAGAGATTCCAGATAACATTAAAGAAGATCTAGAGATAAAACCAGTTAAGTGGATTGACGATGTTATGGATTTAGTTCTTACAAGACAACCTATCCCATGGTCTAAAGAAGATGAAACTGAAAAAGAAGGCAGCATTAAAAAGCCTTCGAAGCCGCTAGAAGCCCACTAAGTTAAGTAATTTTCCCCTTGACATGAAGTTATTAGGAGGTTTTAATCTCCAGGAATTGCCTGTATTTATACAGGTTTGCTTAAAATGATTCTTAGGAGATAAATGTGAATAAAGCCCAATTAATAGATGCAGTTGCTTCGGCAACAGACAGTTCTAAAGCAGATGCAGGAAGAGCAGTAGATGCTACTTTATCAGCTATAGCAGGAAGCCTAGCTTCTGGAGATAGCGTTGCTTGTGTTGGTTTCGGAACTTTCAATGTAAGACATAGAGCAGCAAGAATGGGACGTAACCCTCAAACAGGTGCGTCAATACAAATAGCTGCTTCTAAATCTGTAGGTTTTAAGGCCGGTAAAGCACTTAAAGAAAGTCTTTAAATTAAGGTCTAATTAAAAGAGCGCGTCATATAGGCGCGCTTTTTTTAGTTTAAAACAATGGCAGGCATACAGGACATAAGAAAAAATCTAAGCGGACCAGTTGCCAAGGTTATATCTTGGGCAATTATTGTAACCTTTGCGTTATTTTTTGGTTGGGGAACGGTTTTTTCAGGAAGTGACCTCAACAATGTTGTAACTGTAAATGAAAAAAAGATAGACGTTTTTGATCTTCAAAGTGAAATGTCAAAAATTCAGCAACAAATAAGAGATCAGTTTCAAAACGAAGAAATAGAATTAGATCAAGAATTATTAAAACAACTTGCTATTAATTCTCTAATTAATAATGCTGTTATTTCCTCTTATTTAGAAGGAGAAGGTTTAAGTATTTCAGATGAAAATGCTTTTAAAGTTTTAAGCCTAGATCCATCTCTTGTAGACAATGGATCTTTTAATAAAGAAAGGTTTGATTTAATTGCTCTGCAAAGCGGGTTAAGCCCATCAAAATTATTGGAAAATTTTAAAGATGAAATGGTTAGAAGGTACTGGGCTATTGGCCTAGGGCAGACACAGATATTATCAACTAAGACATTTAAACATAATTTACAACTAACCAATCAAACAAGAGACATAACCTTTACGCGTTTAGATTTCTCTGAAGAAAAAGATAACATCAAAATCACTGAAGAATCTTTAAAAGATTACTTTAACTCTAATCAAAACTTATTTCTTACAGATGAAGAAGTCTCCCTTTCATATATAGAAATTTCTTCTGATCAATTCTTAGATCAAATTATTCCAGTTGACCAAATAGAAGCAGAATATAAAGCTTATTTAGATGAATTTGACAGCTCAACAAGAAAAAAGGCATCTCACTTGATGGTTAATTTGAAAGAGAAAGAGAATAAAGAAGAAGCATTAGTGAGAATTAAATCTATAGCGAGCAAGTTGAATGAAAATAATTTCTCAGAAATTGTTTCTGAGTTCTCAGAAGATGAAGGAAGTAAAAACAATGGTGGTGAATTAGGTATTTCAGATGGGTCTTTATTTCCTGAAGAGTTTGAACAAGTATTAAATGAATTAGAAGTAGGAGAAGTTTCAAACCCCGTTTTCTTAGGCGATTCAAATAGCTATCACGTAATCAAATTAACTGAAAGAATATCTCCTGAGCCTGAATCTTTTGATGAAATGAAATCAAAAATTGAATCAAATTTGATAACAGATATAAAGGAAGTTAAATTTTCAGAACTTCTAGAAGAAGCTGCTGACTTGTCTTTTTCTTTAGAGGATCTTGGGGCCATTTCTACTGAATTAGAACTAGAAATAATAGACCTTGATCCGTTTTCAATTGAAGGAACGACTGGTTTGTTTGCCGAATCATCAATTCAAAACATTTTAACGAACAGATCTTTATTACAAGGAGAGACAAGTGAGTTAATTGAATTATCAGGAGATAAAGCTTTAATATTCAGAGTTAATCAATACTTAGATCCTGCTTTAAAAGAATTTGAAGAAGTTAGATTTGAAGTTGAATCTCTGTATGCCAGTGAAGAAGCTGAAAAAAGTTTTTCGTTAAAAGAACAAAATTTATTAGAAAAAATTGAATCTTCTGAATCCTTTCAACAAGCTCTTACAGAGCAAGGTCTAAAATCCGAGACCTATAAAAGCATATCTAGAAATTCCTCTTTATTTCCTAGAGCAGTTTTGGATGATGTTTTTGAAATATCAAGATCGGAGATAGGGAAGGGCGTTTACTCTTCTTCATTGGTTGGAGGAGATAAAATAATATTCCTTTTAGACTCAATCAATTTACCTACTGAAGTCCAAGAAACCCCTGAGCAACAAATTGAATTTAAGAATTTCCTAAATGAAGAAAGAGCTCAATCTTATCTAACCGAGCTTCAAGATAGTTTAAAAAAGGAAGCTGATATTGTTACAAAGGAAGTAACTCTAAATTAAGTTGAATCTTCTAGACTCCCCATAGCAGTTATATTGTATCCAGCATCAACATAAAGAGTTTCTCCTGTTATGCCACTAGCAAGATCTGAAGCTAAGAAAGCAGCTGCGTTGCCTACTTCATCTATAGTTACATTTTTCCTTAGAGGCGCTCTAGATTGGTTGTAAGAAAGCATCTTTCTAAAGTTTTTTACTCCAGAAGCAGCAAGAGTCTTAATAGGGCCAGCAGAGATAGCATTCACTCTAGTACCTTCTTCACCTAATGATACGGCCAAGTATCTTACGCTTGCCTCAAGACTTGCTTTTGCTAGACCCATTACATTGTAGTTTGGAAGCGTTCTTTGAGACCCTAAATACGAAAGAGTTAAAAGAGAACCGTTTCTTCCTTTCATTGCTTCTCTTCCTGCTTTTGCTAAAGCAACAAAACTATAACTACTTATGTCATGAGCTATTTTAAAACCTTCTCTCGTTGCGACATCTGCAAAACTACCATCCAGCTCATTAGCAGGAGCAAACCCCACGGCATGTACTATACAATCTATCCCGTCCCAAACTTTAGATAGTTCCTTAAAAGCTGAATCAATTTCTTCATCATTAGAGACATCACAAGGTATACAAATATCAGATCCCCATTCTTGAGCTAGACTTATAACTTTTTTACTTAACCTTTCATTTTGATAAGTAAAAGCTAAATTAGCTCCCTGTTCATTCATTGCTTGAGCAATGCCTGCAGCTATTGAGTGCTTATTAGCTACACCAACAATTAAGATATTTTTTTCTTTTAGGAAAGACATTTTTAGTTTCCTATATGCTCATCTAAGAAGAAAACCAACTCTCTAGCTAGTTCATAGGCATTTTCCCTATCATAAAAACCATGCCCCTCACCATCTTTAACCATTCCTTTGTAAGGTTTTCCAATTTGATCAAACTTTTTAGTCATTATTTGATAGTTTCTAAAGTGAGCTTGTTTATCTTCTTTACCATGAATTAAGAATACAGCAGCTTTAATTTTTCTTGCTTGCTGAGATGGAGAAAAAGCTTTTCTAGTTTCTTCATCTTCTGGGATTACAGTATTTAAATAAGAAGCTCCTGCTCTGTAGTTAGGTATATTCCCTATAGAAGTGAAAGAAGCAACATCATAGACTCCTACATATCCTATTGCACACTTATATAAATCTGGATATCTTGCTGCTGACATCATAGATGCATAACCTCCATAACTAGCACCATAAATACATAACCTTTCTTTGTCTGCTATTCCTTCCTTAATTGCCCATTCAACTCCGTCTGCGAGATCGTCTTGCATTTTATCTCCCCAATGCAAAAATCCTTTTTTTAAAAATTCATGACCATATCCTCCAGATCCTCTATAGTTTATTTGAAGAACTGCATAGCCTCTGTTGGCCAAATACTGAGCTTCCCTGTCGTGTGACCAATAATCCCTTACACCATGAGGCCCTCCGTGGACATAAACTACCATAGGTAAATCTTCAGTTTTTCCTTTTGGTCTATGGAGGTAACCATGTATTTCTAATCCATCTCTTGCTTTAAAGGAGATAGGTTCATTTTCGACCATTTCATTGACCTTTGTCCAAGGTCTTCTATCTAAGCCCAGAGGGTCAAGTTTATTTGTTTCTGTATTAAATAGGTAATAACCCCCTGGATCCTTGTCACTTCTTACAAAGACTATTATTTCTTTGCTATCTCTCGTTCTGGAGCCAAAAGAAACTCTATATCCTGGAAAGGCTTTTTGTAATGCTCTTTTTTTCTTACCAAGAGGATTTTTTTTGTTCAACCATACGACTTTAGGTTTCCCATCATAAAAAGTTGCTAAAACTAATTCAGGTTCAGCTTCTTTATCATTTAGGCTTTCAGGGTAGAAAGACAAATTGTAAGGCTCAACGCGTTCATTTCTATAAACTAACTCTAAATTATAGGTTTCAGGGTTATAAATGCATATTCCTGGAACAGGATCATTAATTGAACATTCAACCCATAACTTGTCTGAATTGTTTACAAAGGCTATAGGTTTAATTACTCCATCACCGTAATTAAAAGTTCCATGATTTTCCCACTCATCTTCCTCTGAATATCTATAGAAAAAGACGTTTTGATTCTTTTTATTCTCTCCAAAAGCTGCTCTTATGACACCTTCTGAATCTGCATAAACACTTCCTCTTTCGGCCGGACTAGTTAGAATTTTTTTCTTTTTTCCGTTATAAACATTAACTTTATAGATTTCAGGAAAATCCTTATTGTAAACAGCTAATAGAATGTTCTTAGGGTCATTATCAAGAGTATCTACTACTTCAAAATAAGAATATCCCACATCATTTCTCATCACCCTTGAAGTTCTACTTTTCGATAAGTCTCCTTGGATCATCTTACCTTTTGATCCATCTACATTAACTGCATAAAAGAAGCCAGTGGAATAAGGTCTTTTTAGTCCGCCGAAGTGCTTCCCTTTACGAATAGCTATCCTTTCCTCACTTAACCAGTAATAATCATTGATATACCAACCTTTATCAAAATATATTGTATTGATTGGCTTCATGCTCTTTCGTTCAATAATAATAAGTCCATTCCTTTTCTCATCCACTAAGCGTTGTTTTGCAGCAAAATACTTACCTTCGGGTGAAATAGATATGTCATAAAACTCATCGAATTTGTAAAAATCTTCAACTGGGATTTCGCTGAACGCAAAAAAAGTTATGAATAGACTCAAAATTGTTATTTTTTTCATAATATTAGATTTTTTTATTGGGATTTAGATTTTATCTTAAAGATACTGTTAATTGTAGATTAAATACAAGATAAGCTACAGCTAATAAAAGATTGGAAAAATAAGACTTTTTGCGTACAATCAGCTTACATATGACGGAATCCTAGTGATTTCGTCGTTTTTATTAATAAAAATTGGGGATTTATATTATGTATACAAAATATATCTCGTATTGGCTAAAAGCTTTATTTGCTGTAACTGCAATGGCCTTAGCATTTACTGCTTCTCCTACTTTTGCTGCCGAGGATGAGGAAGAAGAAGTAGATGAGGAAGTAATTGTTACTGGTTCACGTATTGCAAGAAGTGCAGAAGATGGAGCAAGTCCAATAATAACAATTGATGCTAGCGATATTGAAGCTACTGGAGAAATTTCATTAGCTGAAGTATTAAGGCAACAATCTGTTAACAGTTTCGGTTCATTTCAACCTCGTTCAGGATCTTCTGCACAAAGTCAGGCTACTATTAGTTTGAGGGGTGCTGGATCTGGAAGAACTTTGGTTCTCTTAGATGGTAAAAGAATGGCAGGATCACCAAGTTTTGGTGGTGTTGCTGCGAATATTAATAGTATTCCTTTTGCTGCTGTAGAGAGAGTTGAAATATTAACTGACGGTGCGTCTGCTCTTTATGGTTCAGATGCTTTGGCAGGTGTTGTTAACATCATTATGAAAAAGGACTTTGAAGGTGCTGAGCTAAGCATGTATTCAGGAAGTCCAGAAAGAGCTGGTGGTGACCAAGAAGCTTATTCTTTCACTGCTGGTATTTCTTCTGATGTTGGTAACGTTGTACTTTCTTTTGAGCATGACGATAGAGATATCGTTTATATGGCTGACAGATGGTGGTCATCTGTTAACTACAGAGATGGTTACGACGCGACAACTGCTGACCAAGCTTTTACACACACACTTAACGGAAGTTTCTATTCATGTAACATGTACTCACCGTATGGGTCAGGTTATGGTTATGAAGCTATCCCAGGCTGTGTTGGTAACTCAGCTTTCTTAGCTAACGGTCAACTTTTCTCTTATGGTCATAATGCCGCTGACGGTTCTTATGATCGTAGTACTGGTATCGTACTTTACCCATATAACCAAATTATGGCTGAAGATGCTTCATCAGGAAGAGACACTATCTTTGTAAACTACAACTATGACATTAATGATAATCATTCAATTAATGCTCGTGGTATATACACTAGAGTACAAAGTAAAGGTCGTTATGCTCCTGTAGCTGGATACTTTTCAGTTAGCTGTCTTGCATGGGCTGGTTGTCCTTATCAAGCAGAAGTTATGGCTTCAGCAGTAACTGATGCTACAACTGGAGCAACAACATATACTGGTGATTCTACTAGAATCTATTATCGTATGAGATCTGTTGGACCTAGATTAGGTTACAACATGGATGTGATGAAAGATTACATGCTAGAGTTTACTGGTGCTGTTGGTAACACGGGTATTAATTACTCAGCTTTTGCTCATCATACGCATATGGACTATAACCAAACTGGTTATAACTATACTTTAGCATCTGTGGCTTCAGCTTTAGCAGAAGCGGGTACTTTTGAGTTTGCTAACATGAGCGCTACACAAGCTACTCAGCTTAGACACACTATTCTTAGTGAAGATGATATGAAATTACGTCATGGTGGATTTACTCTATCAGGCGAACTTCCTATTGAACTTCCAGGTGGAGTTATTGATTGGGTATTTGGTACTGAGTACATGAGCACTGATTACAGCGTTAAAGTAGACCCACAAAGTGAGTCTGGTAATGTAATGGGTTCTGCAGGTAATTCATCTGCTGGATACAGAGACATCAGAGCTCAGTTTGCTGAGTTCCGTGCTCCTATAACTGATTCTGTAGAGTTAAACTTTGCTCATCGTCATGATGATTACAGTGACTTTGGATCAGCGGACAATTCAAAACTTTCTCTTAGATGGCAAGCTATGGACAACTTGGTTGTTAGAGCTTCATTATCAGAAAGCTTTATTGCACCTACTTTGGATGCATTAAACATGTCTACAGCATTTTCAGCTGATACTGCAACAGACTATTTTGAGTGTGCTAACAGAGGATTAACTTCTTCTGATGGTGGTTGTTCAGCCCAAAGAGAAGTCTATAGATTAGCTAATCCTAATCTAGGACCTGAAGAAGGCGAATATCAGAATATAGGTATTGTTTACAATCCTATACCTGAACTAAGTATAGTTATGGATTTTTATAATCTAGAATTAGAAAATATGGAACAACTAGTTTCTGCTAGTGATCTTCTATTAGCAGAGTGGGCAGGTGTTTTACCTGGCATCACTTCGAAGGTTCCAAGTGCAACTATTCAACGTCAAGCTTATGCAGCAGGTACAAGTGTACTTGATGATGGGAACGGTAACTGTGCTTATGCTACAGGTACACAAGCTTGTGTTGGAGTACTAGATAGAATTAATGCTCCTATGGCTAACTTTGGTGGAATAGAAATTAGCGGAATAGATCTAGCTATTGATTACACCATAGATACTGAAAGGGCTGGTACTTTTGTACCTAAACTAGACATTACTATGGTTGATGAGTACATGACAGAAGATTATCTTGGTGGACCAATGGTTGACAAGATAGGAAGAAATGGAGTGCCTGAAATGAGAGGCCTTCTAACTCTTAACTGGTACAGAGGAAATTTCTCTGGTTATTACCAAATAGAGTACATTGATAGCATGAAACAATTTTCATCTTTTGATGTTCCAACTCTTTCAAGTTCTGCTTCTGGAAGTTTAGATTCGCATACTTTACATAACGTACAGTTTACGATAGACCTTCCAACTAATACTGACATTACTTTAGGTATTAGAAATCTTGAAGATAAAGATCCTGTTATAGATAGTAATTCTGAATGGAATGCTTATCTGTATGATCTATATGGAAGAACTTTCTTCGCGAGAATAACTCAGCGATTCTAAGTTAGACTGGAATAAAAAATTGGGGGCCTTAGGGCCCCTTTTTTTAGTTATTATTTAATGCGTTTTGCTTTGTATTTTCTATTTAGACCTTCGATACTCACGGTAAAAGTTCCCATTCTTCCTTTTTCTATAGAAACTCTTTTTCCTTTTTTAAACTCAGACCTCTTTGAGGGTTCAATTATTTTCCAAGTTTGATTATTTTCTAAATCTAAGTAATACCTGTCAGTATTATATTTTCTTACTTTTAATATTACGGCTCCCATCTGTTCAGGTATAGTTCTTTCAACAGACTTTTCTATTGAGGCTTCTAAATCTCTTCCTTTCTTGCCGAAATATCTGTCTTCTACTTCTTCTTGGCTTAATTCTTGTCCTTTGTTTTGAGTTACTACTGAGGTCTTGGTTTCTTTTCCTAGAGATTTATCAAAACACCTAAGGCGTTCATTTGCATCTTCCATTAGTAAACAACTACCAAGGTCTTGAACAACATAACCTTTGTTTGCGGATCCTTTTGTTAACTTAATTGGTTGAGCTTTTATTTCTGTTGGTATGATTCCAAAATATCTCCTTTGAATGTTTCCCTGAGAAGTTTTGATCTTTAAGTTAAAGTCAAAATATTGTAATACTGATTCAGCTTGAGAATAAATGCGTATCAAAGTTTTTCCAGATCTTTCTGTTGCTTTTGCAGAAAGGTTAGCAGCATTTAAGGTTTCTTGTCCTTTAGAGAAATTATCTTTGGAGTTTATTATTTCTATAGATTCTATTTGCTCAGCTTCGAGATTTAGAGCACTAATTTCTGCATCGAATGACTCTCCTAATATGGATATTATTTTCATACTTCCTAATGAGCCTGAGTAAAGGCTAGAGCTAAGAATCAATAAGATGGCTGTTAAAGTTAGTTGTTTCATAATTGGTAATAATTTATTGGTTATAAGATGATAAAATAAAAATTCATAAACAGCTAAAAAATTAAAAATCTAATCCATGAATTTTAGAATACTCATAATACTTCTTTTTTCTTTATTTTTAACAAATTGTTCTGAAAATATACCTCCGGTAAATACTGGCCCTCAAGACAAAATACTTTATTTCGGTAATGGCACTGAACCTAAAGACTTAGATCCGCATACGGTTACAGGAGTTCCAGAAAGTCATATTATTTTAGCCCTGCTAGAAGGTTTGGTTACAAGACACCCAGAGGGTCTAGATCCTCTGCCTGGGGTAGCAGAAAGTTGGGAAATTTCAGACGATGGACTGATTTATATTTTTAACCTTAGATCTAATGCTGTTTGGTCTAATGGAGATCCAGTAGTAGCTGAAGATTTTGTCTACGCATGGAAGAGGATGTTAATGCCTTCTTTGGGGTCAAAATATCCTGATATGCTTTACGATGTTCAGTGTGCTGAAGATTTTAATCTGGGAAAAGTAGATGACTTTGAATGTGTAGGAGTTAAAGCATTAAATTCAACAACATTAGAGGTAAAGTTAAGGAATCCAGCTCCATACTTCATAAGACTTTTATCTCACTATACAACTAGACCAGTTCATCAAAAGACAATAGAAAAGTTTGGAGAAATAGATTCAATTGGAAATCAATGGACCAGACCAGGAAATTTCGTAGGTAATGGCCCTTTTACTCTTGAAGACTGGCAATTAAATAAAGTAATTAAAGTTAAGAAGAGCTCAAATTATTGGGATGCAGGGAGAGTAAAACTAAATGAGATACATTTTTTTCCTGTAGACAACACTACAAGAGAAGACAGGATGTTCAGATCAGGTCAGCTTCACGTTACCAGTACAGTTCCACAAGAAAAAGTAGAAGTC
>Ga0208764_10003040_pt1 | contig 10335 bp, 7 predicted proteins | sample ETNtaG_18_FD_185762 | JGI IMG/M metagenome (GOLD analysis project Ga0208764, IMG submission 185762) | Marine microbial and viral communities from oxygen minimum zone, Eastern Pacific Ocean - ETNP201302SV91 (SPAdes) (version 2) | ecosystem: Environmental > Aquatic > Marine > Oceanic ...
AATCGAATAGTCGTCCAACTTCCAGGTGTTGAGGATCAACAACGGGCACTTGAAGTAGTAGGGCAAACAGCGGAACTTCGTTTTAGACCAGTTTGTGCGACACTTCCTCCAATGCCCATTGAAACCGATGGAGAACAAACAGGTGATAACGCGACCACAAACGAGGGCCCAGTGGGACTACTCCCATCAGATGCGGATGATCTCCCTCAGGAAGGTCCAGAAATAGACGCTAATCAGGATAATGCTGGGGCAACTCCTGAAGGAATAGGATGCGAGAACCTTGGGTTTACACAAAACGATGCCTTAGGGATGCCAAACACTATTGCTGATGATGACATCGCTGAAAATCCAGTAATTCTTCCTGTTCTAGATTCGGAAGGGAACCCATACCAACGGTTACTCCTTGGAAGAACGATGCTTACTGGAGCTGCGTTAGAAACAGCTGACGCAACTTTCGCAGGACTTGAATGGAGCGTCTTTCCTACCTTCCGATCGGGTGAGGAAGGGATTGACCTTTTCAATGCAGCTGCAAGTGCTTGCTATAACCGTCAACCAACCTGCCAAGTAGGACAATTGGCAATTGTCCTAGATGGAGTAATTGAATCTGCTCCAACTGTGAATACGCCATACTTTGAGCGAGACCAAATAGTCATCAGCGGCAATTTTGATCAAACTCGTGCCGAAGATACGGCTTTGGTATTGCGCTACGGCTCTTTACCTCTTGAATTTGGTGACCCCACCGATCCAACTAGTGGCAGCAGAGTACGACTTGTCTCAGCAACCTTAGGGCAAGATTCATTAGATGCCGGAATTATCGCAGGGATAGTCGGTTTAGCTCTCGTAGCGCTCTATATGTTCGCTTATTATAAACTTCTGGGTGTAGCAGCCATGCTCTCTCTCGCAATTTCTGGGACGATGCTCTGGGTAATTCTTTCTTGGCTATCAGAAACAAGGAGCCTTGCCGTAACTCTTGCCGGCGTCGTTGGGCTTATAGTCTCAATCGGAACTTCTTTAGACTCAAACGTTGTTTACTTTGAGCACTTGAAAGAAGATATCCGTAATGGCCGGACGTTACGATCAGCAGTAGACCAGTCTTTCCCAATCGCATTTAAAACTATTTTCTGGGCTAATTTAGCTTCACTAATCGGTGCGGCAATACTGTATATTTTGACAGTAGGTTCAGTAAGAGGATTTGCACTCATGCTTGGCTTAGCATCAATTCTTGACCTCCTTGCTACGTATTTCTTCCTTCGACCTGCAGTGAAATTTATGGGAATGCAAAATGCACTTCAGAATCGTCCTTGGCTGAGTGGCCTTCCAGTAGTGGAAAAGGAGGAGCAAAAATGAATCTCCTAAAGAGAATGTATAGAAACGAAACCTCAGTACCATTTTCAAAATTGTGGAAACCAATAACTTTATGCTCACTGGCCGTCCTTATCTTGTCGATTGGTGGGCTAGGATTTAGAGGACTTAACTTAGGCCTTGAATTCGAAGGAGGCGGGGCTTGGGAAGTTCCAGCTGAAAATATTCAAGCTGAAGAAGTCAGAGATGCACTGCGCCCATTAGGGATCGCTGATGCCAGAATCCAAACTGGTGGTGGCGTGCTACGCGTCCGAACCGAACTTTCAAAAGTAACACAAAATGCTCTGGATTCAGGAGGGGAGAGTGACCCAATTGTTGCTCAAGTCACCACAATCCTTGCTCAGATTACACAACAGGATGAAAGCGCGGTTAGCGTTTCAACTGCAGGTCCTTCCTGGGGTGAGGAAATTACGAACAAAGCAATTAAAGCGCTAATTGTCTTCTTTATCGTTATTGCTTTATACATCACGATTAGGTTGCGTTGGGAAATGGCTGTCGGGGCTCTTGTGGCCGTAGCGCATGATATTGCAATAACCGTAGGCATCTACGCTTTGTTTCAGTTCGAAGTAACTCCACCAACAGTTATTGCATTCCTTACGATTATGGGGTATTCCCTATATGACACTCTTGTCGTTTTCGACAAGGTGAGAGATAACGAACATCGTCTATCAAACGCTAAACTCTCGTACACGGAAATCGTAGAGAAAGCATTGAATCAAGTCTTTATGCGATCTGTTAACACGAGTATCACTTCAATACTCCCCGTTGTTTCTGTCCTGATCGTTGGCTCTGGAATTATGGGAGCAGTTACGTTGAGAGAATTTGCTCTAGCGCTACTCATCGGCCTGATTATCGGAACATTCTCTTCGTTATTCATCGCCGCCCCATGCGCTACTGTTCTTAGAAATAAATTTGGGAATGCGGATTCCGATAAACGTTCATACAGGCTTAGCGAAGCAGTGCGGCGACGATCAAAATCGAGTGTCCCAGTGGCACATTCCACTCCTTCTAATCCCGCTATTCCTCCTCGTCCAAGAAAGAATAAGCGTAGATAGAATTTGCTAATGCCTGAAGCTGAACTCGATCTAACAAGGTTCATCCGGACAGTTCAGGATTTCCCAACTACGGGCATAGGGTTTAAAGACATCTCTCCATTGCTTGCCGACGCACGTGCATTTACACAAAGCATAGAAAAGTTAGCTGGCTACTATAAGACTAAACAGATTGACTATGTAGCTGGAATCGAAGCACGAGGATTTTTGATAGCTGCAGCTCTTTCCATGCAACTAAAAGTCGGCCTATTGCCTATTCGGAAAAGCGGGAAACTCCCAGGACCAGTTTTCTCCTTGGACTATGAACTCGAGTATGGTTCATCCACACTGGAGCTTCAGAAAGGATGCTTCCCTGCTGGATCAAATATTCTGATTATTGATGATGTCCTAGCCACGGGAGGGACAGCTAAATGCGCAGCGGAATTAGTTAATCTCGCTGGAGGAAAAATTGCTGGATTTGGGTTTCTAATCTCATTGGATTTTCTTGATGGGAGAAAAAGGATTGCTGATTATGAAGAGGTGACACTCGTTAGATACGAGTAGTGCCGTTACTGGAGTAGGCTAGAATCATGAGTTTAGCGATTACAAAAATTAGCCTCTGGGACAGAATTGAAGAAGATCCATCCGCTGAGCTTAACCTTGTTCTTGAACTTTTTGAGGAACATCACCCTCAACAAAGCTCAAAACTTATCAAAGAAGCGCACAAAGCAGCTCGTTCCGCTCATAACGGGCAAATAAGAAAATCAGGCGACGCATATATAACTCATCCTGTAGCCGTTGCTGAAATCGTCGCATCTCTTGGATTAGATGAAGCGACAATTGTTGCTGCACTTTTGCATGACACTCTTGAGGACACCGGCGAAGCATTAGGAGGAATTGAGAAGAAATTTGGACAGGACGTAGCGACCATAGTCGATGGGGTAACCAAGTTAGACAGAATTAAATTTGATACAAAAGAAGCACAGCAAGCCGCTTCAATGCGCAAAATGCTCGTAGCCGTAGCTAAAGATCTCAGAGTGCTTTTGATTAAACTTGGGGACAGGTTGCATAACATGCGCACAATAGCTTCTTTACCAAAATGGAAACAACAACGTATCGCAACAGAGACATTAGATATCTATGCTCCTCTAGCACACAGGCTAGGGATGCAGGGATTAAAAAATGAACTTGAGGATCTTGCTTTCGCAGCACTTCATCCAAAGTGGTATGCAGAAATTGATCAAATGGTTGCTGCGCGAGCACCAGAAAGAGATTTATATCTTGCCCAAGTTCTAGCGGACATTCAATCCCGACTGGGTGAGTTACTTATTGGAGCAGAAGTTCATGGTCGTCCGAAACATTTTTGGAGTATCTACGAAAAAATGGTCTTAAAAGGTCGAGAATTTGATGAGATCTACGACCTTATGGGTATTCGCGTCATCGTAGATTCTGTGAAGGATTGTTATGGTGCCCTTGGCTCAATACACGCTACATGGCATCCAGTCCAAGGCAGATTTAAAGACTATATAGCCATGCCAAAGTTCAATTTGTACCAGTCATTGCATACAACTGTTATTGGTCCACAAGGGAAACCTTTGGAAGTGCAAATTCGAACTCGAGATATGCATCACCGAGCTGAGCATGGGGCAGCCGCCCACTTTGGGTACAAAGAAAAGGCTGATCGCAATGAGTATATGTGGTTTTCTAGAATCGTTGATTGGCAAGAAGAAACTGAGGACCCTCTTGAATTTATGTCAAATCTGAAAATGGATCTAGACCAGGATGAAGTGTTCGTTTTTACACCTAACGGTGAAGTAATAACACTGGAGACAAAAGCTACTCCAGTGGATTTCGCTTACACTATTCATACAGAAGTTGGTCATGCATGTAGGGGAGCGAGAATTAATAATCGTCTTGTTCCATTGGATACAGTCTTGCAGTCAGGCGACACTGTTGAGATTTTGACTAGCAAAGCTGAAGAAGCAGGTCCATCACAAGATTGGTTGCGGTTTGCTAAAACCCACAAAGCAGCGTCAAAGATCCGTCAATGGTTTACTCGAGAACGACGAGAAGACGCAATTGATGCTGGGCGGGAAGCACTTGCTGACTGTCTCCGGAAAGAAGGTTTACCAGCGTTCCAGTTATTAAAAAGTGAAACGCTTCAAGAAGTTTGTGAGACCCTTAATTATTCTGACCCAGAATCCTTATTCGCAGCAATCGGTGAACAATACGTCTCTCCAAAAAGTGTCGCGGGAAGATTCCATACCACCCTTGAAAAGACTGATTCAGCACAAGGAATAGCAGCCACTCTTCCTACTCATCGTGAAAGGCAAGTAGGAAGGGCTAAAAGAAGGCGTGAGAACACGGTAGGCGTTATCGTTGAAGGGGTCGATGACGTAATGATCCGACTGGCGAAATGCTGCACACCCGTTCCTCCGGATGAGATAATGGGATTCGTTACGAGAGGAAGAGGTGTCTCAATCCATCGAAGTGACTGCGCAAACGGAGTCGCATTGGCAACAGGGCATGCGAATCGCCTCATTGATGTTGAATGGGATGATGACAGTGGCGGGACCTTCGCAGCATCAATAGAGGTAAAGGCTTTTGATCGCACCAGACTACTTGGCGATGTTTCAACTGTGCTATCCGATGCACGTGTCAATATCATCTCAAGCTCCACCCGAACAGGAGCGGACCGAATAAGCATAATGAATTTTGAATTTGAGCTTGGAGACAGCCGCCATTTAGATTGGCTGCTTAGCCTCATCAGACAAGTTGATGGTGTTTACGATGCATACCGGATACTTCCGGGCAATACCAAAAAGAAGTCCGCTAAAAAATAAAGATGTTGGCAATTAATCTTTGTGTCAGTCATAGTAGAGAATAAATAAATCGTGGGTGTGTAAATGGGATCAATGAATTTCAAAACTATTGAGAGTAGGGGTTATAGAATCTCCGAAGTCAACCGTTTCCTAGATCAAACAAATAAAACTGACTCGTCAAAGAGAACAGTTGAGGAGATAGAGAGTATCCGTTTCTCTCTTACAAGAAGAAAAGGGTACGATCCAAAAGAAGTTGACAGTTATCTGGATGATCTAATAGCAGCACAAAAAAGCCGATCAGCTGAAACTAATGAAAACGAAAAACTTGAATTCTCCAAAGCAAACCCTTCACAGGGATTGACAAATGAAGTCGGGAAAAAAGAAGTATCTCTTATCACAAGTGAGCGCCTTCGTGAGTTGACGCCACCGGTGGTAGAAGGTATCGGTTATGAGGTATCAGAAGTTGATCATTTTCTTCAATTAGTTGCCGACACACTCCAAACTTTCGAAGCAAAATCGGGAACTGAAATCGAGAATTTGAAAGCTGACCAATACCTACCCCGAAGTGAATCTCTTCGGCTTCTAACTAGTGATCAGATCCGTTGGGCCCTCTTCACGGTTAATGAAGAAGGGGGTTACGATATGCGGGGGGTAGATGCTGCTGTAAATCGTCTTGCAGATGCGCTAGATCACCATTGGCAGAGAAATAAATAGTTAGCTACAGGTCTTAACAGTCTCATTTAAATGGCACAGGTGAGACTTGTAGCGCTGTAGTCTTGCCACATGGGTAAATCACATTTTCAGTCCCCTCGCGGCACGCGTGATATTGTTCCGCCGGAATCTGACTACCTAAGATTCCTAGGAGACAACTTTGCGGACCTTTTGACAACAGCTGGCTATGGGGAAATTATTTCACCGATTTTTGAAGACATAGGTGTCTTTCAAAGAATTGGAGAGAGCACGGAGATCGTTTCAAAAGAAATGTTTGATTTCTATGACAAAGACGCAAAGGATCCTCAACATCTTGCGCTTCGGCCAGAGTTGACTGCAAGCATATGCCGGGCTTTTGCCCAACACCGCCCGATTACACCATGGAAAGTCTGGTACATGGGGCCCCAATTCCGGTATGAGAAACCACAAGCAGGTCGATACAGACAATTTCTTCAAGTTGGTGCTGAAGTTCTGGGAACATCAGACCCAGCGGCAGATGTTGAAGTTATTTCGCTCGCGTGGTCTTTCTTTCAAAGAATTGGTTTGCAGAACACACGACTTCTGATTAATTCATTAGGAGATCTTGAAAGCCGAAATCGCTATAACGATGAATTAGTTAGATATTTGGCCAGTCGGAAACAAGAATTAAGTGAACAGTCAGTAGCTACTTTCAGCACTAATCCTATGCGTGTTCTTGATTCTAAACGTGAAGAGGATCAAGAGATAATAAATGAAGCACCTGTGATGGAGGCATTCTTAAATGAAGAATCTGCTCAACATTTTAACGATGTCAAAGAAGGTTTAGAGACATTAGGGGTCTCTTTTGAGATTTCACCACGATTAGTTCGCGGTTTAGATTATTACACAAGAACAACATTTGAATTCGTCTCTCCAAGTTTGGACACAGCGCAAAATGCTATTGGCGGCGGCGGACGCTACGACGGATTGGTTGAAGCCCTTGGGGGGCCAGCAACTGAAGGTATTGGTTTTGCCATCGGAATTGATCGCACTCTTCTTGCTTGCGAGTCCGAGCAGGCCTTATTTGATCTGAACTTAGGAATAGATGTCTTTGTGGTTGATACAACTGGTGGTCGCGAAGCGCTTCTGTTATCTGATGAACTCCGTAAATTGAATATTAAAACTGATAGAAGTTTCGGGGGCAGATCAATGAAAGGGCAAATGAAAGCAGCGGATCGGTCAGGAGCACGGTATGCAATCATTATCGGAACTGATGAACTTGAAGAAAATCAGGTTACCCTTCGAGACTTGCGAGGTGAGGGAAGTCAATCACTTGTACCCCGCAAGATAATTGGAAAAAACCTACTAACGATTCTTCAGGAGAAATAACTGATGACAATGAGAACGCATTATTGCGGGGAACTCCGATCAACTGATATTGGTTTAGAAGTGACAGTTTGTGGATGGGTTGACACGCGGCGCGTACATAGTGAACACTTGGCGTTCATAGACCTCAGAGATCACTCAGGGATAGTTCAGTGTGTGGTGGATGAGAAATTAGATCTTAGATCAGAGTATGTTGCCATGATATCTGGAACTGTGAGAACCAGATTTGAAGGCAAAAGCAATAACAAACTTGCAACCGGAGAAGTTGAAATAGGGGACTGTACCGTCCATGTTCTCTCCCTAGCAGAACCACCTCCTTTCCCGATGCACGAGCGGTCAGAAGTTGATGAGACTATCCGCTTGAGACATAGGTATATCGACTTGAGAAAACCACGAATGCAGAAGAATTTAAGAACACGCGCAAAAGTGAACAGTTCAATTCGTAATGCCATGGAAAAACAAGGTTTTGTTGAAATAGAAACTCCAATGCTCATAGCATCAACGCCAGAAGGCGCTCGAGATTTTGTTGTCCCATCTAGATTGCATCCAACGAATTTCTACGCATTACCTCAAAGTCCACAAATTTTTAAACAACTATGTATGGTCGGCGGAATAGATCGATACTACCAAATAGCGCGCTGTTTACGGGACGAAGATTTGCGGGCCGATCGACAATTCGAGTTCATGCAATTAGATATGGAAGCAAGCTTTGTTGACCAAGCAGACATAATATCTTTCGTTTCAGAGGCAATAAAAGATTCAACAGAAACTGTAACTGGGACTAGGCCAGGAGAGATACCCACTATGACGTGGCATGACGCCATGGAACGATTCGGATCTGACAAGCCAGATACACGTTTCGGGATGGAGTTAATAGAGTTAACACATCTATTTGAGAATACAGAGGCAAACGTATTCAAAGTCAATTGTGTCAAAGGTATCCTCTACTCAAAAGGAGCTGAAATTCTTGGAAGAAATGCTATAGATGCGTTAACTGAGAAGTGTCAAAGCTGGGGTGCAAAAGGGCTCGCATGGTTTAGAGTCGGGGAAGGCGGAGAACTTGACGGAGCCTTAACCAAATTCATGTCTATAGATGAAATTTCCGAATTGGCTAACTCAATGGAAGCTAAAGAGGGGGACATGATATTCGTTATTGCAGACCAACGAAGAGTGGTAAATCATATTCTTGGCCTACTTAGATTAGAGATAGCCCGTCCACCAGTTGAAGAAGGTGGTTTGAACTTTTTATGGATAACAGAATTTCCTCTGTTTGAGTCAATAGCAGAGTCAGGTACGCCAGTTCCTGCTCACCATCCATTTACTATGCCTCATCCAGAAGATCTAGTGAAATTAGAAACAGCTATCGGAGAAGAATATTTAGAAATACGCTCGCAAGCTTACGATCTAGTTCTCAACGGATGGGAATTGGGGTCAGGAAGCGTTCGAATACATAACAAGGAAATACAGACGCGAATATTTGATATTTTAGGAATTGGTGAAACCGAAGCAAATGAAAAATTTGGATTTTTGCTTGATGCCTTCCGATACGGTGCTCCACCTCACGCAGGCTTCGCGTTCGGGATTGATCGACTAGCAGCCCTACTTTCTGGAGAAGAAAACATTCGTGAAGTAATAGCATTCCCTAAAACTCAATCAGGTAGTGACCCTTTGACGAATGCCCCTACATCTCTTAGCCCTACTCACCTAGATGAGTTAGGATTACGACTTTCACCGGAAGCAACATAGATCTAGTTACTCACCCGGAGGGGTAAGCAAGTAAAGACCTTCAGCAACTTTTTCAAAAGTTCCATCAGTCCCAAAGGCTAAACCTGAGAAAAAGTCAATGATTCTCCGTCCTGCATCCTTGGGTTCTGCTGTCAGGTGAATAATCGTGGCGAAACCCTGTTTGTAGCTTTGCGCAGGAAGCATTACATCATCAAAACTTGTCACTTCGTGTCGAGTAGGTTCATTGGAGACCATAAATAAATCCTATCTCTTTTTGGTACGTCCTTTTTGAATACTTCTCTAGATTCAACAGAAAGATGTGAATCGTAGGTCTCTTTGCGGAATAGGAGTCTAATCTTAAATTGTGGAAAATGATTTGTTTACATCTTCAGCTCAACGGGATTTGGAACGCCGAGCACCCCTAGCAGATAGGTTGCGCCCCCAAAACTTAGATGAAGTCGTTGGTCAAAAGCATTTACTAGGACCTTCAAAACCTCTAAGAAGTCTTATAGAAAGAGACAAACTCTCATCTGTTATCCTCTGGGGACCACCTGGGACTGGGAAAACCTCAATCGCAAGATTGATAGCGAAATCAACTTCAAAAACGTTCGTACAGCTATCAGCAGTGAGTGCAACGGTAAAAGATGTTCGACAAGAAATAGCTAATGCCGAAAATAGGCTAGGAGAATATGGCAAAGGAACAATACTATTCCTTGACGAAGTGCACAGATTTAACAAAGCCCAGCAAGATACTCTCCTTCAAGCTATTGAATCTGGTCTGATCATTTTCGTCGGAGCCACAACCGAGAATCCTTATTTTGAGGTCAATGCTCCTTTATTAAGTCGGGGCTCATTATTCCGACTGGAACCATTAACTGATCAAGACTTAGCAGAACTTATTGAGAGAGGGCTGAAATTTGAAAAAATGACTGCTGAGCCAAAGGCAATAGAGTACTTGGTTGATAAGTCGGAAGGAGATGGGCGACAAAGTCTAACATCCTTAGAAGTTTCAATTGTCTTAGCAAAAACTAGAGATGATCAGAAAGGTGATCACATTGTCTTTGAAGATGTCGAAGCAGCTATAGGGACACAAGCACTCAAATATGGTCGGGAAGAGCACTACGATACGATCTCCGCTTTCATAAAAAGCATTCGTGGCTCTGATCCAGATGCTGGACTTTACTGGCTGGCAAGAATGCTTGATGCTGGAGAAGATCCTCGCTTTATCGCACGAAGACTGCTTATTCTCGCCTCAGAAGATATCGGTATGGCAGACTCAAATGCATTGGTAATTGCTGAAGCTACTGCACGGGCCATTGAATATGTCGGGCTACCTGAAG
>Ga0208764_10003044_pt1 | contig 10330 bp, 13 predicted proteins | sample ETNtaG_18_FD_185762 | JGI IMG/M metagenome (GOLD analysis project Ga0208764, IMG submission 185762) | Marine microbial and viral communities from oxygen minimum zone, Eastern Pacific Ocean - ETNP201302SV91 (SPAdes) (version 2) | ecosystem: Environmental > Aquatic > Marine > Oceanic ...
GCTGTCTGTGAACGCATCCCATGCATCTCTCAGTTGCTGCTCGTTGGAGGACGTGTCGGACTTAGTCATTGTTCATCAGAATCTCTCCTAAGCCCAGAAGGCGAAAGTTAGCTGGCTAATTCAGGACTATTAGCGGTAACCGCGGTGCTCAGCCGTCGGCAGTCTCCGGTCCTATGATCCCTCCGACCTCAGAGATGACGTCGGCCGGAAAACCACTCCGCTCAGAATGTTCTTGCACAAGACTCTCATCAGCCGCCTCATAAATACAGAAGGACTTATCGGCTGTTCCGTAGGAATGTCTCCATGAGATGTCCTTACCTTCAGCTCGCATCGCCTCCAAAGTTTCGTTAGAGTGCGCCGCAGCTCCCTGCAACTCTTCAGGACCCATTTCACCCATTCCTGGCATTGATCGTTCTATTACATACAGAGGCATTACCTACCACCTTTCATTCTTTAGACGACATAGTCGCCACTCGCGTGACGGTACCACGACACAAAAGAGTCAGTCAATTGAAAGTTACGGAGAAGTTGTTGGAGTCCAGTTCTCCTTAATGAACTTTTTTAGATTCAATAGCGAAAAATAAACCCCAGAAAACGCCGCCTATAGAGCCGCCAATCATCTGCTGAAGAACATTGGCTCCTCCCATGCCAATTCCAAATAATGGGATAAAAAGGGTGAGATAAGCCACACCTATCATTCTCCTAGTAATGCGCCGTTGACGTAAAACTATTACGACTAGAAATGCTGCTAGTAAAGGGAATGGGATGAAGACAGCTAAGGCCTCGCTTCCTCCAAGTGTTTCATCTCTAGAAAAGAATTCTTCACCTAAGGAAACAAACAGGCCCGTGAAGAGACCAGTAAGTATCGCCGCTAAAAATATCCGGATACTAATGCGCACCGAGAAGTCGTATCGGGCTCTAGCTTCTACTTCCGTTTTGGATAGGTTCAGTGTCAGGCATCATTTTATTTAGTACAAAGTAGACAGGACAGAATCGAGTTGCTGGGCTGATAATCTGCAACCCTGCGACAATGCCAGCAATCCATAACCACTGTATTGAAACTGTTGCTGCCAGTATCACACTTAGCATGTTGGTAGCTCCTACAATTCCGTCGTGTGCACGAATTTTATTATGCATTAAATTCTCTTTTCTTTTAAGTGTCTTTCGTTATTTTCAGGTTAAACAATAAGACAATCCTGTGCAATTCTCGCTAAGTTTCCTAATGGGTGCTTCTATGTGGCTCTAAGTCATCACATGTGCTCTTTAAGTGTCAGCGGGTTAGGTGCTCTCCCAGTCGTGCAAGCAGAGTCAAGCAGACTTCAATGTCAGCCACCTCAATGAACTCATTAGGTCGATGAGCCACAGCGATATCTCCCGGACCCCATAGAACTGCAGGAATACCCGCCGCCTGAAAAAGGCCTGCTTCAGTTCCGTAAGACACGACATCTACTGGAAGAGTGCCACCGTTCGCTGATACTTCGTCAGGAAGAAGAACCTTCATCAGGTCAAGAGCCGGTGAGTCGTCATACCATTCGAGACCGTCGATCTCACAGATCATCTCAGTTTGGATTGAAGCCTCCGGATGCACAGATCGCATCTCTTCCAACAGTGTGACTTCTAATGCCTTCATTCTTTCCTTCACGAATTTAGCATCCTCTATCTGCACTGGTCTCATCTCCCAGTCAAACCAGCAACGGTCTGCTACCACACACCTTCCTTGGCCTCCACCAATAGTTCCTACATTAAAAGTGGTCGGTGGAGGATCATAAGGGCTGGTAATAGGAGCTCTAGCTTCCATCTCGTCTGCCAAATCCAGTAGAGCAGAAATCCAGCGCGTTGCATAATGAACTGCACTAACTGCCTCTGCAGGAACCGAACTGTGACCATTCATTCCAGTTACTGTTGTCCGGTATTCGTAACAACCTTTGTGCGCTCCCACTGTTCTAAGTCCAGTCGGTTCACCGATCACAGCTGCCGACGGTCGGACTCCACGCTTCTTCAGATCAGATAATAGAATCGGTGCTCCGTGAAAACCATCCTCTTCATCGAAAGTCAATGCAATATGTATTGGAACAGTCAGGTCAAGCTCTACGTAAGTGGGCGCCATTGCCAGCACACAGGCTACAAAACCTTTCATGTCTGCCGTCCCTCGACCGTAGACTCGTCCGTCACGGCGATTAGCAACAAACGGTGGTGTCGTCCAGTCAGATGGATCTACTGGAACAACATCTGAATGACCCGAAAGCACAATTCCGCCTTCAATGTCGGGGCCAATAGTGGCAAATAAATTGGCTTTTGTGCGAGTGTCGTCATGGGTTAAGACAACTTTTACCCCTAGAGATTCCAGGCGATCTTTAACATCTCCTATCAGGTCCAGATTTGGAGTAAGAGCCACCGTGTCATAGGCGATCAGAATGTCAAGTAAATCTAAAGCTTCTTCAACTAGTTTCGGCTTTACACTCTCGACCATATTCGCCTTATAAAAGTAGTAATTTTCTTAGATGGTTTTGAATTTACAAAATTTTTCTCATCTATTTTTCTGTATGTATACCGACTCTCAACAAATTTTTGAAAAGGATTATTAAAATTTTGCCACATTTCTTGTTATGAAACCTTTACCTAGATTCAGCAAGCACAGCTATATTCTCCAAAGTAACTTCCATGCCTTTAAGGTTGTGGGTGGCCCGGTCGGCGACGCCACTAACGATCCGACCGATCTTTACTTGCAGCCAAGTTCTGGTATCTGTCCAAGACTCCGTAACTAAACAGCCGTCTTCTGTAGGGTCAATCTGGTACGCCCATTCGCACCATATTTGACCACCCACCCGAAGACAAAAAGTTAAATTTTTCGGTGGTTCACATTTTGTAACTATCACTTTTGTAGACCAACGACGGACACCGTTTTGATTTTTCCCTCTGAAAATCGCCCCTTCTTCAACCCCACTCACACCATTTTCCCAGCGTCCGCCATTATTTTCTGGTGACAAATCCCCCATCGCTTCAAGGTTTGAAATAATTTCCCATACTTTTTGGGGAGAAACTGAAATTTTTTTACTTGTCTCAACTCTATTGTTCAATTTAAGTCCACTGCTTTCTACTTAGTTTCCTGGATCCACTGCTGATGCTTCTGTTAATTCCTCAGCGTCAGTACTCCAATCCTCGTATTGAATAATTTTCATCTCACCAAATCGTTCACGGAGCCAACCATCACGGTGATCAAGAAGACCGAGCTTTTTGCAATTTGGAACAATCTTTGAAAAAAGTAAATGCTGAAACCGCTGCTGTGAGCGGGTGTTCGACAGCATTGCTTCAATTTCAGAATTGGAAACTCCAAATGTAGGCCAAAGTTCTGGATTGAGGGTTCGTCGACGCATCAGGTCACAGGCCTCATAAGCAAACTCTTGGCGTTCGCGTAGTTCGCCTGAAGAGAGGTCGTCATAAACTTTCTGAAGAGAGAGGATTCCGAATGCAACGTGTCGAGCTTCATCAGCCATTACATAGCGAAGCATTTCTTTAAGTAAGGGGTCGCGGGTGGTTCCCATCATGAATCCAAAAGCAGCTAAAGCCAACCCCTCTATAACTACCTGCATTCCCAGAAATACAACGTCCCAACGTGAGTCGCGTAGCACCTCATTAAGGAGAGAGTGAAGATTTTCATTTATAGGATAAGTAACAGGCATCTTTTCATCTAAATAACGAGAGAAAGCCTCAACATGACGTGCCTCGTCGACAACCTGAGTAGCGCCATAATACTTTGCATCAATAGCTGGAACAGCTTCCACTAATCGGGCAGCAACTAATAACGCTCCTTGTTCACCATGAAGAAACTGACTTAAGGAAGCACACTGAGAATGGACTGCGAACTCAACCCATTGATCATCCGTCCATGAAGCCACTGGAGAATTATCTATCTCAGCAAGAGCTCGCGCAGGATAACCCGGTGGTATTCCCGATTCTTCAGCCTGTAAACGGATCAGGCGCTCGGGATCCACATCTGTCGACCAATCTAGATCGTCACTAACATTCCACTGAGCTCTCTTAGCTTTCTCATATAACCGATCAAGCCCTCCGCCATCACGGTCATAATCCCAAGTGAAGGTCGCATCAAAATCTGCTCCAACCTTGGCAACAAGATCTACAAAAGATTTCTCATTCATGAAGAAAGTCTACCGAAAAGAGACAAAACAAGATAAACCCTCCCACCTCAGAGGTCGAGGAGAATACAAAAAGTAATTGTCTTAAATAAATGTTCTTGCTTATATTAAGTTGTAATGTTCGCTGGTGTTTAAAAAAGACTCCACAAATGAAGGTGCTCGCTCACCTTCTGGATTCTACGGGTGGCATATGCTCGCACTCGCTTCCCTCATCGGCATCCTTACAGGACCAGGCCAATCAGCTGCAGTATCGGTTTTTCGTGAACATCTCTCCTCAGGTCTGGATCTTTCTGACTCTGCTATAGCCACCGCTTACCTAGTCGGGACATTGACATCTTCTGCTTTCCAACCGAGAATCGGAACTTGGGTTGACGATATTGGAGTAAAAAGAGCCACGATAATAGTCGGAGTGCTATTTGCTATCGCTGTTGCACACATGTCACTGATACATGGAGTTGTCTGGCTAGCCTTTGGCTTTCTAGGAATCCGTATTTTAGGGCAAGGAGCTCTTAGCCTGACCTCAACCGTTGCTGTGGCTCATTGGTTTAACCTGCGTCGCGGTTTTGCTATGGGTTTGAAAACAACAGTGACTTTTAGCGGTATGAGTGCTGTTCCACTTATTCTGGCACTCACAATTGAAACTTGGGGATGGCGACAAGCCTGGGTCATAGCTGCAGTAACCATCCTCTTAACTGTCGTGCCTATAGCCTATTTCGGCTATGTAGATAAGCCTTCAGACCTGGGTCAGATACCTGACGGGGGTAATTACGAATCTAATATTGTTTCGTATCAAGGAACTAAATCAGTAACTCGTGATAAAGCTATCCGTACAGTAACGTTTTGGACACTGGCATCAGTAACTATATGTAGTTCACTTTTTGGCACCGGCCTCATATTTCATCAGAGTAATATTCTCGGAGAAATTGGCTACTCAAACTCTGAGGCTGCTGCAATGTTCTTACCTACAGCTGTGGGCTCAATAATAGGAGGAATTGGTTTCGGGTGGCTTGCGGATAAACCTATCCGTCCTTGGCTTCCTGGTACTTCTGCCTTTCTGATAGCTGCTACAACTTTCCTCGGAGGTTCTGTTACCTCTTTCGTAGGGGTTATAGGTTATGTATTGCTTTTCGGTGTGGGTATGGGAGGTGTGGCTTCTATGAACACTGCGCTACTGCCCGCACTTTTTGGAGTCGGACACATTGGTTCTATTACTGGTTCCCTTAGTTTTCTAAGTGTTCTTGCCTCTTCAATCGGAGCTCTCGCCTATTCATTAGGAAGTGGCGTATTTGGTGACTATAGGAGTACCAGTGTCGTATTTAGTCTCGTCCCTCTATTAGTTGCAGGGTTAGCAATACTTAACAGGCGACATTTTCTCATAAGTAAGGTGGATGAGAACTTTTAAGAGTTTATGACTCCCAAGGGACTTTAATTTCAATTCCTGCTTCCTTGCAGGGGTCATGTCCTTCTGGGTGAGTATCAGCTAGCATCACGGAAAATTCATTAGACGTGACATGGCAAAGAAGGTAAAGGCCGGACTCTTCTAAAAACTTCATGACATCGTGATGGATATCTCGACCCTTTGGATTTTTGACTAGTTGAAAAATCCCATCTCTTCCGTAGTAATTATCTCTCGGAGTTGCACCATCTAAAAAAGTTGTTTCCTTGATTCCTCTGTCTGCTAGCGGCTCCACATACAAATCCCATGTCTGCGCATCTAGTTGCCCGACGTTATACATCAATTGGTTTCTTATGCCAAACATCGTTGCCATGACACGGTGGAATGCTTTTTCGTCTTTACTCAATTCCTCTTGAGATTTTTTAAACATTTCATCACCATCAAAAGCAGGAGTACCTCTTGCTATAAGAATCTCTCCATCTGAATTAACTGCGACTGCGTTAGTTGCTGAAAATAATTCTTCTCCGTGAAGATCAACAACAGTTTCACTTTGCGGTCTTAAATAGTTTTGATGCGGTTCTCCTGTGAAGATGCAATGACCTTCATCATTTATGATGCAAGAATACCTGTCTTCAGGTTTTCCTTTACCTGTTTTTGCTTTCGGTATATCAGATTGTGTAGTCGTAGTAGGCGCAACAGTCGTAGTAGGCGCAACAGTCGTAGTAGGCGCAACAGTCGTAGTAGGCACAACAGTCGTAGTAGGCGCAACAGTCGTAGTAGGCGCAACAGTCGTAGTAGGCGCAACAGTCGTAGTAGGCGCAACAGTCGTAGTAGGCGCAACAGTATCTGAATTACTCCCGCAACTAGAAGTTACTAAAATGAAAAAAACAACTACAGAAAACCTTTTAATAACACTATTCTGCCTTAGCTTAAGTTGAATTGAGACACCAGAGTAACGACCCTTTTATTTAACCTGCGAAAAAATCTGAGATGCTGAAATAGATAAACAGTTCACGACTCAAACAAACAATTAACTACTTAGAGCCCGTGAAAGACCCTCGGGATCATCAGTACCTATAACAAGCCTTTTACCATTAGCTTTTCTTATTTCCACACAACTGCGACCCCAGACACGCCATAGCCAACCACCTGAGACCCCCCTTATGCCCGTACCAACCCACCCAGAAATGTAAGTTATTTCGTGAGAGAGTATTTCACTTCTCGGTAATCGGGTTCGCGGCCACCCGTATGCGAACCTGAATTCAAAATGTTCAAAAGTAACGACCGTGGTAGCTGACATGAAAGGCCGAACGAAAGCAAAGTAGACACCAAACACAGCGACCATGAGGATCCATGAAACACCTTTTGAAGAAAAAAATCCTGCAACAATGTTGGGTCCCAAAACGAACACAACACAAATAATAAGAAAAACTCTCCTCCAGTTTTTTGAAATGGTTTGTGTGTTTTCGTAAATCACATTTCAAAAATATCAAATCTATTGATGTATAGTCCCTTTATGGCTGATTCTGATATTAAAGCAATGACCGCTCAGATTCCTGGGGCTGAGTTTGAAGAAATTTCTTTCACTAATTCGGTACCACTTAACGAGGCAACAGTGGCGATAGTAACATCGGCAGCCATGCATCACCCTGGTGATGAGGACTTTACGATGCTCGACGTTGGGTATCGGGTTTTAGAGGCCTCAAATCATGACTATCTCTTGCGCCACTGGAGCCCTAACTTCGACCCCACCGGTTTCGCTTTGGATATAAACACTGTTTTCCCAATTGACCGTCTGCAAGAACTGGTTGATCAGAATGTAATCGGAAAAGTTGCCGAACAGCATCTTTCCTATGCCGGCAACCAGTTTGACCTCTCTGCCATTCAACTTGATAGTGGCCCTTCTGGCGCACAGTTACTAAAAGATCAGGGTGTAGATGTAGTCCTTCTAACACCTGTTTGACCATTGTGCACGCGTACCGTGAGTACGCTCGCACACATTTTTGAAGCTGCAGGTATGGCAACAATCGTTCTCGGATCGATCAGAGAACAGGTCGAGTCTACTGCTCCTCCGCGTGCGCTTTATTGCGACTTTCCTTTAGGGCGACCTCTTGGAGAGCCGCAGAACCCTGAATTTCAGCACAGAGTTCTCAAATCTGCTTTCGAATTACTCAAATCTCAAGAGCCTATTATTAAAGAGTACGACATCTCAATTCCCGATGATGCTGATGAAGTTATCGCCTGTCCTTTACCTCCAAGGCACGATCCTGATTTACACCCTGCCTTAGATGAGGTGAAAGGTTTGCGTCCTGCATACGACCGTGCCATTGAAAAATACGGTAATCGAATTGGAATGGGGCGAACTATCGGCCCCGAAAATCTTGAGGAAGCTGTAACAGCTCTGATCAAGATTACTGAGGGAACTCCTTGGAAAGAAGCTGGCATACCAGGCTTTCCTTCTCGAGTTAGTCAAGATATACGTGGCTATTATGAAACAGCCGCATTGGAGCTTTCCGATAATGCACCCAAAGCTTGGGCGGGAACTCGCTGGTTTTTCAACGAAACTGAAACTGGGAAACTACTCATGGCAGCCCGCCAAACTATGGCCGACTCAGGAGCTAACCAGCCAATATGGTTTTATATGGCACCAGGAGACAGTTGATTCTAAACGGAGACCAAAAGGACTAAAAATCTCTGAAAATTAACCGTGAAGTAACGGTTTAAACAAGACTAAGAAATTGGACTTTGAGGCTCGCTGTCAGAGTTTTCAGCTTGCACGGGACTTCCAAGCACCACTCTTGTTTTAAAAACTTTGTCGATAAGTCTTTGTTTCTTCGGATCCCAGATCGGCCATAGATAGTCGATCAATTCGATAATGTTGCCAATTCCAGTTACCCCACCAATTAAACCAGGCACCAGCCAGCGTCCCACTCCCCTAGCACCACCAGGAGTTTTACCAGACTCAGTATCAACTAGACATATGCCTTGGGAACGTTTTCCTGGTGTCGTACCTGAAACGCCCTGACAGTAGCCAAAGAACCATCCAGCCCACACCAACGCTCCCAGTCCTAAAACAATTCCGACTACAAGTAGAAAAATTGTTCCGGCGGAATAATCGTATTCACCCCAAAAGTCATCGTAAGCAACTATTGCACTTGTAATTATCAATACGCCTGGTATAAGAAAGACAGCTATCAAAATAAGAAAATCAACAATTGCTGCTTTACCACGAGTCCACCAAGACGCTGCCTCAAGATCGGAAAAATTTTCACTCATAAATCAACTCTCCAAAAATATTTAAAACTTCTGATGCAAGGTAATCTAACAAATAAAATGAGAAAAGTTAAGAATGGTTAACGACATGGAAAATAAAAACCCTGTTAAAAAAACTGATCGCATCATAGCTATCGACGTTCTACGCGGTTTTGCTCTACTGGGAATCCTCGGAGCGAACATAATGTTTTTCGACGTCGAAGAATCCTACCTCCAAGAGGACTGGTCGATAATCATAGATGATCTAACAGTTGGAGCATCGAGTATACCGTTCATGATTTTCACGGGTGTTTTCGTAATGAACAAGATGATGGCTGTCTTCTCAATGCTTTTCGGCGCTGGAATAATCCTGATGACCGAGCGAATCGAAGAGCGTGGTGATTCAAGCAGACGCGTGCACTACACCCGTAATCTTTTACTTCTCGGCATAGGAATCTTCCACTACAACGTCTTATGGTTCGGCGACGTGTTGATGATCTACGCTGTTAGCGCTTTTTTCCTTTACCCATTTCGTCGACTCAACGCCAAAAACCTTATTTATGCTGGCAGTATCGGATGGCTTCTAATAGCTATTTTCATCACCGATGACAACATCCAATACTTGTTTCGAGCTCCGGCAATGATGCTTTTAGGTATGGGTCTCTACCGTCTCGGAATCATTAATGCCGAACGTGAATCCGATTGGTATAAGAAAACGATGCTTAGGTCCTTCACCGTTGGCCTACCTTTGTGCATAGCCGCAACTGTACTCATGATGGGAGAACACGGAGAGACAGGTTTCTTTATAAACAATTTCGGCGTTCCATTCATGGCGTTGGGTTACGTGTGTCTCGTAATGTTGATTTGTACTTCTAGTAAGCTTCCACGTGTTCAGTCGCGTTTAGCTGCAGCCGGACAGATGGCTTTGACTAACTATCTGATGCAAACAGTTCTGGGAATAATAATTGTCGAAACCATGAACGAAATAAAAGGTGAACGCATTACTGCTTTTTGGATGATGATCGCGATGTTCATCATCTGGGCAATCGAATTGTCTTGGTCTTCGCCATGGATGAAAAGTTTTCGCTTTGGTCCTGTTGAGTGGCTTTGGAGAACTGCCACTTACCGAAAAATTCAGCCTTTTCGTAACTGATGTTGAAGAGTAAAGGCAAGTCGTCGTTTAAAAGGAATCCGTCGCTATTAGTTGTTCTAGTAGCAGGGAGTACGACCACGGCTTTGGCTCTTGGTGCCCGTTCTACTATGGGTATTTTTCTTGATCCAGTCAGTGACGGTCTTGGTCTTGGAACTGGGTCTTTTGCTCTTATGGTTGCTGTTCAGAATTTGATATGGGGTATCGGGCAACCCGTAGCTGGTGGTTTAGCGGATCGTTTCGGAACTAGGCGTGTCCTGATTATAGGGGCTGTTATTTACGCTGGCGGTCTACTCGTGCTGGCTGAAGCAACTGGACCTATGGGGCTACATGTCGGTGGTGGTGTGCTTATGGGTGTCGGTATGGCTGCTGCTTCTT
>Ga0208764_10003045_pt1 | contig 10327 bp, 9 predicted proteins | sample ETNtaG_18_FD_185762 | JGI IMG/M metagenome (GOLD analysis project Ga0208764, IMG submission 185762) | Marine microbial and viral communities from oxygen minimum zone, Eastern Pacific Ocean - ETNP201302SV91 (SPAdes) (version 2) | ecosystem: Environmental > Aquatic > Marine > Oceanic ...
TACCAGTAATACTTAATTGAAAAATCTTTTTAGCCAATTTTACTATCTCATCTGAATATGTAATATCAACTGGAGTTAATGTCTCATAATCAGTCTGAACAATCTCATCTGCTGGAGCTGCGGTTAAGTCTAATAATTTAGGTCCTAGAGTATTCTCAACAAAATTACAATCTACAGTTATTGTTGCAGTTAAAAGTTTATCTACATTGTCTTGATATTTTCTTAGCCTTACCTCATTCTTTGGTTCATTAATAATTTTGAATTCAATAGTTTTTGAAATATTATCATATATGTTTAATACTTCATCATCACTTATAGTTTTTGATGTAAGTTTATGCTTTCTAACAATATCCATAAAAGCTACTATATTACTGTTTCCTATTTTATTGCCATTAAGAGAGTATGCGTCATTAAACATATTATATAACAACTCATACTTGGTCTTATCAGACCTATAGAAGGTGTAGGCGAATGTTACCTTTCTATTTTTAACGTAAGCTTCTCTTCCAAAATTTTTATGTCTTGCATCGAATAAACTCAGAGATTTTTCAATTAATTGATTTTTTCTAATAGGGTCATCTTCTTTATCAATGAGACACCTATAAATTTTAATGCCATTTTGATATATTGAAACATGAAGATTTGGCACATTATCAATCAGCCAGTCGAGATGTTCAACTGCTGCCTCACAATTTTGCTGTTTTAGATAGTCTGTATATAATACATTTTTTTCTTCAGCTTCAGATTTATTTTCAGGCCAGTTCCAACCTGGTTGTGCAAGTAAAAAAAAGCTATTAAAAAATAAAATTATTGTGACAATTAAATTTTTCATAATATTAAAATTAATCAAATTTTCTTTTAATAAACCAAATATTATTTATAGAACTCCCAATAATGAACTTTAGATAGTTTTCTTTGATAGATAATTTATCAACATTACCTCTTTTACCTACTTCTAGACCTAAATTTATTCTTGAAATAGTGCCGATTGGTATTGCCAATCCGAAGGTAAAAGCTGTGGTATATAATTCTTCAGAATTAATTAAAAAAGGTGATTTTTTAAATAACAAACCCCCTCTGTATGTTACTCGTTTAAAAAAACTATTTACATTTTCAGCATCAGGAATAATCTCAATTCCTGTAGATACTTGAAATTCTGTTTTGTATAATTTGGATGAATTGTCACCATACCCACTAGTACTATTCCATGATCTGGATCTATATTCTATGCCAACAGATAGTTTATCGATAATCTCATATGATACGCCAATACCAAAATTTCTAGGGATATTAAACTTAGACATCTCGTTATTATAAATTGTATCTATTACAAGAACAGAAAGAGAATTTGGGATTTTTCTTTCAAGCTGTGAAAACCTAGTTGCATCAAGAGAAGAGTTGAGGTCATAAATTAACCCAATTTTTATAAAATTATCTTCCTTGAACTCATTCTTATAAAATAAACCAGTAGATAATGAAAGATCTTTGAATGACGACCTCTCGAATAAATTAGAGTAAAATTGTGGTTCATTTGATAAACTTGAAGAAATATTACTAGTTATCTTTCCAAAAATATAAGAGCCCTTTATTCCAAATGAAAAATCATTTCCAAGTTTGAATCCATTAGAAAAATACACCTCCGTTAGTCCGCCAGAACCATCATAATTATAATTAACTAGTGATGAGGTAGGGTCACCATTTAAACCAACCACCTGATCCTGTGAAAAAAGTTTATAATTAGTACTACTATATGGGTTGAATCCAATAGATGTAACCCATTTTCCTCCTTTTAAAACTGGAATACCAAAACCTATATAATTTATATTTCCATTTCCTGTTATATCTTTTGTTGAACTATTGACAATTTGTCTTACATCAGATGCAATGCCCATTTCAAATGTTGTAAATCTATTATATACCAGGGCAGCAGGATTTTGATTATTTAAGTGCCAATAAGATCCGTTGCTAATTCCTACACCTCCCATCCCTAAATTATTAGCAAAAGAATTATCTGATATCTCTCCAATTGGATTTACTGAACTAAATGGAGTAGTGTCTTGAGCAAGTGATAATTTAGTTAGAAAAAAAAAGTATATTAGAAATATATTAATGTGAAGCCTATGCATCCTTTTTTTGTTATTTATTTGAAATGCAAAGATGCATTCTTTAGTTCATAAATAAAAAATAAAATTTTACCATGAATAATAAAACATATAGTGTTATTGGTTTAATGTCAGGCACTTCCTGTGATGGTATAGATTTGGCACACTGTCATTTCCTAAAAGAGAAAAATGAATGGAGATATAAGATGATTAATGCAGAAAGTATCAGCTACTCCAAGGAATTAAGAGATAAACTAATATCCTGTGGAAAAACAAGTTCACTAAACTTGAAAAAACTAGATAATGAGTTAGGAGAATTTTTTTCAGAGAGCTTAATGAAGTTTATAAAAAAAAACAAAATATCTGTTGATTTGATTTCATCTCATGGACATACTGTTTTTCATGATATCCAACTACAATTAACCCATCAAATAGGAAATCCATTAATTATATATATAAATAATAAAGTGCCAACGGTTCATAATTTCAGAGAGCTGGATGTATTACATAATGGTCAAGGAGCTCCCTTAGTGCCCTATGGAGAGAGAAAACTCTTTAAGAATTATGATTATTGTATTAATATTGGCGGAATCACTAATATATCTTCTCTTGAGAACAACAAATTTTATGGTTATGATATTTGTCCAGCAAATATTATACTAAATAAATACGCAAGAGAACTAGGCTATGATTTTGATTTGGACGGCAAATTATCAATGAGAGGTAAATTCAAAGAAAAGCTCTTTAAAAAATTAAACAACTTAAAATATTATGTAAAAAGTTACCCAAAAAGTCTAGATCTTTTATACATAGAAAAAAACTATGATCCTCTTTTTAAAAATTATGAACCAAAAGATGTATTGAAAACTTATATAAAACATATGGCATATCAAATAAATAGTGCTATAAGTAAAAAGAAATCAAAAATTTTATTGACAGGAGGAGGGGTTTTTAATAATCAAATCTTAAAAAATATACATAAATTCAATAAACTTGATTCAAGTTTTGTTGTTCCAAATAAAAAAATAATTATTTTTAAAGAGGCAATAATTTTTGGATTCCTTGGACTGCTAAGGTTTCTAAATAAAAAAAATGTTGATAAATCAGTAACTGGTTCTAAAAATTCAACATCATCAGGCCAAATTATTGATAACATAATTTTATAAAGATGTACGAGTTAATGATTATAGTTTTTGTGGTAGGTTATGCATTCATAACCATAGAGCATACAATAAAAGTAGATAAAGCTGCTATTGCTTTAATTACTGGTGTATTATGTTGGACAATTTTTGTTTTTGGAAAAGAAAAAATTGTAGACTTAAATAAAGTTAAAGACTATGCCGCAACCGAATTCAGTAATATTTATCCTGATGAAATTATTAAAACATCAGAAAAAGTTGATAAAAGTAAAATAGAAATAATTCAACATTATGTAACTGAAGTTCAACTATTTGAAATTTTGACTGAGATATCTAGTATTCTATTTTTTCTTATGGGAGCTATGACTATAGTTGAAATAATTGACCTTCATGGAGGTTTTAGAGTAGTTACAGATAGAATTAAGACAACCAGTAAGCTAAAACTATTCTGGATACTTGGAATCATTTCGTTTTTCTTCTCAGCCTTATTAGATAACCTAACCACCTCAATAATTATGGTTTCGCTGACAAGGAAATTTATTGTTGATAAAAATGATAGGTGGTTCTTTCTTGGGATGATAATAATAGCAGCTAATGCAGGAGGAGCGTGGTCACCTATTGGTGATGTAACCACCACTATGCTTTGGATTGGAAAACAAATTACCACTTATGAAGTAGTAACAAAACTACTTATTCCAAGTATGGTATGTCTGATAGTACCTTTGATAATTATGTCGCCAAAAGTAAAGGGTAAATTTGAAAGACCTGATAAAGATTTTATGGTTACCTCTCACCATACATCTAACAGACAAAGAAATATTGTATTTTTCAGTGGTGTTAGCTGCTTATTATTTGTCCCAATATTTAAGTCTGTAACTCATTTTCCACCTTTCATGGGGATGATGTTAAGTTTAGGGTTTCTTTGGTTATTAACAGATCTCCTGCACAGAAAAGATGATAAAGAAGATAGAGAACACTTTTCAGCATACCATGCATTAGAAAAAATGGATGTTCCTACATTATTATTTTTCTTAGGAATATTATTAGCAGTAGGTAGTTTACAAGCTGCAGGCCAATTAAATCAAATGGCTGTTTTTCTAGATGATAATATTGGCACTGACACATCTAATGGCGTTTATTCAATTGGTCTAATTATAGGACTTTTATCTGCAATAATAGACAATGTTCCATTAGTTGCTGCTGCTATCGGAATGTATCCATTAGAGATGACGGGGTTCTTCCAAGAAGATGGTTTGTTTTGGCAGTTTTTAGCTTATTGTGCTGGAACGGGAGGTAGCGCACTAATAATTGGGTCAGCTGCTGGGGTTGCAATAATGGGTCTAGAAAAAATACCTTTTTTCTGGTATATGAAAAAAATATCATTATATGCTGTGATTGGTTATATATGTGGTGCAGCTACATATATATTGCAGAATATGATTTTATCTTCTTAATAGAAGTCTAGCATACTCAAGAGTGTATTAGCAGATTCTATTCCCTTGTTACCATGTTTACCTCCGCATCTATCAAGTGCCTGGTTAATAGAGTTTGTAGTTAAAACTCCAAAAATTACTGGTTTATTATACTTTATAGATACATTGACCAATCCGTTAGCAACTGCATTAGATATATATTTATCATGATCAGTTTCTCCCTTTACAATACAACCCAAAGCTATAACTCCATCTATATCATGATTAGATAAAATAATATTCGCAGCATGAACTAATTCCATACTTCCTGGCACATCTTTTTGTATTAAGTTTTTAGAACTAATACCCTGATCTTTAAGTTGAGTTGTACAAGATGAAAGTAAAATATCAGTAATATTGGTATTCCATAACGATCTTACTATACCAATTTTAAAACCACTAAAATCTTTATTATGAAAGTTGATATTTACATTTGAATCAAAACTCATAGTAATAAACCTTCAATCCTATTTTTATTCTTTAGAGCCAATTGATACTCAGGGGAATTCTTATAGTCTTCTATTACCGTTTTATATGACTCTAACGCTGACTCTAAATTATTAACCTCCTCATGGACCAATGCTAGTTTCAGTAAATAACTTGGTGTAAAATATTCGTTTGGAGATTCATTAGAAGCTTTCTCAAAATAAGATATAGCGTTTTCAAAATCTAAAATTTCTACATATGCGTCACCTATAAGTGAATAAGCTCTAGCTTGAATTAGTAGGTCTGATGAAGAAAAATCTTTTAAATATTTTATAGCGTTTTCGTAATTTCCAAGTTTTAAATATGATGATCCTGCATAAAATTTTGATAAATTAGCAGCATCTGACAACCCATATTCATCAATAATCTCTAAAAACCCATAATTATTTCCATCACCATTTAATGCCTGAACTAAACTATCTTTTTCATAATAATATACTGCCTGAAACATTTCTTCTTGAGCGGTTATATTCTGAGTTCTCTTAAGATATGAAAAAACTGAAAATGAAAGTAAAATAATTGCAACAACACCAATAACAGAAAAAATCTTATTTTTATTTTCATTTATAAATTTTTCTGACCTGCCCAATGTCTCATTGAGAGCTTCAGTATTTTCAATTGGAAGTACTTCTTTATTCTCTTTTTTAGGCTTTCTTATTTTTACCATAATATTATTATTCTCTTAAAAATGGATAATCTTTTTGAACATAAATGTCATTGTAAGCTTCTTCTGGAGAAGGATAATCTGAGTTCTCAGAGAACTCTACTGACTTCTTAACTTGATCTTTAATATTTTTATCTATTGCATCTAACTCATCGAGTTTTAATATCTTTTTTGATAAAATCATTTTTTTTACTTGTTCTATAGGATCTTTGTCTTTATAACTCTGTAATTCTTCTTTAGATCTATATTTAGCAGGATCGGACATTGAGTGTCCTTTATATCGATACGTTCTAAATTCTAAAAGTGAGGGTCCCTCACCATTTCTTGCTCTGAAAGCTGCTTTAGCTACAGCTCTGTGAACTTTAATTACATTCATCGCATCAACAGGTTCAGATGGTATGTCATATGACAACCCGGTCTTATAAAGCTCAGTTACATTAGAGGTCCGATCTACAGATGTTCCCATTGCATAGCCATTATTTTCAATAATAAAAATAACAGGAAGTTTTAAAAACATAGATATATTAACTGCCTCATGAAAAGCTCCTATTCTTAGAGCTCCATCACCCAAATATGTTAGGCATACATTTCCTGTATTATTATATTTCTCTGAAAAAGCAATTCCAGCTCCCATAGGAATTTGATTTCCAACAATACCATGGCCACCATAAAAATGTTTCTCTTTATCAAACATGTGCATAGATCCTCCTTTACCTTTAGAAATCCCCGTTACCTTACCATAAAGTTCAGCCATAATTTTATCAGGATTTGTTCCTAGAGCTAAAGGATGAGCGTGGTCTCTATATGAGGTTATATATTTATCTCCTTCTCTTAAAGCAGAAACGGCACCTGAAATACAAGCTTCCTGACCAATATATAAATGACAAAAACCCCTAATTTTTTGTTGACCATAGAGTCTACCAGCCATCTCTTCAAACCTTCTCATAAGAAGCATAGACTTTATCCAATACAGATAAGTAGTTGTATCAAACTCTTCTCTTGACTTAGATTTAACTTTTTTTTCCTTAGTAGCTGGCATATTTTAATATTAAATAAAAAATCTCTAATAAATTTTAGTTTATTTACATTAGAAACAATTCTTATTTTTTGCACAAATATATATGCATATTGATAAAATAAAGATTAATAATTTTAAAAATTATATTTCTAGTGAGGTCAAGTTTTCAAATAAAATTAATTTTTTATTTGGTAAAAACGGTGCTGGGAAAACAAATCTACTAGATGCTATTTATTACCTTTCATATGGGAAAAGTGCTATAAATAATTTTGATTCAGATAATGTTTTAGCCAAAGAATCATTTTTCAGAATAGAAGGTAACTACTCAAATAATAACTCCTATACATGCTCTTTTGAACAACCAAACGTTAAAAAAATATTTGAGAATAATGAAAAATACTTAAAAATTAAAGATCATTTAGGGAAAATACCATTGGTCTTCATAACCCCATATGACATTAATTTAATAAGAAATTATAGTAGTGAAAGAAGAAAGTTTTTTGATCAACTATTTTCACAAATTGATAAAAATTATCTGAATAACCTTATTGCATATAATAGATTATTAAAACAAAGAAATACTTACATAAAGAGTATCTCCAATTTAGATGATATCGATAATAGTTATCTTAAGGTTTACGATGAAAAATTAATTCAATTAAATAATTCCATTCATAGTTTCAGAGATAGTGAACTAAAAAAATTTAATGAGTCATTTAATCATGTGTCAAACGAATTAAATAACTCTAAAAATAATTTCAATGTTTATTATTCATCAAATTTTAATAAGGAAATGAATTGTGATATTTATGAAAAATATTTGGAAAAAGATTTTTATACAAAAAAAACAAATATTGGGATCCACAACGACGATTACTCATTTATGATGAACAACAAATTAATTAAAAGAATAGGGTCCCAAGGTCAGCAAAAAACATTTATAATATCCTTGAAGTTGTCAGAATTTTATCTTTTAAAAAAGAAACTATTAATAACCCCCATACTACTTCTTGATGATATATTTCACAAACTTGATGACACTAAAATTAATACTTTTGTAAAGTATATTCTAGGAAACAATTTTTCTCAGATTTTTATTTCAGACTCTTTAGAGGATAGATTACATAAAATGAAAAACATAATACAGCAAATTAAAATATTTAATATAGATAAAGGAATAATAAATGAAGAGTAAGAGAAAATCTAAATTATTATCAATTAAAGATTTAACATCTGAGTTCTATAATTCAGATAAAATGAAAAAAGGAATTAATGAAGTTGAAATATCGAATACATGGAATAAAATAACGAGTAAGCAGATTCAATCAAGAACCAAAAAATTATTTGTTAAAGAAAACAAATTATATATTAAAGTTAATTCTGCACCATTAAGAAATGAACTTTCTAACAACAGAAAAGTTATTCTTGAAAAGTTCAAAGAAGAACACAAATATGTTACTGAAATATTTTTTATTTAAAATTCTCCAAGAAATTTCTTTTGAAAAATTAGTAAAATAGCAACCCCGGTAAAAATATAAGAATCTGCTAAATTAAAAACAGGCCATAATGAAAGATAAGAGCCGCCAATTAACGGGATACTTGACGGAATATAACCTTCCCAAATATCTATATAGAACATATCTATTACTTGACCATAAAATAAACTAAAAGGGGCATCTGTAGGTGAATTATTAAATAATATACCATAAAAAACACTATCAATAACATTACCTATAGCTCCAGCTAAGATTAATGATATACAACATAATAATATAAAATTCGATTTCTTTGTGAGCAAATTATATAGATAAAATCCTATAACAAAAGAGGCAATAAGTCTAAATAAAGTCAAAAGTAATTTAGTATACTTAAAGTCAAAATTAATACCAAAAGCCATTCCCGGATTTTCTAGATGATATAATTTAAAAAAGTCTCCCACTATTGCAATCTCAGAGTGAAGGGGCATATTAAAGTGGATAATACTTTTAACAGATTGATCTAATACTATTAAAGTTACTACTAAAAGAAAATATTTTAATTTCATGAGATTACAACTTCTTAATTACATAATTTATATTCTTAGGAGAAGATTCTCCAGTATCAATATTCAAATCCATAGTTTTTGAATCTTTAATTTCACCAACTAACATGAAATTCAATGCTTGAATTTCATTACAAATAAATTCTTTATGTTTTGACAGCGATTCATTTAGAAATGATTGATCGTTTTTAATTTGAATTTCAATTTTATCTGTGACTTCAAGAGACATACTTTTTCTCTCATTTTGTATTTTATTTACAAATTCTCTTGCTATACCTTCAGACAAAAGTTGTTGATCAATAGATGTATCTAGTGCTATTGTGAAAATATCATTAGAAGCCACTTGTTTGCCTTTTATTTCACCAAAAGAAATTTCAACTTGACTTGAGTTTAGGCTTATAATAGATTTGTTTTCTAGAGTAATTTTAGTCTTACCTTCTGACTCAAGTTCATTAATCTCATCTTGACTCATAGCATTAATTCTATCGGCTACCATTTTCATATTTCTTCCGTGGATTGTCCCTAATTCTCGATAATTAGGTTTTATTTTTTTAACAAAGACTTTAGAGTTATCATATATATATTCAACTTCTTTCACATTCACTTCTGATAATATAATATTTTCAACAATCTTAATATCCTTTTCTATACCCTTCGACTTTATAGGTATTGATATTTTTGAAAGAGGTTGCCTGACTCTTATTTTTTCTTTTTTTCTAATTGAATGAACTAATGAAGATATTTTCTGCGCGTATAACATTTGTCTCTCTAAAGAACTAGATATAAGTTTATTATCAACTATTGGAAATGTAGAGAGATGAACAGAATCTATCTTATTATCAACGAACTCATTTAGATCACCAAATAATTTTTCTGCATAGAAGGGGATAAAAGGAGAGGATATTATTGATATATTTTTTAAACACTCAAATAACGTTTGATAAGCCATTAACTTATCTTCAGTAAGTTCTCCTTTCCAAAATCTTTTGCGATTTAATCTAATATACCAATTGCTTAAATCATCATTAATAAATTGATTGATGATTCTTGCTGCCTTTGTTGGGTCATAATCATCTAGTTTATTAGAAACTAAATTGATAGTTGTGTTAAGTTTACTAATAATCCACTTATCTTCAAGACTTCTTTTTTCATATGAAATAAATTCTTCATCTCCTGTAAAGCCATCAATATTTGCATATAATGAAAAGAAATTATATGTGTTATTTAGAGTGCCAAAAAACTTTCTTAATACTTCACTGATGCCATCCATATCAAATTTTAAATTATCCCATGGATTGGAGTTAATGATCATGTATAACCTTGTAGCGTCAGGTCCATATTTTTTAATTATCTCAAATGGGTCAACAGCATTTCCTAATCTCTTGGACATTTTATTTCCTTCTTT